>Ga0265294_10006794_pt1 | contig 13668 bp, 25 predicted proteins | sample MunlanPumphouse3_FD_192504 | JGI IMG/M metagenome (GOLD analysis project Ga0265294, IMG submission 192504) | Groundwater microbial communities from a municipal landfill in Southern Ontario, Canada - Pumphouse #3 | ecosystem: Environmental > Aquatic > Deep subsurface > Groundwater | place... | reverse complement strand
ATGTTTAATTACCGGCACCATATCCGGAGTATATACTAATGATTCCTGCAATTCGGCAATATCATCAATTGCCGCATTAAATTCTTTTTCGGTTTCATCATCAAATAAATCATTAAGAGCATATTCTTCACTATTTGCAGATTCAATCATTACGTCTATAATAGACTTTTGAAAGATGCTACTCATTTCTTAAATTCCTCCTTTAAAGGTTTATTTTACATTAGTTATTTATTAATATGTTTACTTTGAGAAGTTTTATTCGATATCTTATTATCTATTTATCAAAGAATATTATAGCTGGTGGGAGATTTGTATTAGATCTGGATTGTCTTAGATCATTAATCTTATTACTCATTAATTGAACAACATCAGTTATATTTGGGAAATTGTATGCTCCGGTTAGATCTAAGTATATATACTTTCTTTTAAGAACTTCTATTTCTTCATTCTCATTATATTTTTCAGTAAATTCTACATTCTTCTCAAAGATATCTAAAACTTCTATTGGAATAAATTCATTATACTGTTCCATAAATTCATGAAATTTCCCCATTACATAATTCATAGGAATAAATAAGTATTGATTATGGACTAATTCATGTACTGTTTGAGCGAGAGGAATTAATCCCACAAACATATTATAATGTAAAAACATTACTTCTTTAGCTACCATTTCGACTTCTAATGATTCATGATAGAATACTCTTTTATTATATACTATCATACATAAATCATATAGTGTAAAAGGATGATGATGTATTTCAATTTTAATCTTAGTTGTATTTATATTATTTACATTCTTATAGAAACTACATTTATTGAAATCCATATTTTCCCTTAGATAGCCTATTAGTTGTCTATATTCAAAAGATAACCTTACGGCTTTCTCTATATCAGCAATATACTTTTTAAAATCTTTATCATCAAACAGATCATAATCTTCAATATCATAATCTGGAATATTATCCATTACAATTATTTGAATATCCTTATTATTATATTCAACTTCATTCATTAAGTTAGGATCTCTCATTATAATCACCTCTTTATAGGTATGTTGACAAAAAATAAACAGGATTACAATCCTGTTTATTTTTATACTAATTATCATAGAAAGATAAATGTAATACCGGCTGATCACCAAATGTTTTTCCACCAATTACAGAAATATCTTCATTAACAGCATAATCATCTTCAAAGAATTTCTGCATGAACTCTATGGAATTATTAATTGTACATTCTGCAACTATTTCATCATTAGATACAGCGGCTACATGAAATTGGTTATTACGGGATGACACAACAATTACAGCATTCGGATCGGTTGTCTTTAAGGTTATTTCCTCTCCATTTTCTATAATGTTTTTAAGAGTCTTGATACTATCCTCTCTCGTATACCCATTTCCAGTAACCATATAATAAGACCGTCTCATAATAAATCTCCTTTCTTATTTTTCTACATATATAATATACAATTATGATATTATAAAAATACAAAAAAATAAAGAGAGTATTATTCTCTTTATTTTTTCATCATTTAAATTCTATAAACATTGCTGCGGTCATGACATGTATAGTAATAGTATCAGATTCGAAATAATCCATATTAGCTAAAATATTTAATAATCTAGATAGATCTATAATAGATCTAGCAAGAATTTCACCATGTCTTACCATTTCAATAACTAAATTTTCATTTAGATTAAAAACATGAACCCATTCTTTTCCATTCGTTTTTAAATATATTTCATGATCAGACGTTATCACATTTAATAACAAACTAACAATTTCACTCTTGTTATAACCATTTCCTACAACAATTGTACTAAGCAATGCTTATCACCCCTTTACTTTAATTAACATTATCTATTCTATATATTATATATAATAAAGGAAATATATCATATGATATATTTCCTTTATTATAATATTAGAAAGTATATTAAACATTCTTATATCTCCTAAATTTGTTTATATAACAATTAATATTAGTTTCAGAGAATATTTTATCTATAATAGAATAAACTATATTCCAATTTCCTCCACCTAAACCACAACCAATTTCGAATGGAATGTGTACATCTTTACTAACTTTTAAAGCATAATTTTTAACATCATCTAGACAAAATGATAACATTGTATAATCGGTATATTTAAATGATGAATTATCATTATATTTTCTATAATTATATTGTGCAAATAAATTTGCTATTACTAAAGATTCATTAACAGGAACATATAAAACTCCACCTAATAATGATACTAAATTACTTTTATTCTGGTTTAAAGTGTTTATAAACTCTTCATAAACAATTGGATATTTTATTCTTATATCTCCAGCTAACCCTTTACCCATAGTAAAACAATTAACTTGATGACATATTATACCACTTGTATTATTAAGTATATTTCTTTCTATTATTTCAATCATTGTTTCTCCATTCTATTCAGATATGATTTCCAGATCAAATTCTGGAACCCAATATCCAAATCTTTCATCTCTAGTGGTTAAAGCCCAAACCCCAGGAAATACGTCATTTTCATCCATTATATAACAATACTGCCATTCAAACATTTCTCCTATTAATGAAAGAACTTCTGGTCTTAAATTATCTGTTCTAATTGGTTTGAAATATGCTTTTATTTTTCTATATTGTTTATATATATCCGGTTCAACTAACAACATTTTTGGCTTTTCTGACCACCATGTATCCGGACATACTTTAATATCCAAATGATAATCAATACAGAAATGTAAATGATGTGTAAACTTAAAGGATATTTGATTTACTTTATCTAAATATTTAGGATAATCTTCTTGTCTGTCTGGTAGTTTACCAAACATCTGTTCATATTTATCTAGAGGCATAATTACAGATAAATCAATATCTCTTGGTATTTCTTTATATGTACTAGATCCTACTATATAAATAGGATATCCTATTTCATTTGCAACTTTTTGAGCCTCTTTTTCTAAAATTAAAAATGCTCCCCATGTCATTGGTTTATAATCCCATGCATGAGGTCGACATTTGGTTAATATAGGCTGATTAATCATATCATTATCCCCCTTAAAAATATAAAAATCTATTAATTTAATGTGAATAGAGACGTAGTATACTACGTCTCTATTAATTTATTAGACTGCAACAGGTATATTTAGAACTTGTTCCCCTGCCATATATTCTTCTAATGTAAAATCATCTATTGTAAAATCATAAAAATTCTTTATACAGGGATTGATATGTAGTCTTGCTGCTGGATGTTCTTCTCTATTTATTAGTTCTTCTATAATTGGAATATGTCTATCATATATATGAGCATCAGCAATTACATGGATCATTTCTCCAACTTCAAATCCACACACCTGAGCAAACATATGTAGAAGGATAGCATACTGTACAACATTCCAATTATTAGCAACTAAGATATCTTGAGATCTTTGATTTACAAGAATATTTAGTTTATTTCCAGTAACATTAAAAGTTGTACTATAAGCACAAGGATGTAAATTCATTTCATTTAAATCTGCATGAACATACATATTTGTCATGATTCTTCTACTATATGGATTATTTTTAAGATCAAATAATACTCTATCTACTTGATCGAACCATCCTTCTGGATATTCATGCATTTGTCTTAATTGATAACCATATGTTTTTCCAATAGACCCATTTTTATCAGCCCATTGATCCCAGATATGGCTATTAAGATCTTTAATATTATTTGATTTCTTCTGCCATATCCACAAAATCTCATCAACAGCATTCTTTAGTATTGTTGGTCTTAATGTAAATATAGGAAATTCTTCTGATAAATCATACCGATTTATGACACCAAATTTCTTTATTGTATATGCTGGGGTTCCATCTTCCCATCTAGGTCTAACAATTTGTCCATGTGATGATATTCCATTATTTAGAATATCTAAACACATCTCTTTAAAAATTTTATCAGCCTTCATTTTATATTCCTCCCTTAAGATAATCTATTTAAATGTATTTTTCTTCTTTGACTAAAAGTCATTTTTAATAAATTATTAGCACATTTTAAATATATATCTTTATATTCATCATCTGAAGCTTCAATTTCTTCTATACAATATTTAATATGTGAATCTTTTAAATTGCCATCATCTAATACAATATGAAGTAATCCACCAGTAGAATTTTTTTGATAAATTCTATCTACTAATTCTAATGTATCTTTAAAAAGAATATTTTTTTCTTTTCTTTGAACTAAATAATCTTCCATAATATTCACCTCAATAAAATATTTTATTTAGAATCAGGATTGACATTACCTCCAATATTTTGAGGAGGTTTAAATCATTGGAGTGTTATATCTCCAAATTTATTACATCCAACTGTGATATCTCCATAACCAAAATAGATAATATTATCTTTAATCATATTATTCACTCCCTTTTATATATTTTTTAGTTCTTTATTTAATCTGTTTAATTTCATATATGAAATTAAAATTTTACTATACTATAAATTTGCATGATATAGAATTTCTCTTGCTGTAGGACAATCCTCACCCATATCTTTTTTCCAACACCAGCTATTCATTTTACACCTATTACAAGAAAATTTGTTATCTAAAGATTTATCTAATCCTTTTTCTTTTAATCTATTTTGTATTTCTTCGTCTGTCATATCATGAAGTTCATCTATACAATTCTGTAGTATTTTTAAACTTCTTTCTTTATTATTCACAACTCTCCTCCTAAAATAATATTATTTTATTAAAATATTAACAAGCGTAACATAAGTTTGTTGCCATACATTCTTTTATTTGTAAACCGAATCTCATATACTTTAATACCACATTAACTGAATCTTGATTAAAATTAGTAAAGTCTAATATATAATCATTTAGATTATATATTTTGGTTTCTGTTATTGAATTCGCAATATTAGATAAAGCCATATAATCTCTTGTATTAAAATTTAAAACGATAAGTTCAGAGAGATATTCAAAATTTTCCGTATTAGGATCAACATGACCTCCAATATCTTGAGGGGGTTTAAATTGTTGAAATGTGATATCTCCAGATAATTTATTACAGCTAACTGCTATATCTCCAAATCCAAAATAAATAATATTATCTTTAATCATTTTCTTTTCTCCCCCTTTATTTTATTCGAAATATAAAGAATTCCTAAATAGGTTCCAAATATTAATAAAACTAATCCCATAAATCCTAAAACTATTACATCCATAATATTTATATGCCATATAAATAAACCAAACAATTTATACCCTCCTTATTTTTCTCCATCTAACAACATAAGTATTTTATTAAATTCTCCTGTTTTTACATCATTTAAGTGGACAGGACACTTTCGACAATTCAAATATCCATATTTTTCAATCAAAAACTGTCTATGAATAATTCCTTGTATGTTTAATTTTCCATCTATTCTTTCCATACAACATTCAGAACAACTAGTTACTGCATTAATTGGTTTTACTTGTTGTTCTATAATTGAGTAGGTTTGAAAATTTTGCATATGTTTTGCTCCTTTAATACTGCATTAAATGTTGTACCAAACATTATTTTAGCTAAATTGCTTAATTCATTTGTCCTAATTGCAGCATCTAATAATGCTTTAACTTGTTCATCTGATAGTCCAAACATTGATTTTAGTTTTTCATTCTCTAATTTCAACCTCTCAATTTGTTCGTTTTGATCGTTTATAATTTTAATATATTCCATATTTAATTTACGTTCATCTTGAAAATGGTTATAATACCTATTTTTTTCTTCTCTAAGAGCTTTATTCAATTTTTGATAATGTTTTTCTCCACTTGTCGTATGTTTTTTCATTAACAACCCCCTCTTTATAAAAATTTGGTAATTTATTTAAATCTGGATTTTCAATTAACATTATTATTTTCCTCCTTTTAATATTCCATATTTATATAGAGAATTAACAAATTTTCTTGAAAATTCCCCTAGAAAATAACAATAAAACTCTTCACCTTCCCATTTATAATCTTTAATAGTCCACATACTTTCTTTCATTTGTCTACGAATAACTTGAAAAGCCATATGGCCACATTCATGAGTTATTATACCCATTTTACAATCTTTTTTAGTTATTAGTATTTCGCCTATTTTTGATTTAGGAATATACCCTTTATAGATGTCCATATCCCTACATATTGCAATAAAATCTGTATCTTGATAACCTCCAGTATTTCTGTAATATTCATACATATCTTTATATGTTTTGAATACAAAAATTTCATAATAATTTCTATGTATTGTTTTTGGGATATATATTCTGAATTTTGTAATTTCTTTGCTCATGATATAACCTCTTTATGATTTATTCAAATTTATTTATCCATATATTCTTTTTGTAAGATATGCGATAATCTCTTCTTTTCCACCTATGTCACTACAATCAAGTATATCAATTTTAACTTGATCTAAGAGATCGATATCCCTCATAGCATGAGAATAATTCTGAAGTGTAAAAGGAGAATGATTATTCTTCACTCTACTCTCAGAATGATATAGCCATGCTTTTAACATTAATTTCCTATTTAAATTAGATTTATCATATAATTTATTATATTCTTCTCTAACCTCTTCGATAGTTATGAATCTAGTATTACCAAAAGATATATCTCTACCTGAAACCATATACATAATTTATTTCCTCCTAGTAATTATTCAATTTTTGATAATGGTTTTTCACCCATCATATGTTTTTTCATTAACAATCATCCTTTATAAAAATTTGATAATGTCTTTAATAGCAAAATCTCTTTCAGCTATTATAGTAGTATCTAACGCTTTTAAAAACCACTGATTTTCTTTATGAAAATTTGTATGTCCGTACCATATTTCTATAGGTATAGCTGATCTTTCACTAATTTTATCTTTCCAATTTTTATATATAAAAAGTAATGGTTTTCTTTTCAAAATATCAATAATTCTATTATGTTCTTTAGAATCATTAGAACTAATTGTCATTGCTTTAATTTTAGTATTTAGAATATGTTGCAACATCCATTCAGCATTGTCCACATAAATTTCTTTCTCTCTAAGATCCAAAGATTTATCATATAATATTGGTTCTGGTATTGACATTCCTGATTTTGATACTTTTTGTTTAATAAGATATAATTCATTATCATTTGTAACTAAAATTGGAATTTCATTAATTGCAGACATCCCAATTAACTTGGTGGTTTTACCTGTTTGTCTTCCTTTATATATTATTTCCATAATTTATTTCCTCCTCTTTTACATCCATTACTAATGGAATAAATTCAAACCATGGAGATGAACCACATTTATATAATTTTTTATTATTATATTCTTGAACTTCCAGAATACATTCATCTTCATCTTCATTTATAATATGAATTACTTTAACAATACTATAATCTTTAGACTCTATATTTCCTTTTTCATTATATCTGAGTCTAATTATATCTCCAACTTGTTGGGGATAATCACTATCAATATATCCAATAAACTTTTTAGTAATATTCTTTATTGTTCCATGAATACTACTATTATCTGGTCTGTAATGTCTTTTAATTTCCATCATTTGTAATTGGTATCTCATTATAATTCCCCCAATTTTTATTATTATAGGATAGTTTAATACTCAGTATCTTCTAAATAAATAAACTAAAACGAAGAATTTAAATTCTTCGTTTCATCTTTTTATTACGTCTGTCTGCTAACATATCCAAACATTTCCTACACTGGGAATGTACTCCATCAGTTGGTTGACCACATTGTACACATAGGTTGTTTGCTCTTCTATAAGCATTCCGTTCTCGACCATGAGCATTTGCTTTTTTAGAGCACTCTTTACATAACCAACCGTCTCGATCTAATTCTTTACCGCAATTAGTACATTTACCTTCCGCATGATATTGTTGATTATGATCACGTTTCCAACCATTATATTTTTCATTACAAGATTTACAATGAATACCTTCTCTATCTATTTTTCCTCCACAATATAAACATAAACCTTCTGTTTTTCGTATTTCTCTTATAGTCATTTTTTCACTTCCTTAATTTTGAATGGTTTTTGGAATTATCATTTCATTTTTAGTTGTTATTCGCATCATATAGTAATTTTCTATATGTAAATATGTAGAAGCGAATTTATAATAATCAATTTTTTCCTTTGCATCTTCTATTTGATGAATCTTTTGTATTATATTATTTTTATCTTCTGGTGATATTAAGATAGGTATTAGTTCAGTATTCATATGAAATTTATCTTTTGATAGTAGTTTTTTAAATATGTAAGTTTCAAAATCCTTTATATTATTATAAAAAAATCCATTATATTTAATAATAAATCGATTATTATTAATTATAATAAAGAAATTTTCAGCATCATTAAATACAAAATTTAATGCTTCCATATTCTTTTCATTTTTTGGTAAGAATTCTTTGATTATATTATAATAATAATTCTTTAACAGATTTTGATCTTTACTTATTTCTGGAACTCTTATGGTTATAATTTGTGGAAATTCTTTTGTTGGTACTCCCATATTCTCATCTCCCAATAATACTTTTATCATTTAGACATCTAGCCTGTGCTTTAAAAATTTCTAATTCAGCTTTAGATGCTAAATCCTCACTATCTAAACTAGGTTCTGTATAGTTTATTTTATATATTTTTGTTCTTTCTTCAACATCATAACCCATTCCATCAATATCCATCCACTCCCCAAAGATCTTTATTCGGTCTCTTCCTGGAACTAATTGTGGATCTTCCTCATCAAATATTTTAAACAAAATCACATCATATATTTTGTTTATAGTTTTATTTTCAACAATAGTATGCTGATACATCCCTCCATGTCGTATTGCAGTTGATACTGCTGGATTATATGAGATTATATTCCTATAACCAACAAATTCAATATTCATAATTCTCCCCTCCTATAAAAACTCAATAGCGTCTCTTAAATAATCTTTTAAGTGAGATTCTATTACAACTAAACCACTTTCATATTTAGTTACAACAATATTATGATTTTTTCTATCTATTTTAACATAATTTTCATGAAGTATTTTATTAAAATCCAAAATATCTGAATTAAAAATATTATTTTTCTTTATTATGATATTATGATTTTGACAATGAAATTCAATATCTGTTTCATAATAAAGAAGATTTGATATTGATGTTGAACTCCCCATCAAATATTTAAATACTTCATAGTAATAATTAAATATATCTGTACGTCTATAAGATATACCATAATCAAATTTTCGAAGTTTATCTAAATATATTTTAAGATTGTACACTAAAATTTTAAATCCAAAAAGTTTTTCTAATATGACTCTATTATTTATCATATATACCGCTGTCATAAAATTTGCTTGAGCTTCTATCATATTACTATATTCATCATTAACTTGATATTCTTTTAAATTCATACATTGATCAGCATGAAATAATTCATGAATAATTGTAAATAAGATATTGTTTTTTATTGTAACATCAATTTTTGATGAATTGTATATAATAGTATAAATATATAATTTTAAGGTTATATTATTTCTCATCTCCCCAAATACTAAGGAATCTGAATATGATACTACAAATATAACATTATTGTTTACTTTATTTATTTTACCATTGAGGTATTCAAATATTTTGTTAGCAAGATCTATATATTCTTGTACTTTATTATATATCATAATTTTCCTCCTTTAAATACAAAAATTATAGACTAGTACAAATTGTACTAGTCTATAATTTCCCATTATGTATATTAAATAAATTCAATACAAGGTTTTAAGAATTTTATACATGGTATAAAGAATGGCGGGTAATATCCACTAATCTTGAGATTTTCATTTCCTCGGTTAAATATTACTATTGCATTTGGGAATGGTGCTGAGTTGTTTGAGTTGCTAAATTTTAATCTCCCTTGAATGAATCTTATTTCAGTTGCTCTCATACAATATTCATGCCAATATTTAGTATCAGTCCTTGCTGGTATTAAACAAACAACTATAGCTCCTTTTAAACTTTCCTCATATGCTTTTTTCATCCATAAACTGATTTCTCTCCCATACGGAGGATTCATCCAACATACACCTTTCCAATTTTGACTTAAACCATCTATATCAGGCGTATAATAATTGGAACATTTAGCATTAATTGATAAAGCACAGACATCAGTTTCAAAATTAAATTCATTATGAAGTTTATTGAATAAGTCTTGTGGTGTTTCTCAAGTAATATTATCACTTGAAAACATTACATCTGTATTCAATGGTTTCAACCCTTTCCCCTCTAGTTATATAAAATTATCTTTATTGTATTCGAGATTTCCATCTTCATTTTCCTTTATTTCAAATTCTTCTTCAACGACATTTCCCATCGGTTCGTCAACACTAATATATTTTTTCTCGTCTTTTAATTCAACAAAATAGTTATCTATTTTATATTGGTCTAGATTACCTATAATAGGTTCTAGATGTTCTTTTAAAATTTCTTTAATAAATGAATTCCAACCATCATGATTTCGTATAAATTCATTCATACTGTAACTTCTAAATTTGTTTTCATAAAACCCATGAGAGGTATCAAAATAGGATATAAGTGTTAAATCTAATAATTCTCTATATGATAATAAACCATTAAGTTTATTGTACATATATTCAATATCATCCAAATGAACAGCATCAATTTCTAATGGTTTAAATATTGGACTGTTTGGTGTTTCAATAAACCTAGATTCAGACATTATATTATTATTAATAAATTCTTCAAAATTGTTCTTATCCAAATAATATAATAATCCAATAGTTTCTTTAAAAAACTTATTGTTTGTATTGGAAGTGTTCTTAATTAACTGAATAAAATGTCTTAGTTCTCCACCAATAATGATATGGTATTCTTCTTTGTATTTCATCATAGCTTTGTTGAGATTATTTGATTTTATTAAGAATTCAATTAAATCCTCAATAAATTTATTTGAAGAGAATATAAACCTAATAATAAAATTTGTATGTTCCCAGGATTTATTTTCGATAGGTTCATATTTATATATGACTTCGCTAAATAAACCACCTGATAGTTTCTTTATGGTTTTTTCAATTTTACTCTTTAATTTCTTTTTCATTTGATATTACCTCCATACGATCATTTTTATTACTAATTAATTCTAAATTATAAATAATTGCGATACTTTTATCTAAATATAAAGATTCAGATTCAATACACATTCCTGATATAGGATATATATAACCATCTTTTAAAATACTTGTTATTATAACATTAAAAGATTGATCATTAGTTATTGATTTGAATTTGTATTGTATTTCCACTTCTTTATTTTTAATAAATCTTGATATTAGTTCTGATTGTGCTATATCAAAATCTTTTCTTTGAATATTGTAAGTGTTATTTGATCCTTCTATTATACTATCTATTATACTAGATACATTTTCAAATCCTTTATAAAATATATCTATATTAAGATATATATCCTGGTTTTCTGTTTCTTCTTTATGTGTTATATTTAATAATATCATATCGTATAATGTATCCTCATTTATATCTAATTTGTATGAATTTAGTTCTGATTTATTCATTCAAATCTTTCCCTTCTTAAATAATTATTCTAAATATATAATATATAATCCTTTTATAGTTTTAGAGTATTACTTTATAGTTTTATGTTTAGTAAAAGACAATATTAGTGTAGAGGATAATCCTCTACACTAATAATCTGTGGGTTCATATTTGGCTCAGTGGAATTATTTTGTTTTATTATTTTTTTATACTTATCCGCTGATTCACATAAAAATCCCTCCTATATTTTTATATATGTTAGAAATTTTCATTCTCTCTAACCGTACCTTCTTATATGGGGGCTTCGCCCCCTACAGACTATTCTGTATCTTTTTACATCATTCGTATAATGTCATGCCCAGGTCGAATAACTCATTCGACTGAGATGGGAATAGAAATTACAATATAATATTCATTGCTGAACAATGATACTTTTCTATTACAAAAATGTTAGTGAAATAATTATTTATTACATTATATATTTTCAATTATATATTATATATATGAAAATATTACATAGATTATTAGGAAGGTCGTGTTGGATTGGAAATTATTAATGCTATTATTATTAATTTAGAACATCAATCTATTTTAATGGTTGAATTAAAAAATGGTGAACTTGAAGATTTATTTAGTTATTATCGGGATGAATTATCTTTTAATGCTTCTGAATTTATTGGATTAACAAGGGAACAAGCTATTAATATATATCATCAGAAAGATATAAATTATCTGCGTTATTAATATATCTATTAAGGATGGTGTTTTAAAACACCATCCTACTTATTTTTTTGATTATATATTATAGATTTGACATATAAATAATATCAATTTTAAGGAGGTTATTTAATAATGAAAAAGGAAAATAATGTTATTGAATGGCGGAGAGAGTATAACGAAATAGGAAAGGTGATTCATGTAAAAAATTCTGAGGGTGATGAATATTGGAAAGAATATGATGAAAATAATCGTCTTATTCATCAGTATTGGAATAATGGAAGACATCTCTATCTAAAATATGATGAAAGAGGGAATTTAATATATAAGAAAAATTATAAAGGTGAATACTTTTATAAATATGACAAAAATAACAATCAGATTTATAAGAAAACACCTTTTAATGAATATTGGTATCATTATGATAGTAATGGTAATATGATTCATTTAGAGACATCTAATGGATTTGAAATAAATTATGAATATGATGAAAATGGTAACTTAGTTCATAAACGAACACTTTTTGAAGAATTCTGGTTTGAGTATAATGATCAAAATAAAATAATTCATACAAAAGGTACTAATGGATTTGAAGAATGGGTTGAATATGATGAAAAGGGAAATAAAATACATTATAAGAGTTCAAAAGGATATGAGCAATGGTTTAAATATGATGAAAATGGTAATCGTATTTACGCCAAAAGTTCTAGTGGTTTTGAATTTTGGTTTTATTATGATGAAAATAATCATCTTATTAATTCTAAGGAAATTCTTCCACATGCAAAAGATATAACCAAATACGATACAAGAGGAAATATAATATATTATAAGAATGGAAAAGATGGTAGTGAAGATTGGAATGAATATGATGAAAATAATAATTTAATTCGTAATAAATGCTCTGATGGTTCTGGTTTTACACGGGAATATGATGAAAGAGGAAATTGCATACACCATAAAGACTTAGATGGGGGTTATGAGCTCTGGAAAGAATATGATAAAAATAACCATCTTATACACAAATGGGATTCAACAGGTTATGAATTTTGGCGTGAATATACAAGTGATGGAAGGCTTATTGCTTGTACTCATAAGGATGATAATATCGGCAATTGCTCCTATTGTAATAATAAGAAGAAATAAGATTAATAAATAGAGTGATATCATATCACTCTATTTATTTTTTGATTATATATTATTTATTTAGAATAATATTATTTATTAGGAGGGAAATAATGTTATACCATGTATCGGATAAACCTAATTTAGAAATACTTACTGCAAGAATTCCTGAAATAGGAGTAGAAGAAAATGAAGATATGACTATTAAAAGAGTATGTTTTTCTAATAGTATATC
>Ga0265294_10006792_pt1 | contig 13671 bp, 10 predicted proteins | sample MunlanPumphouse3_FD_192504 | JGI IMG/M metagenome (GOLD analysis project Ga0265294, IMG submission 192504) | Groundwater microbial communities from a municipal landfill in Southern Ontario, Canada - Pumphouse #3 | ecosystem: Environmental > Aquatic > Deep subsurface > Groundwater | place... | reverse complement strand
CGCAATGATCTGCACTTTGCCGCGGATCATGCCGCGGTCGGCGTCGCTCACCAACGTTTGGAGGATCTCGTTGGGCGTGGCGGGGGCAGGCTGCTGCGCGGCGGCCGCAGTCAGGCGCGAGAGTCCCGGCGGCAGCGGCCGGCCGGTGAGCGCCGAGGTGGTCCGGGAAAACCCCGGCGAGCCCGAGGTGTTGGCTTTGATCTCCTCTTTGGCCTGGTTCTGCTTCTGCGACTCCGCGACGATCTCTTCCAAGCGCTTCTTGATGTCGTCCGCCTTGGCAAAGCGGACCATGCGCACGTTGACCTCTTCCGTGGCCACCAACGGCTGATCGATGAACTTGATGATCTCGATCATGCGGTTCACGTTTTCCTGCGTATCCGTGACGAGCAGACTGTTGGTGCGCTCAAAGGTCTGGATCATGCCGTCGGGGCGCTTGAACCCCTCGATGGCCTTCTGCGCCTCGCTGACCGCGATGGCCTTGAGTTGAATCATCTGGCTGACCACCTGGCTCTTTTCCGGGTAGCCGCCTTCGGGCGCGTCCATCTGGATGCGGATGCCGTCGGTCCGGACCGTCTTGAGCGGTAACACCTTGATGAATTTCTCGCCGAACGGCTCGAGCACGATGCCGTTCATGCTGAGCACAGTCTCAATCGCGTCCAGGTACTCTTCGCGGGTCAGCGGCTCGCCCTCTTGGCTTTCCAAACTGATCTCGGTCTTGAGCAGCGGCTGCACGCCCGGCGATGTCAACAAGGTCTTGCCGGTGACCAGCGCGTAGTCCATCAACACGATCTCGATCGGGTTCTTTTTATACTTCAGGCCGGGCATCGTGCTCTTGTTTTTCAACATGCTCTTGTCGAGCGTCGGCTCGAGTGGCCCCGAGGAGGCCGCCGACTCTTCCACCGCCGCGCCGGGCGTCGGCGGCTTGCGCACCGTGGGCAGTGTGCGGCGGGTGCCGAACAGACCGCGGGCGGCCGCATTCGGGTCTGCGGCCGCTGCCGGGGCGGGCGGTTGCGGCGCCTGGTCCTGGGCCAGCGCCACGCCGAGCAGCAGTACACTGACTGCGCCCAAGGAGATCAGATGATTGCGAATCATGTTCATACGTGTTCCCTCACAGATCGTTGTGGCCGTTCACGGCACATTTCCTTCCGCCGGCACCGGGGCGTCCACGGCCGCAGCCCCGGCTGGCCGTCCGCCCCCCGCCTCTGGCTGCGGAGCCTGCGCCATCGGTTCCGGCACCGGTTCCGCCGGCTGGGCCACGTCCTCAGCCCCCTCGGAAACGGAGAGCCCGACAGCCGCTTCAGCCGGCAGCGCTGCCGCTGCCGTTGCGGCCGCCGCGGCCTCCGACCGGCCGGCGGGCGGACGGGCCTCGTCGCCCCGCATGTAGGCACAGTACAGCGTGAAGGTCCCTTTCAAATAACCGGGCCGGTTGGCGGGCCGGATGAAGAGCTGCCGCACATCCAGCATGGCCCCCTCTTGATGCAGGTCATACAGAAATTTCACCAGCGCCTCAAGCGTGCCTTCCCAATCCTTGCACTCGATCGGCAGTTCATAAACATCGCCGACCTCCACCTCTTTGCTGGCCTGGCGCCGCGCGATCATCAGGCCGTTGCGCGAGGCGGCCGCGTCCATGATATTGAGCCAGTGGGTGTCTACGTCCTGGTCATAAGGAAAGACCGGCATCAGATCACGCATCTGCTCGTAGCGCGCGCTCCACTCGTCCCGCGCAGCGATCAGCGCGCGCTCCTCCTGCACCTTTTTCTGGGCGGACTGGTAGATGCGTTCCGCCGCCTTCCAGTTCGCCACCTGCTTTTTGTAGCTCAGCGCCGCCGCTGCATAGAGCACCGCCACCACGGCGACCAGCAACATGTTTTTCTCTCGGGAGGTCACGGTGCTCATTTCTCGGCCCCTCCCTTGAAGGTTGCGTCCACATCGAACTTGTGCTTGCCCTTGCTGATCGAAGGGCCCGTCAGCGTGACAGCCTCAAACAGGGGGTTCTCCGTCACCGCGTTCTTGAAATCATACACCAGTGTCGGCTGCTCGGCCTCCCCCGAAATCTTCATGCCGTCATCCCGCCGGTAAGAGACGCCGATCAGGGTGATGCCCTGCGGCAACACCGAAGCGGTCAGCCGCAACATCTCCAGCGAGGAGTAGGTCCGGTCGGTGTACGATTCGATCAGATTGACCCGCTCGCGCGTGTCTGACACCTGCTTGTACGCCCGGGCGTGCGCACGGGAAGCCTTGCGGACCCGCGCCGTAAGCTGCTTGTAGACCGCCGGCCCGATGAAGAGCGTGCCCATCAGGACAGCCCACAACGCCAACGCAACCCCCACGCCGGTCTTCACATGCTTGCGCGTGCGCGACGCCTTGATCTCGTCACGCCACGCCTGCGGGGTCAGATCGAGCGCAGCCCCCTCGCCGGTCCGCAACGCAACGCCTTCCACCCCGCCGTCCGGCGTGGGCGGCACCACGTGCCGCACTTCGGCCCCGGTCAACCCGCACAGCTTATCAACGAAAGCCCGCTCCGGCACCTGCTGCGAAACCACCAACACCTCGGCCACCGCAGCGCCGCCGGCATCCAGCTCGACATTCAGCAGCGACAACGTCAGCTCGCGGATCACATCCTCAACGGCGCTCGACCCGCCCAGCCCGCGCGCCAATACCGGCACACCGTCATCCAGTACCACCAAATCCCACACGCCGTCAGGATCCATCAGCAAGACCCGGCGCCCGGCGCGCATCAGTTGGCAAGGCCCGCTCAGCGCGCGCAGCCAGCCCAACACCGCGACATCCGTGCGGACAGCCTGAACCCTAGCCTCGTCCAGCGCCGTCCCGAGCGTTTCAAAAACGGCGGCAGGCAGGGCGGCGGCAAAGACCCAGAGATGCGACTCGCCCTCACTCAAAATCTCGCATCCGACCGACAACTCCTCTCCGGGAAAAGGCGAAAGCTTGTCCATCTGCAGCGCCACGGCATCGGCCACATCGTCGCGGACCTCCAGCGGCATCTTCAACACACGCACCAGAAGCTGCGAAAGCGGCAGCGCCAACACCACCTGGCGCGCGCCCAGCGCCGCTTTGGCAGCGACCAGCGCGCGCGTCAACGGCTTGTCGCTCTCCATCACTGACTCGTCGGCAGCACCCGCAGAGACCGTCGCGTCCGCCGCGTCAGCCTGCGCGTCATCGACGCGCCCCGGCCCCTGCAACGGCCAGACACCCCCGCCGGTACGCGTCCAGCCGTCACGCCCGCGCGGCGCGAATCGCACGCCCCGCAGCACACCGCCTTCCGCCAACAACGCATTGATTTCACTTTTCGCCATACCCACTCACGCGCTCTCTCACTCACGCACTCTTGCACGAATACACTAATGAACTCCCACACTTCTCCTAAGGGTCTTCCCTCCACCGCAAATACCGTACCCGGTCACCTTCGACAATCGCCACCGCCTTGATCTGGTGCGCGATGCCGCCGGCCTCGCCGGTCACCGTGATTTCGAAATACTTCTGGGGCGCGTAAGCCAGATACGGCTCAGCCTCAGTGGGCACACCGCCGGGAATGCGCGCGTTCAGATCACTCCAATCCTTGAAAAGCAGACTCTCGGCCGATGCATCCCCCGAGGTGATCCGGTTGGCACCGGTCTTGCGCTCCTCGATGATCGCATTCGCCAGCAAACTGTCACCGTCGATGCCCGGCACCGTCACCAACACCTCTGGCTCAGCGGAATTGACATTGATCTTAACAGTTTCCCCATAGATGTCAAAAAAAGCCTTGATCCCGGGCTGGATGCGGATCTGAGCCTTCTTGCTCTTCTCCTCGGGGTTGAGCACCCCGCCACTGAAAATCGCCGGACGCTCGCGAATGCCTTTGATCATTTCCAACTCGCCCACCGACGAAATGGGCCCGTTGCGCGCCTGATAGGGCTTGTCGAGCCCATCGTAGTACTCGTCCTCGGCGCCGCTCCGCCCGGTCACGGTGCCGTCTGCATCCAGCCAGTCGTACCAACTGTCGACCACCTCTTCCTGATATTCCATCGGCAACCCGATGGCGTTCAGGATGTTCTCCCAGATCCGGTCGGCGATATCCCCTTTGACCAGCAGGTTGATCGGCCACTTGTTGGCGTCGGCCGAGGTGATCTCCACCGACACCACGCCGTTCTCGGGCTTGTCCGGCTCGACGGCGTAAGCGTCCACCCGGGCCGAACCGTGCTGCAGATCAAGCTTGGCCTGGAGCCACTTGTCGTCCACGTCTTCAGCGACGCCCTGACCGCCTTCCGCCCCCGGCGCGGATGAAGATGTCGACGACGACGACGCATTCTTGTAGGACAGCAGCAGCATCTCCGCGATCGAAATGCCCGACTGGGTCAGATAGTCCACCTGGCGCCGCTGCCGCACATACACGTTAATCTTGCCCTCCAGCATCGCGTCCAGCGCAAACGACATCACCAGCATCGCCAGCAGCGCGATCGTCCAGAGCGCGATGATCAGCGCCGAGCCGCAGTTTGGGTTTCTGGTTCCTGGTTTCTGGTTCCTGGTTCCTGGCCACACGCGACACGAACGCGCTCCCGGTAGGGCGGTCTCGCCGAGACCGCCGCGGACGCCTCGGCGAGGCGTCCCTACCGGTGGGACAGGCATTCCTGCCTGTCCTCGGCCCCACTGGCACTGCCCTCTCTGCCGTCCTCCCGATCCTACCGCCTCTGTCTTCAGGCCTCTGATCTCTGACCTCTGGTTTCTGGTTCGCAGGGCTGTCATGGGATCATCCCCCCGCCCGCCGGCGGCGGCATGCCCGGCACCCTGCCGCCGGGCCGGATGGGCGACGTAATCACATTTGGCCCGGTGCCGCCGCCCGGCGTGCCCGTACCCGGTGCGCCCGTGCGCGGCGTGCGGCCCCCCGTGCCGGCCTCCGCCGCGCCTCCGCTCTGCACGGGATTCTGCGAGACATCCCACACCGGCAACACGATGTCGCGGGTCACGGCGACCGGTTCATCGCGTTCTTTCACCGGCCGCAGATAAAGCGTGACCGACACCTTGTACGGCAGCGCGTTTGAGGAGGTCCACTCGTCCTCCCACTCGATCTCCTTGGCATTTTCTTCGGGTGGCTCCTTCAGCACTTTGCAGTCCAGCCCCATCACGCGCGGCGAAACGAGAAAGGCTTTGACGTCCTCCTCGACATCGAAATCATCCGGCTGGAAATCGCTGGACCACGCCTTGGCCATCAGGCCGCCGCCGCCGTCACGCCCCTCCTCTTCCACATACAGCATCACGCGGTGCGGCATTTCGGCAATCTCGGTCTTGCCGTCGATCGCCTTCAGACCGCCGACAAACGCGCGGCCCTCCTTCATCCACGCAATCGAATCGCGCGCGTCCGGTCCTTCGCCGCCATCGGAAAACTGGAACCCGCGCTCATCGTCCTTCTGCACGCTGGACGAGTAATAGGCCGAACGCAGGCCGGATTCCACCTGATTCATGACATAATCCGCCTGCGACATGGCATCGGACATCTCCATGCCTGCGTTCCAGCTCTGCACCACGGCGTCAAAACAGAAGAACGAGAGGATCATCATGATCGCGAGGATCATGATCGCCATGATCAACTCGAGCAGGGTGAACCCTGAACGGATGTTCTGTGCCTCGTCCATAATTTGAGAGTTGAGCGTTGAGAGTTACACTTTACAGGTTACACGTTCAGCGTTCGGCGTTCAGCGTTCGGCGTTCGGCGTTCGGCGTTCAGCGTTCAAGCGTTCTATTTCCCCTTGCGGATCAGCCGCACCAGCTCCTCGTAATACCCCTCTTTGCCGCTGCCCCACGTGATGCGCGTACGCAGCACATAAAGCCCGTCATCCTCTTCGTTGGTCTCCAGCTCCTTCTCCTCAACCGCCCGCTCGAAGGTGAAATCCTTATAGGTTTCCCGCATCTCGCGCGAGACCTCCATCTGCAGGTCGTCAATCATCTCCTCCGCCCGCACCGGATCGATGTTCAGCCGCTCATCCTCCTCCGGGTCGGTGACCTCATCGTTCGGCGGGATCGGATAACACCGTTCGCCCAGGCTGAAGACAAACTGCGCATCCTGATACTCCTTGGAGAGCGCCATCATCTGGGCGCAGTTACCCAGCCCGACCATCAGGCTGAACAGCCCGGTGGCCAGAATCATGGTTGCAAACAGAATTTCGATCAGCGTAAAACCGTTGCGCCGCATCAGCGTTCATCCTCATCCGCGATCCGGGGCACACCGAATCGGTCGACCTTCACCGTGATCGCGTCCGTGGCATCCTCGCCGCCCGCCATCACCCTCACCACAAACGGCAGGCAGCGCCCGTTGGTCTCGAACGGGACGCGCGCCACGCGCGCCTGCTCGGCAAGCGGATCCTGCTCCGCATCGGCAACCGCCTCCGCATCCGCCTGCTCCACCTCCAGGCTGGCCTCTTCCGCCTCCAACGCGTCCTGATCAAGCGCCACCGTGAACGCCACCTGCTCGTACCGCTTGGCGGCGTTCAGTTCGGCCATGGCATAGCCCGCGCCCCCGCCCGCCTCGTCTCCGGCGGAAATCCCCGCTGGCTCCGCCGCGCGCTCTTCCGCCGCGTCCTGCGGCAACGGCCCCGCGTCCACAGCCCCGCCGCCGCGCCGCTCGACACGCAGCTCGCCGTCCGACGCGATCACCAAGTCCATCGGCGTCTGGTAGAGCACCGCCATAGTCCGCGCGTAGCGCGTCATCTGCATCACGCCGCGTGACGCGGTCTTGATGCGTGCGATATCCGACCCCGTTCCGAACGACGGCAGGATCACCAGCGCCATCACGCCGATAATCACCATGACCACCAGTAACTCGACCAGAGTAAACCCGCGCCGCTGTCGGGAGAAGTTCATTAGTGCGTTAGTGCCTTACGGCTTGACAATCACAATCAAAAACAAGTTGTTTTCTCCCTCGCCCTCTGGGAGAGGGCGGGGTGAGGGTTGCGGGCACCGCCCGCATTAGTTCAGTCGTACGTTAGCCATTAACTCATGCACTAACGCACCAACGCACTAGTTCGTGATGTCATCCTCGCCGCCGATCTCGCCGTCCGGCCCGGCCGAGACGATCTTGAACTTCTTGCCGGTCTTGGTGTACTGGAACGGCGTACCCCATGAATCATTGAGCGCGCCTTCCTTCAGCAGCCCCGGCTTGTCGTCGGTGCCGGCCGTCAACTCATCCAGCGAATCCGGCAGCTTGCCGTTGTGACGCATGGCGAAGATCTGCACCGCCTGCTCGATCGCCGTGATACTCGTGCGCGTCGCCTGGCGCCGCGCCTCCTCATCGTGGCCGATCACATTCGGGATGACCACTGCGGCCAAGATGCCGAGAATGCACACCACCAACAGCAACTCCACCAGCGTGAAACCGCTGCGCCGGTTCTTCTTCACCTGCTCTTCTTTTTTCTCCCGTTTCATTGCCTTATTCCTCCATCGTTAACCTAACCACTGCACCCAACCCGGAACCAGAAACCAGAAACCAGAAACCTTCTTCCTTTTTCTTTTTTCCTTTTTCCTTGCGCTCAGCCCGCCGGGCTGAGCGACGAGGTGACTTTGAAAACCGCCATCAGGATACTGACCGCCACAAAGCCGACCACCCCGCCGATCATCACGATCAGGATCGGCTCCAGCGCGTTCGTGAAGATCTTGATGTTGCGGTCCATCTCGCTCTCGTACCGCCGCCCGATATGCCCCAGCGACGAGGGCATGTCGCCCGACTGCTCGCCGACGGCCAGCATATCGGTCATCATCTTGGGGAACACCTTGCTGGTGGCCAGCGGCCCGGAAATGGTGGTGCCGTCCGTCACGCGCTGGCGCGCGGTCCGCAGGGCGCTGGCGATCAGCGCGTTGCCGCAGGTCTCCTCGGCGATCCGCAGCGCCTGCAAGACATTCACGCCGTTGGCCAGCAGGGTTTTCATGGTGTAGGCCAGGCTCGAATACGCGCCGCAGGCCACGATGCCCTTGATCAGCGGCGCCTTCAGCTTGAGCCCGTCCCACCAGATCCTTCCGGCATCGGTCTTTAGATAGCGCTTGAACATCACCAGCCCCATGCCGATTGCCACCGCCAGAAAAACACCGTACTTGATGACGAAATCGCTCGTGCCCACCAGGATGCGAGTCGGCAACGGCAGGGTGGTGCCCATGCCCTCGAAGATCTTTGCGAACTGCGGGATCACCTTGACCATCGCGAAGATCACCGTCACCACCCCGAAGATCAGCACCACGATCGGATAGGTCATCGCCGAGGTGATCTTGGAGCGCATACTCTCGTTGCGCTCATAGTGCTCCACCAGACGGCGCAGCACCTCGATCATCGCGCCCGACGCCTCGCCGGCACGGATCATGTTGCCGTAAAGCGGCGGGAAGGTGTCGGGATGCGCCGTCACCGCGTCCGAGAGCTGCTCGCCGCGGATAATGCGATCGCGCAGGTCGCCGGCGATCTGGCTCTGCGCCGAATCCTCTTCGCCCTGATTGGACAGGCAGTTCAACGCCGCGCCCAGCGTCATGCCGGCCTCCAGCAGGTCGCTCAGCTCCGACGTGAAGAGCAGGACCTCGGTGGCCTTCATGCGCAGCTTGCCGCCCCCCACCTTAAGCTTCCAGATCGGCGTGCCCTTGGCCTTGGCCTGCTTCGACTTGGATTCCGTCACGGCCAGCGGCGTGTGCCCCAGCTTTTCGACCGCCGCCAGCGCGGCGCGGCGATCACCCGCCTCCAGCACGCCCTCGACCTTGCGGCCGTCTTTCGTCAACGCTTTGTAGGAAAAATTCGCCATACGCTCATCACCGTCGTGTCAATTAGAAATTAGGAGTTAGGATTTAGGAGTTGGGGACATGATACTCGGAACAGCTCCTCACTAAACTCCTTACCCCTCATCTCTAATTCCTAATTCCTAAATCCTAATTTCTAACTTACCCCGCGTCTTCCGTCACGCGCATGACCTCCTCCACCGACGTCATGCCCTTGAAGGCCTTGGTCCAGCCGTCCTCGCGAAGCGTCTTCATGCCGTGCGTGAGGGCGACATCGCGGATATCGGTCGAGGATTTGCGCGCGATGATCGCCGACTCGATGTCCTCCGTGACCACCAGCAGCTCAAAGAGTCCGCCGCGTCCGCGGTATCCGGTCTTGGTGCACGCCTCGCACCCCTCAGGCACCCAGACGTTGGGCTTCGCCGGCGGATACGGCAAGTCATACCACTTCATGTCCAGCGGGATCTCGCGCCGACACTTCGGGCAGAGCCTCCGCACCAGACGTTGCGCCATGACGCCGGCCACCGCCGAAGCCACCAGGAACGGCTCCGCGCCCATGTCGATCAGACGCGCGAAGGCACCGGCCGCATCGTTGGTGTGCAGCGTGCTGAACACCAGATGGCCCGTGAGCGAGGCGTTGATCGCGATTTCCGCCGTCTCGCCGTCGCGGATTTCACCGACCATGATGATGTCCGGGTCCTGACGCAGGAAAGCGCGCAGCGCGCGCGCGAAGGTCAGCCCGATGTCCTGGCGCACCAGCACCTGGTTGATGCCCGGCATCTCGTACTCGATCGGATCTTCGGCCGTCAGGATGCGCACCTGCATCTTATTGATCTCGTGCAGAAAGGCGTAGAGCGAGGTCGACTTGCCGGACCCGGTGGGGCCGGTCACCAGAAAAATCCCGTTGGGGCGGTTGATCAGCTTGACCACATGGCCGTAATCGAAGTCATTAAAACCGAGATCGCACAGCTTGACGAAGTTGCCGGCTTTCTGCAGCAGACGCAGCGAGATCGATTCGCCGTAAGCCGTCGGCATCGTGGACACGCGGATGTCGATGTCATCGTTGTTGAGCCGCACGCCGATGCGGCCGTCCATCGGCAGACGCTTCTCCGCGATGTCCAGATTCGCCATGACCTTGATGCGCGAGATGATCGCAGCCTTGAGTCGGTTGAGCTGCGGCGGCACGTCCACCTTGTGCAGCATGCCGTCGATCCGGTAACGGATACGCAGTTCGTCCTCCATCGGCTCGACATGGATATCGGTCGCGCCCTGGCGGTCCGCCTCCGCGATGATCTGGTTCACGAACTTCACGATCGAGGCTTCAGCCCCGATCTCGTTCACATCGATTTTGGAGATCGAGGCCAGATCGGCGTCTACCGCGTAGCGTCCGTCCTCGATCATCTTCTCGATCGCGTCGGCGCCCACGCCGTAATACTTCTGGACCGCCTTGTTGATCTCTTCGCGCGGGCTGAGCGTCACCCGCACCGGGCAGCCCGCCGCCAACCTAAGGCCATCCGTCATGCCCGTGTTGAACGGATCACAGGTGACCACGGTCAACACGCCGTCCTCGACCGCAAACGGCAACACGTTGTACTGATACACCGCGCGCGCCGGCAGCCGGGTGAGCGACTCGTCCGTCGGCCGCGTCTGCGCCAACTCAGTGTAGGCAAACCCCAGCACCTCGCCGATCTTGCGCAAGAACTCATCCTCGCGGGCCAGGCCCAGACGCACCACCACGCCCGTGATGCCCGCACCATCCGAACGGTCAGCCGCCAGCACATGCGCGAGCTGAATGTCGGTAAAAAGCCCCGTTTTCTTCAGGACAAGGGCTGCAAATGCATCCGGCTGACCCGCCATGAAGGCTCACCTTTCACCAAAAAAAGTCCAGTTTCATAAATGAAGCTTCGATTATAGATCATAGCATTGGCATTTTCCATGCCTAAAACTTGCCGAACGCGTGAAAAACACCGCGGTCCTGTTGCTGTTGCCGGTTTAAACGGCACGCCCTCCTCCTCGGCGATACGGCCGCAACGCATGGGTGTCAGCCAAAAAGTCACACTTCGGCGACGATATGTCGCCCCTCTCCCCGAACCGCCACGCCCGAGACCGGACAACCGTCCCTTGCAAAAAAAATTATAAACCGTGCGTGGCCTATTGACCCTTCATCGGGAAACCGTTACATTAATCGGACTTGTTTGCGGGCGTAGCTCAATGGCAGAGCCCCAGCCTTCCAAGCTGGTTACGAGGGTTCGATTCCCTTCGCCCGCTCCATTCATGCCAGGGTGGCGAAATGGCAGACGCAGCAGACTCAAAATCTGCCGCCCGAAAGGGTGTGAGGGTTCGACTCCCTCTCCTGGCACCATCAAAAAACCTCGGTTTTACTGGGGTTTTTTCGTTTTTACGGGTTCTACCCCATCTTGGCGCCCTCTTTTCGGATTCCCTCGGATAACCTCATGCCTTGCGGCGGCTTTTGCCCAGAGGCTTCGAGGCGCCGACCACGGAGTCCATCCACAGGCCCCTGCGCAGGAGCCTGACCTTCGTGAACCCAGCATCTGACAGGTCTTCACGGAGCTCGTCAAAGGTGAACGTCCCACCTCCGGGCGTGTTGACCAGCATGTTGACGGCGAACATCGCGCCTGCGGCGGGGCGCGTCCGGGAAGCGTCCATGACGATGTCGCGGATCAGGATCAGGCCGCCGGGCTCAAGGGCCGAGAACACCTTCGCGAACAGCCTCCGGTTCTGCGCCCGTGAGTTCTGGTGGACGATCGCGCTCACCCAGACCAGGTCCGCGCCCTCCGGCAACGCGCATTTCATGAAGTCGCCCGGAACCAGCCTCACCCGATCCGTGAGGCCGGCCGCCCTCATCAGCCGCCGGGCCATGGGGATGACGTCGGGCCGGTCCATAATGGTCGCGCTGGCGCCGGGGTTGACCCGGAGGAAGGGGACGGTCCACGTGCCCGAGGCCCCTCCCAGATCCAGCACGTGCGTGAACTTCAGCTTGCCGAGGCCGGCGACGAGCGGCATCGCCATGGGCTCGGATATCTCGTGCATGGCACGTATGAACGAGGCCAGGTCGCCGCCCGCGCCCAAAACGCTCGGGCGGCACTTGGCGGGTTTCCCGCTCAGCACGGTGCCGGCCAGATGCCCCCAGCCGCGGAGGCAGTTGCCGAGGTGGCGGACCATGCCCAGCATGCACTGCTTCCCGGTCCCGGCCAAGACTTCGGCCGCCGCCGGAGGAACACTGTAGAGGGGCTTGGCGCCGGTCGACTTATCCAAGAAACCGATGGCGGCGAGCGCGTCCAGCAGGACGGTCACGGCCCTGACGTCCCCTTTAACGCGGCGGGCCAGCATTGCCGCGGCCATCGGCCGGTCGTGCAGGATCGTGAAGACGTCCAGCTCCGCGCCCGCGATCACGACGCATGACGGCTGGAACCCGCGCACCAGTTCCAACACTGAATCTCTGCCCAGCTTCTTCATTACCTTGATCCTCCGTATTGCCGTTCCCGAGCGTCAAGAGGACGGTAGCACACGGCCCGATCCCCGTTCAAGCCAGTTCCGGCCTATCCTCAGTTTCCGTGGATGCGGCTTGCGCGACACAAACCCAAGGCCAATGGAATAACCCGCAAACACTGGCGCTGAATACCGGCTTTTGCTCTGGCTCTTGCCCCCCTGCGGTGGTACTTTATAACGAAGTAATCTGAGCATGTGTCGACCCTTGTGGAAAACACGTGCCAGGTGATGATCGAACCACGCGAATTACGGAATTGAAATGCCTCGCACGAAAACGAAGACTGCCGAGACCTCGGCTGCCAGCCTCGGCTTTGAGGCCAAACTCTGGCTCGCAGCGGACAAGCTCCGCAACAACATGGACGCCGCCGAGTATAAGCACGTCGTGCTCGGCCTCATCTTTCTGAAGTACATCAGCGACGCCTTCGAGGAGATGCGGCAGAAGCTGATAGAGGGCAAAGGCGAATACAAGGGAGCCAACCCCGAGGATCCCGACGAGTACCGCGCCGAGAACGTGTTCTGGGTGCCGCCCGCCGCCCGCTGGTCGTACCTCCAGGGCAGCGCCAAGCAGCCTGCCATCGGCAAGATCGTGGACGACGCCATGACCGCCATCGAGCGCGATAACCCCCGCCTCAAGGGCGTGCTGCCCAAGGACTACGCCCGCCCGGCTTTGGACAAGCACAGGCTCGGCGAACTCATTGACTTGATCGGCACCATCGGCCTCGGCGACCGTGAGAACCGCTCCAAGGACATTTTGGGCCGCGTCTACGAGTATTTCCTCACCCAGTTCGCGTCGGCCGAGGGCAAGAACGGCGGCCAGTTCTACACGCCCTCCTGCATCGTCAGAACCCTCGTGGGCATGCTCGCCCCCTACAAGGGCCGCGTCTACGACCCCTGCTGCGGATCAGGCGGCATGTTCGTCCAGTCCGAAAAGTTCGTCGTGGCCCACGGCGGCAGGATCGGCGACATCAGCGTCTACGGCCAGGAGAGTAACTCCACCACCAGACGGCTGGCGCTCATGAACCTCGCCATCCGCGGCTTCGAGGCCGACCTCGGCAGCGAGCACGCCGACACCTTCCGCAGGGATCTGCACCCGGACCTCAAGGCCGATTATGTGCTGGCGAACCCGCCGTTCAACGACAGCGACTGGTTCCGCAAGGACGATGACCCGAGGTGGCGCTATGGCGTGCCGCCCAAGGGCAACGCCAACTTCGCCTGGGTGCAGCACTTCATCCACCACCTCGCCCCTGACGGAAAAGCCGGGTTCGTCTTGGCCAACGGCAGCATGTCCTCGAACCAGAGCGGCGAAGGCGAGATCCGCAAGGCCATTGTCGAAGCCGACCTCGTGGACTGCATGGTGGCCCTTCCCGGCCAGCTCTTCTACTCCACGCAGATTCCGGTGTGCCTGTGGTTTATTTGCCG
>Ga0265294_10006789_pt1 | contig 13674 bp, 3 predicted proteins | sample MunlanPumphouse3_FD_192504 | JGI IMG/M metagenome (GOLD analysis project Ga0265294, IMG submission 192504) | Groundwater microbial communities from a municipal landfill in Southern Ontario, Canada - Pumphouse #3 | ecosystem: Environmental > Aquatic > Deep subsurface > Groundwater | place... | reverse complement strand
TGTTATTATCGTTAACATTTTCACTTGATAATTCATACTCCACTTGATAACTATCTACTGGCTGGAGTGTGCTTGTTACTGTATGCGCTTTTGGTGTTTCTTCTCCATATACCTTACTAGCAGAAGTGACTGTTAAGGTTACTTCTCTTTTTTCTATTTCAAATGTTACGCCACTCTTAAACGATAGTGTATAGTTATCTGAGATAAGTTTTAAGTAACCTTGTTTTATTTCATAGCTACCAACATTTATACCTGCTTCTCTTGTTAGTAAACCCTCTACTAAAGTTTCATCAGCTTCACCAAACTGATTTCCTTTTACTATATATGTATAAATTGGATCAGCTTCTCCATATATTTTACTTTGTCCGCTATTTGGCGTGATTGTTAAGGTTGCAGGGGTAACAGTAATGTTTGCTGGAACTATATTTACAGTATAATTATTTTCACTCAATGTTGTTTCTATAATTGTTAATGTGTTATTATCGTTAACATTTTCACTTGATAATTCATACTCCACTTGATAACTATCTACTGGCTGGAGTGTGCTTGTTACTGTATGCGCTTTTGGTGTTTCTTCTCCATATACCTTACTAGCAGAAGTTACTGTTAGGGTTACTTCTCTCTTTTCAACTTCAAATTGATAACTATTATTGAGAATAATATAATTTTCATCTTTATTATCTTTTAAAGACACTATTGATGTATGAGATCCAGCATAATCTGTAATTAAGCTAATTTCTAATTCATCAGTATATGCTAAATTATTGCTTGATGCTTTGATCAAATACTCTTCGCCATAAATAAATATTCCTTCTTCTTCATAAACAATACTTATCTCTCTTGGAGTAATTATGTAATAATTGGAAAGATAATTTAATTGATAATTACTATCCACAGTTAAATTATCACCTAATATTTGATAAGAGTTAACATCTAATCCTTGTTCTCTTGTTAATGAGCCAAAAACTAAAGATTCCTTATCGTCATTAAATTGTTCTCCTGAAACTTGATAAGTAAGCGCAATCTCATCATCACCATAAATTTGATTAACTTCATCAGCACTAACGGTTAAAATAGCTTTATTTATCGTTAAATACGCTTGGAAGCTATCATCATAAATAATTGTATAGTTCGGATTATTTTCTGTTGTCAAACTTCCTTGTGTTACTAAATAACTATTAACATCTTCGCCACTGACTCTAGATAATGAGCCTTGCAGTGCTGAACCGCCTTCAACAACACCACTGGAAACATACTCAAAAACAGGATCTATAATTTCTCCATAAGTTTTAAAATAAGTTGTTTCCACGGGATAAACCGTAACCTCTTTTTTAACTACTTTTAAATTAGCTTTATTGATCGTTACTAAATAGTTATTATGAATGATTGAACCATCTAATACATTTTCATGGTTGCCGACATTATAAAGATAGGTATCATTTAAATTGTAAATTATCGTAAAATCGTTTTCTTTATCATTATATTCTAAAACTCCTAAATCTATTTCAAAACTTAATTTATCTATCTCTTCTGCTAATAAAGTGCCATAAACTATTTCATGATTGTTAATAGTTGCTTCTATTTCTTTTTGGCTAATATAATAATAATTGTTGACAACCTTTAAAGTTATATTGGCGTCATCGTATGAATCAACATCAATTAAATACTTATTAACATCTTCACCAATGTCTCTCTTTAAAACAACCTTTAATTCTTCACGATATTCATCTTCACTTAAAACAAATGATAGTTTTTCATCTTCTTGACCGTATATTTTATTTTTTTCATCAATAGTAAGATTTAAAATTCTTTTTGTTATTTTAAAAGTTCGTAATTGACTATTTAAAATAAGATTATAATTATCAGCATTTAAACTACCTAAGATGATTTCATATTCACCTACAACCTCCCCTGAGACTCTAGATAAAGCACCCTTAAAGACATTTTCATTATCACCTAATTTATAGCCACTTGCTGTAAAAGTTATAGTAGGATCTAAATCACCAAAGATTTTATTTTGGCCAGTTTGTGGTGTAATGGTAAGGTTGGCTTTTGTAATTTCATAAACACCTTTAACTTCGATTACATTAAAGTTTTTATCATTAACACTATCAATACCAATTGAATAATTAGCAACATTTTCTCCCGCTTCTCTTTTTAAACTAATCGCAAGTTCGTTACGATACTTACCTTCGCTTAAATCAAAAGTTAAAGCAACTTCAGGGTTCCCATAAACTTTTGTTTTATTATTTATCGTTACAGTAATATCTCTTTTAACAATATCAAAGGTTACATTATCAACAAAATTGATATTATAATTTCCACCAGCAGTGAAATTGCCTAAAGTTATTAAATAACTACCAACATCAGGACCAACTTCTCTACTTAAATTACCTCTAAAGATACTTTCATCATCACCATTTTTAAAGCCAGTGGCATTAAAACTAAATGTTGGATCTTGATTATCATAAGTTTTTCTTTGGTTACTATTAGGAACAACTAATAGTGTAGCTTTTTCAATCGTTAAATTGTTTCTTGTTTCAATAATTCTAAAATTATTATCATTTTTATTACCAATGTAAATTTGATAATATGTAGCGTTTTCGCCACTATTTCTTCTTAGTTCAATCGCTAATTCATTACGATATTTTTCTTCACTCAATTGATAAGTAAAAACCGGATCATTATCTCCATAAATTTTTGTTTTAGCATCAATTGTAACTTCAATATCACGTTTTTGAATAGTTAAATCGCCAGGAAGTAAATTAACTTGATAGTTCCTATTAATTAAAGTGCCTTCTATTTCATTTTGATAAGCGGCTTGTTGGTAATTAACATTTTCTTCGTTTGCTTGATAGTAAGTAAAGAGAAACTCATTATCATGATCTTCGTCATAAAAAGAAGGCTCTCCACCAATAAATGAATAAGTAACTCCTTCAAGTTTATTACCGTAAGTAATTGCTAAATTATTAATTTTAGCAGTTATTTCTTTTTTCTTAATTGTTAAAGTCCCAGGAACGACGGTAATATTATAATTAGGATTAGTAATCGTTGCATCAAGCACATATGTACCTACTTGTTCACCTTCTTCTCTAAAACTAGTTATTGAAAAAGTATCTTTATTACTTACTAATTGCTCATTAAAGGTAAAATCATTATTAAGACTGAATGCCGGATCGGAATCAAGATAACGTTTTTCTTGATCATTAACAGTAATAGTTATCTCTCTTTTAACAATCTTCAAGGTCCCTAAAAAGACTTTATCACTAGCATTAGTAGTAACTTCAACATCATAAAGACCAACATCAATTGGTGTTTCTACAACTTCACCATTCAGTTTATAAACAACATTAACATCGATGTTTTGATAGTTTTCTTTTTTATTGTACTGAAAAGGCCTTTCTTGATTATTATAAACATAGGTTTGGTTCTCAATATAAGTAAGGGGGTTAGTAGTTTGATTAGTTTTAATTGGTTCTCCTAGTCTATTAACTTCATAAACTTTATTAGAATCTATTTTCTTTAAAGCAAACAAATAACTATGATTTGGCAAAAGACCACTAAAGACAGCATAATTGTCTTGCGTTATTGTTGGCTCAACATCGTCGATAATATCAAATTCAAAAAGATCGATTAAAACTACTTGATAACCATTGTTGGGGTTTCTAAAAGTAATTGCTGTATCAGATTTATGAACGAAGATTGGTTTTAAATGATAAGGACTAACATCAATTCCTTCTAAACTAATAATATTAGATTCTTTGAATTGTAGTGTTTCATCCAACTTAACTAAGACATTCATCTTAGTAGTTATTGGTTCATCATGAGTGTAACTAGGGGAGACTTGCCACTCGAAATTATCAGGGTTTGCACCTTCTGGATAAAACTTATATAAAGCATTACTAAGTTCTTTTAACTCTATTTCATAACTAGAGATGTTCATTACTTTAACATCTTTTTCTAATAAAACTTGTTCGGCTTTATCGACAGTTAATGTTAGTGGTGCGTTAGCTTCAACACCATGATAAAAAATAGCCACCGTATAAGCACCAGCACTTGCTGGTTTAACGTATTTGCTTTCCATTGCCAGCATGCTGACATCTAAGTCAATAATTTGATTAGGCTTGTTATAATAACGCACAAAGAGCTTAAAACCACTAGCATCAAACTCTTCACCATAAATATAGTCTACTTTACCGTATTCTTGAATAGATACTTCTCTAACTTCATCTTTAACAATATTAATAGCGATGACATTTGAAGCAACTCTCTTATACTTAAAAGTAACTTCAAAAACAACTTCATTTTCCGCTTCTTCATGATTAAACTTCAAGTTAGTCTTATAGTTATGTTTAACTAAGTAATGTTCATATTCCTCTAACACCTTCTTAGTACCATCCTTATAATTAACAGTAAAATTAAAAAGATTCAAATCTAACTCTTCACCCTCATTTAGATAGTGACTAGCATCTTCTTTATAACTAACATTGAAAGATTCTATTTTATCAACCTCACAACTAGTTAATAAAATAGGAATGATTAGTAACCCTACTAAAAATAATATTTTTTTAATTCGTTTCATAACCTTACCTCCCCATAATGGAACTTATAAAACAATAATTATGTAATATTATATCACACAATTTCACATAATCAAAGATTTTTGTTAGCTAGTTCTAAAGAACTATCAAAAAACCAACTTTAGCAATTAAAAAACATTATAAGCACACCTTTAGTTCTCCCAATAAAAACTGAATTACTACTTCTTAACCGCTTGTAATTGTTTATCGTTAATACTTGCTTTTCGCTAGTTTTACTCTTTTACCAGATAATCAACTAAAAAAAGATATTCACCTAAACTATCTTTCTTTTAAACACTATTTAATTACCCTAATAAACACTTTTAATGTTCTCACTGCTAAAGATATCAAGAGCGGTTTGAAAATCTTGTTTTAAGGATTTGTAGGCTTTATTAACATTTTAAAATTATTGTAATTTAAGAACTCAAAATATCTTCAATGAGCTGACAAACTAAAGTTCCAGTCTTGCTGTACAACTTATCAACTTGAGATTCCAGTTTAGAACTTTTAGCTCTTTTAATTGCATCGTCAATCCCTAAATAATATCCCTTATCAACATTACCATCTCTTAACTCCTTTAAAAGCTTTTTTGGATAAGTGTTTTTACTACCAATTTTAGCGTTTGCCTTAATCTTCTTTAAATCAAGATTATCAAGATCTTGGTAATGTAAAATCAGCCATAATTCAAAACACGGCATGCTGACCGCTGCCAAGATTTCTTTACCACCAACACTTTTAAGCGAATTTAGAAAGTCTTGATAACAGCTCTTTTTTTCTGTTTCTGAAGTTCCAAAATGCCTATCAATATCAATCACTATCCAAAGTCCATCTTTTTTGTCAATATATCTATTATTTTTATCATAAAACTCAAGCATTCCATCCCTAACATGATAAGGATGACTTTTACCATCTTTTTTACTTCTGTTTAATAATATCACATCAACTACAGTGTTGCTTCTTTCCTGAAGTTTGGGTTTCACCTCTTTAAAATAATTTGGTTCTGTTATTAGACCTTCAAAAGCAAGATAAATCTTTCTTTTAAATTGTTTCTTTAGTCCCTTTCTCGCTCGATAAGAATTATTTTCAATAATGAAAAGCCTTGTATTACTCATTGAGATCACTCTCTAAAATAGTTAAAATATTAGGAACCCCTCCATATCTTCCTGCTAAATAATCTTTATCTAAAATTTTATCCGCTCTAATATTAAAACCACTTAAAGGAACTAAATTACTCATTCCTTTTTTATTCCTATCGATTATCCAAAGTTCATCTTGCCTCACTAGATTAAAGTTCATTATCTTAGTTTCATGAGTAGTAATAATTAGTTGTCCTTTATTTTTAGAGGCATAATTTAAAAATTTTTTAATAAATTCTAATGTTAAATTGGAATGGAAAGATCTTTCGATTTCATCGATTATAAACGTCTTTCCAACAGCTTGAACACTGTATAAAATATTGACAATTTCAACAAGCCTTTTAGTCCCATCAGATTCTTCATCATAAGAAAAATATTTTTCATCATTACCACAATGTCTAAACCCTAACAATTCAACAATTGGTTCTTTTTTACCTTTGGGGTAACTAATCCGATAAAAGTCACCACCAATATTGGTTTCAATAACCTTTTTTTCATCAAAGTCCATGAGATCTTGATAAAAACGAGCATAACCTTCTCCATCCTTTATTTTTTTATCATTTAAAATCTCTAAAAACTTTTCCAAATTCATTTTTTGATAGACATAATCAGTTATTCCTGTGTCAAATGTTTTTAAAATATCAATAATGCTATCTTCTGCTTCCCTTTCCTTCGTCTTAATAAATTGGTTGATTTTATTTGAAATAGTCGTCTTTGGTGTAATAATAACCAAGTCATCTAAAAGCCATTTATAAATGAACTTCGAAAACCAAAAAATCTCGCTAGATTCGGCTAATTTAATTAATAAAAATTCATCTTTATTTAAATCATTAAAATAAATATCAACTCTTTCTTTGATGCTAGCAGCACTAGATAAAATCGCTATTTTTTGATTTTGAATATCAAAAATAAGCTTTTCTGAACCACTAATATTAGCATATAAATATTCTCTTTTTACAACCCTCCCAATAATATCAATTGAAAAACCGTAAATAAGAATTTGATCATCAAACCCAACTTCAATTTCAAAGAGAGAATCTTCTCCTAAATCCTCCAACCTAAACTTTAAATTATAAGGGAACATTGGCAGCTTTCCTTCCCTCACCAAATATTTTTAAAATGAAATAGCCTCAACAAAATTTGATTTGCCTGCAGCATTCGCCCCAAAAATTGCCGAAAACTTCAAGGCTTTATAATGCTTTCCTTGATAAACATGATATTTGTTTTTTCGATATCTTCCTGGGATGGTCGTAAACTCTTGCGGGCTCCCAAAAGACTTGAAATTACTAACCCTAAAATTCAATAACATTCCCTTCACCTCTTCTATAGTTACACGATTATTTCTCATTAAGCAATAGTTTTTATTAATAAAAACAATCCAACATCACCTTTAACGAGAATTATTCGTATTAACTTGTCATATTGCTTATATATATTATTTTTTTAGATCTAAATAACAACTGTTTTGGCACTTAAGTAACGCCCACTAATAAACATCTCACAGCAATAACGGTTTTCCCTTAAGATAGGATAATAATTAGTAGCTACTAAGTATAACAGTTCAACCAATAAGAAGGGAATACTATTACAAGTAGATTTAACTAATTATCTATAAATGTTTCTTTAAGAGATGGTCACTTAAATAGTTTTTCACTTAATTTAATATAGTTTTTAAACAACTTTTAAATAACCTCAAATAATAAAAATCTCCATTTAATCCAAAATGGTTTCCTTCTCCGTTTATCTTTACATTTCGATTTAATATTATTAACTCAAATATTTATAAAACTACTTCTCCATTAAAAAAACGCTAAAAGTATTACTCTTAGCGTTTCTTTATTAAATATTATTTATTACTTATTAACTATAAATTCCTGGAAACATTGCTTCAATGATGTAAGACTTTGGATCCATGTTTTTAATATCATTTATCATATTAAAAGTGAAATCACCAGGTTCTTTATCAAACAATTCATCTAGTGAATCAACTTCTAAGATACCCAACGCTACGATTAGCGCATCAAGCTCCTCATCAGTGAAGTCATCATTTGTATCATATGCATCATCACTAACACTAATAGTAGCTTCATCTAATGCATTATCTAATGTCTTAGTAACAATCCTTCTAACAATCTTAGATTCACTTTCTGTTAATATTTCTAAAACATCAACTGACACGTAACTAGCATCAACCCCTGATAACTCAAGTACATCATCAATGCCTTCACTTTCAAGTTCAGTTAAAGTATCTGCTAACGCTAATAATTCGTCTTCGGTAATATAACCTTCACCATCTTTAGCTCCATCAGGCACTTCTAACTTATCCTCTACTTCACTAGTAATTAAATTCTTAACAATATAAGATTCTGTGGTTGCTACCTTTCCTAACATTTCAGCATCAATAAGTTCTGCTTCAATACCTGAGGTATCTTCTACACTCATTCCTAACGATTCTAATGTATCTGCTAAAGCTAATAACTCATCTTTGCTAATATCATCACCATCATAAGCTTCGGTTGGAATTGTTAAACCGGCATCTCCAACTTGAGTTGTAATAAGTCTATATACTATTAACGACTCAGCATTAGCCACGCCTCTTAACATCGTATCATCAATGTCTTCGGCTTCAATACCTGAGGTATCTTCTACACTCATTCCTAACGCTTCTAATGTATCAGCTAAAGCTAATAATTCAGTCTTACTAATATCATCACCAACATACGCTTCATCTGGAATTATTAGATCAGTACCTTCAATTTGAGTTGTAATTAGTCTATATACTATTAACGATTCAGCATCAGCTACGCCTCTTAACATCTCATCATCAATGGTATCAGCTTTAATGCCTGAAGTATCTTCTACACTCATTCCTAACGCTTCTAATGTATCAGCTAAAGCTAATAATTCATCTTTGCTAATATCATCACCATCATAAGCTTCGATTGGAATTACTAAACCAGCATCTCCAACTTGAGTTGTAATAAGTCTATATACTATTAACGATTCAGCATTAGCAACGCCAGTTAATTTAGTGCCGGTAATATCGCTTGCGTCTATTTCACTTGCCTTAGTTACATTATCAACATCAAGAGCAGTTAAACTAGCAACAATCCTCTTCATCTCGCTATTAAGAATAACACCTTTATCATCATAGGCAGCAGCTGGAATATCATCAAAGACACCTTTAATACTATCCGAGACCAGCTTATTAACTATCAACGTATTAACGTCAACAATCTCACCTAAATCATCAACTGAAACGATATCAACATTAATATCATCACTCATATTTTCAAGTTTTAAAATATTAATTACTTTTTGTAACCCTTCTATTTCAGTGCGCTCAATATCTTTATCATCGCTGTCTAACACATATGCAGCCTCAGGAATATCATCAATACCTTCAATAATAGCTTTCGATAACATTCTATTAACAACATGGGTGCCATCATTATCAGCTTCAATATTTAGAACATCATTAAATTGATTTGTTGTTACGGTTAGTTCGCCAAAGTCAAGGTCACCTAAGCTTTGCTCACTACCTAACAATATTTCTAAAGCATCAACAAACGATCTTAGTTCATCAGGAGTTAAATCTTTCTCACTACCAGAAACATAAGCTTCTTCATTTAAAGCACCTAGTTCCTCAATAATTTGTTTAGAAAGGAACCTATTAAAGATCGCGCTATCTTTATCTAAGAAATTTCTCAACATACCAACTGTAACATTATCAGCATTAATATCATTTGGATCTGTAGCGTCAAGTTCCTTTAAGATTTCAAGTAACGCTCTTAATTCGTCTTTCTTAACGTAACCATAATACTTACTATTAATATCTTCAACTAAAGCACCTTCAGGAATATCATCTAATTGATCTTTAATCGTTAAGTCAATAATTTGATAAATAAAGCTAGACTCAAATAATAAATCAAAGTCAATAGTGTCTAAATTAATAATAGTTTCAATATCAAACTCAACATTACTAAAGTCCTCAATTTCTAAAATCTTTAAACCTCTAAAGAGATTATAAACTTCAGTTTTACTCATAATACCATCATCATCTTTAGCAGAGACTAAATCAAAGTCATCAACTTCTATTTCGGCACCATCCGCGACCATTTCTCTAAACGACAAGGACGTTAAAGCCTTTTGTAAAATGTAATGGAAGTAATCACCAGCTAAGAAGCGGTGCATATCATCCACATTAGCTATAGGATCAGTGTTTTGATCAATTAAAGCTAACAAGTCAGTTAAAGTGACCGAATCACCATCAGGCATTCCTGTTAAGTCAAGCAACACTAAACTATAAACGGCAGCTCTTAACTCATCTTTCTTAATTCTACCATTAGCATCTAAATGGTCGTCTTGTGGAGTCGTATCAAAGTATGTAATGTCTTTATCTAACATACCACTAGCCATCGTCGCGATTAAGTTACCAATCGCCTCTCCTTTAAGCATTCTGTCGATAATTACGTAAATGTAAAGAGAATCTAATAATCTATCTAAATCATCTTTACCATCAACTTCGTTAGCTCCATAAAGGTTTGTGATCATTTCTACACCAACACTACTTAAATCAAGCGACTCAATACCCATTAAGTTAAAGGCTTCTAAAACCTTCTTAAGTTCATCTACACTAACAAGATCTTCTTCAACCATCTCACTAGGAACTTCAATTAAGTCAATAGTAAATGTTAAAGTGTCTTGTCTAGAGTTAACCTTATCAACAACAACCCCAAGTATTCTCTCATTTAGCATCATCTTACTAACAACACTATGAATAATTAAGGATTCAAAGATATGATCAAAGCTAGTCTTACCTTCTTCATCTTCATCATTAACTAAATCAAGAATCATCTTAAGACCAATATCACTAATATCAAGATAAGTAATCGCTGCTAATAACAATCTCACTTCTTCCTTCTTAACCATCATGTTATTATCATAAACATCATCATGATATTCAAAGATGTTATCATCCGCTACTAACGTTAAGCCTTTACTACTTAATTTAGAGTTTAAAATACTCAAGTATAAAGTTTCAATATTTGTAGTCATTGTCGAGTGCTCGATGTTAAAGACTTTATCCATCGCCGCTACAAACAGCTCCGACTCAAATAAGCGATCAATATAAGATTTATCATTTTCATCTAAATCATTAAACATTTCCTTAATAACTCCAGGAATAGAACCTAGCCCACTAAAGCTATCATAATAAGGAACCGCTTCTAAAGCTAAGCGCGCTAATAATTTAATTTCCTCTTTTTCTAAATAACCTTCGTATTTACCACTTTCAATTAAAACATCATATCTACTATCATCAAAGTAGAAATCAGCAGCTTCAAATTGATGATCTTCTTTAAAGAGCTTACTTACTACTTTAGTCGCTATTTTCGCCACAAGCTCTAAAACTTCATCATTACTAATCGCTTTACCAATTACAAAGTAAGCCCACTCCGATTTTAACAACTCGTCTAATAAAGCATCGGTATCGACATTTTCCGTAATATATCTAGGTTCAGTGTATCTAGTTACTTCATTAAATGATCCAAGTCCTAAACTGTTAAAGGCTTTTACTAAGGCCATTATTTCCGTTCTTAATAAGTTACCTTCACCATCTAAAGCAACACTAGGTGCTCTTAGTAAGGAAACCGGAATTTCCAGATTAGTATTTAAAACATCATTAAGCTTATCTTCAACTTTGGCTAATAATTTACCTTTTAAGTTTTCGGAGTTAATTGCTTTATTAATTAGTTTAGTTATAATAACTGAATCTAAGAAGAAATAAAGTCTTTCTTGACTAATATTAAGATAAACAACAAACTCTTCTAAATTCTTAATTAACGCTGGCGTAATCGCCATACCAACATCATAACCACTCATATAAAGAGCGATTAACAAGGTTGTTAATTCTTCACTAGTAAAGTAACTAGCATCGACTTTAAGATCTTCCGCACTTACTTCTAAGTTAACTTTCTTAGCATATTTATTAATAATACCACTAACAATTTGATAACCTAAATCATGATTAGCAAAGACTTCAATAAAGTGTCTTACTTGCGGAGTTTCAAATAATTCTTCCGCGGTTTCTCTACCATAAGGTAATTTTAAGATTTCCGCGACATCATTAATCGATCTCGCTTTCGTTAAATCACTAGTCTTAGTAACGTTAAGCTCACTGACAGCTTCTAAAAGAGCTAACGCTGCCTCATAATCGAATAACCCTTCGTAACTAATCATAAGATCTGCACTAGTTAGAAGTTCAATATCGGTAAGTTCAAACTTATTGATTACCTTTTCAAGATAAGTGTTAACCTTACCAATACCCCAATCTTGTAATGCTTCATTTTCTACTACTAACTTAATTAAATCAGTAATAATTAAAGACTCATAAACAAAGTATAATCTACTACCTTCTCTAACATAAGGATCATCTAGTAAACCTACTACTATTTCATAAAGATTATCTAAACTAACATTTCTAAGGGCGCTAATATCAAGTCCAATACCCGCTCTTAATAACGCTTCAAGATGGGTTGCGCTTATATAACCATCTAATAAATCATCATACTCACTACCTATTTGATAGTCAGTTTCTAAATTAGTATTTAACTTCTCATTAACTAACTTAGCTGCGAAACTAAAGAGTTCTGGTTGTTTTAAAACACTTGATAAAACATATCTCACTGCTTTTGTATTAGCTAAATAATAAATCATATCTTCGCTATCAATAGTGTTATTTCTAACCTCATCTACTAAACTAAGTTTAAGATCATTAGTACCTTTAACATTAAGTTCATTTAATACCGCTAACACTCTTCCGATATCTAAATAGTCAAACTCTCCATTTTCATCTAAAATAGCGAATAAAGCCTCAACTATTAACTGATAATCTACTTCTAAATCCTTTAATAAACTAATCTCTTTAACCTTTGGATCTACTTTATCTTCAACTAACTCTAAGGCAAATTCTTTCACGTTTTCATCTTTATAAACATTGCTAATAAGTCCTCTAATAAAGGCTGTTCTTTCAAAGATTTCAATAAAGTCAGACTCATCATTACCATTTCTGTCTGCACTATAAATAGTAAACGCTCTTTCAACATTAATTCCTTCACTTAAGTTAAGGAGATAGACTATTTCTAATAATCCTTTTATCTCACTTGTCTTGATAACTTCATCAGCACCACTAATACCACTAATATTAAAGATGTTATCGCCTAACACTAAACCTTCTGTTAAACTACGCTTCGCTAATTGTTTGTTTAATACTTCAATGTAATAACTACCTAAATTGTTTGTTTCTACGTTAAGGAGCTTATCTAAAAGCGCTACTACTACTTTAGAATCAAGTAACTTATCAATTACTGCCTCATCTGTATAGCCTAAGAAGTCTCTTACTAAGTTATCGATACTTACTAAACTATCTGCTTTAATAGCTAACCAATCATAAGCGAAGACTAACTTCACTAACGCCAGTAATTCAGTTCTGGCAACGTAACCTTCATATTCTCCACTTGTTTCAAAGATTCCATACTTAGCTTCTCTTATATCAAAATCGGAGACACTAAACTCATGTTCTACATCTGTTATCTTCTTAAGACGCTTAGTCGCTTCTTCTGCTAAAAGTTCTAATAATCCTTCATATCTTAACGCTCTACCGATAATAAAGTAAGCCCATTCAGATTCTAATAACTCCTCAAACACAGTTACTACTCTTGCTTCACCTAAATCATTAATAATGTAGTTAAGACTAATACTTGTAAGTTCATTAAAGGACTCTAAATCTAACTTGTTAAAGGCGCTTACTAAATGAATCACTTCTGCTTTATTAAGTCTTCCTTCACTATCAAGTGCTAAAGCTGGCGCTCTTAAGAGATCACTATTAATGTTATAGTTAAAGTTTTTAATGTTTTTCGTTAAGATATCTTCTATGATTTCTGCTACTTTTACTCTTG
>Ga0265294_10006788_pt1 | contig 13675 bp, 12 predicted proteins | sample MunlanPumphouse3_FD_192504 | JGI IMG/M metagenome (GOLD analysis project Ga0265294, IMG submission 192504) | Groundwater microbial communities from a municipal landfill in Southern Ontario, Canada - Pumphouse #3 | ecosystem: Environmental > Aquatic > Deep subsurface > Groundwater | place... | reverse complement strand
GAGCCGCCGTTGCTTATCTTAGCCGGGTCAAAGCGAACATTTCGATAACCAACCGCACATACTCCCGTGCTGAAAATCTTGCCCATGAATTCGGAGCCTCTGCTGTCAGAATAGAGGAACTCAAACCAGACTACGCAATAATTCTCAATGCAACACCGGCAGGAATGAGTGGATTTGAAAATGTTTCTCCTGTCCCGATTACCATTCTCACCAAGGATTGTGTGGTCATGGATATGATTTATGATCCCGAGGAAACTCCATTATTGAAAGATGCAAAAGCTGCCGGAGTTAAGACAACAATATGTGGAAAAACCATGCTTATTGAACAGGCTGCTGCAGCCTTTACTATATGGACAGGTATTCAGCCTGACCGTGCCGTTATGAAAAAAGCCTTTGAAAAGAGAACTGTATGATTGGTCGGGGCAAATCCTTCGGGGCACTTACGGTAATCAATGCAATTTCGATGGGAAAAGGGGCAGCATTTGGCATCGATCTAAAAACTGAGGCAACCGTTGAACTTATTCCGGAACACGAATTTCTGGTTGAAATTGATGATCATCCAACTGAAGATACAAAACTCGCTGCATTTTCTGTGGAAGAAATGCTCAGACTTTACCCTGATTCCGGGATGAACGGGGCGATAATCAAAACCACCTCGAACATTCCCATATCCAAAGGACTAAAAAGCAGCAGTTCCGCAACGAATGCAATTCTCTCTGCCACGTCCGAAGCACTTGGCGTATCAGTTGATCCATTAGATATCGGGCGGATCGGTGCGACCGTTGCAATCAAAGCAGGGGTCAGCCTTACCGGAGCATTTGATGATGCATGTGCCTGTATGTTTGGGGGTCTTGTTTTTACCGATAATCTGAAACGTGAACTCCTTCTCCGTCGTCCCATGCCCGATGGTTTTACCGCAATAATTCATATTCCATCGTATCAGGTCAGGAAAACGGCGTTCCCTAAAGAACGAATGCGGGCGATGAGCAATTTGGTTTCAACAGCATATCAGGCGGCGATCGATGGAGACGTATTCTCTGCGATGTATGCGAATGGGAAATGCACCTGCGAAGCACTAGGCATCACGCCGGAAATTGCGGAAAGAGCTCTTTCCTGCGGAGCAGCGGCAGCAGGACTTTCGGGTACAGGGCCCGCGACAGGAATTCTCGTATGGAAGGATGACCTCAATGAGTTTCTCGACAGATTTGGTCGGGAAGATATCCTCATAGCAAACATTAGAAACGGAGTGTGAACATGAAACTGATCGTTTCCCGATCTATAATATCCGGGCAGATATGTGCCCCGCCCTCAAAAAGTCATACGCACAGGGCATTTCTTCTCGCGGCACTTAGCAAAGGAAAATCTATAATATCTTCACCACTGCTTGGTGAAGACACATGTGCCACGCTGGACGCGGTAAAGGAACTCGGCGCCAAGGTATCCATCGATGGAAACAGGATTATCATTATCGGAGGTGATCTGCATGTTCCGATTTCCGGAACGCAAATAAACTGCAAAAATTCGGGGACCTCCATCCGTATGCTTGCCGGGATCGCATCACGCCTGAACGGTTCGACCCGATTTACTGGAGACTCTTCACTGTGTTCCCGACCGATGAGACCACTCCTTGATGCACTGTCGGAACTTGGTGCGGATGTTTTATCCGACAACGGGTGTGCCCCCTTTACTATCTTCGGACCTGTCGAAGGAGGGTCTGTCCATATTAGGGGGGATGTCAGTTCCCAGTTCATCTCTGCCCTGCTGATCTCTGCCCCGCTTGGAATAGCAGATACGACAATCCATCTGACCACACCACTTACCTCAAAACCCTACGTGGATATGACAATTTCCGCCATGAAAAAACATGGGATTTCTGTTGAAACTACTGCCGATGGTTATCTGGTCCGAAGCGGACAGACTTATCAGCAGGCGGATATCTTGGTCGGGGGGGATTACTCTTCTGCTGCATTTCTTTTTGCGGCAGGAGTACTCACTGGAGATATTACTGTATCAGGTCTTGACTTGAATGATCCCCAGGGTGACCAGGCAATCCTCTCTATCCTGGAAACATTTGGTGCGGATGTTTCCAGAAAAGGGAGCATGATCACCATCAAAAAAGCACCCATGACATCTGCTAACATCAATCTCGCTGATGTTCCTGATTTGTTTCCCATCATTGCGGTTCTTGCATCACAGGCAAACGGCACCAGTAGGTTATACGGTGCTGCTCACCTTCGGTTTAAGGAAAGCGACCGGATTATGTCTACAGTTCAATTTTTAAGAGCCATGGGGGCTGATATTCTTGAAATGGATGACGGGTGTATCGTTACCGGACCTGCTGAACTTTCGGGGGTAAATGTTACTACCTACGGCGACCATCGTATTATGATGGCCGCAACAATTGCCGGATTACTTGCAAAAGGAAAGACCATTATCGATGATCCGGGATGCTGTGGGGTTTCGTACCCTGATTTTATCAGGGATATGCAAAAACTCGGTGCAAATTTGAGGGAAGAATGAATACAATCGGACATACCTTAACACTCACCTTGTTCGGGGCGAGCCACGAACGAAGGATAGGATGCGTTCTTGATGGGATCCCCCCAGGATATGCAATCAACGAAGAGACTATCACAGCAGATCTCTTACTCCGTAAACCTACGGGAGATATCGGGACCCCGCGTGTGGAAGCTGATATTCCGGAAATTTTCGGCATTGTGAATGGCAAAACCACTGGAGCGCCCGTCGTAATTACATTTTCCAATAACAATACCCGAAGTACCGATTATGAGCAGCTTCGCCGCATTCCCCGTCCTGGTCATGCTGATTACCCAGCCATCTGCAAATATGGACCGGCTCATGATATTCGGGGAGGAGGAATGTTCTCCGGCAGAATGACAACTCCGCTTGTTGCGGCGGGTTCCCTGCTTCGCGAGATGATTGCCGATTTAGGTATCTCCGTAGGATCGTATGTGACCCGTATCGGAAACATTTCCGATACAAACGAGTATGATCCGAAAGATGTGATGACGATCTCGCGGAAGAACCTGCTTCGTGCAATGTCTCCTCATATCGAAGCGAAAATGAGGAATGAGATTCTTTCCGCAAAATCTGAAGGGGACAGTGTAGGAGGGATCGTCAGATGTATCGCAACAGGTTTGCCCGTTGGTCTTGGAGAACCATTCTTTGATTCGCTTGACGGAGAAATTGCGAAAGCTGTTTTTGGAATTCCCGGTGTGAAAGCCATCGGTTTCGGGGAAGGATTTGGTGCCGCAGGGCTCCGCGGGTCGGAGAATAATGACCCATACCGGTTCGTGGAAAATTCTGTCATCACCACGACGAATCATGCAGGAGGGGTCCTTGGTGGAATGGCAAACGGAGCAGTCCTCGACTTTTCGGTTGCGTTCAAACCGACATCTTCTATTGCAAAACAGCAGATGAGTGTGGATCTCCTTACCCGGAAGGATGCCGACCTGACTGTTTCCGGCAGGCATGACCCGTGCATTGCACACCGCGGAGCGATCGTTGTGGAAGCGATGACCGTGTTTACGTTCGCAGATTTGGCACTCAGAGGTGGATATCTTGAGTGATATCGGTGGACAACGGCAGGAACTTGCGGACATCGACCGTGAAATCGTGAAACTGATTGGTCATCGCAACAAAATTGCGAGAGTGATCGGTGAACAGAAAGCTGTTCTGGATGAAGAGGTCGTTGTTCCTGATGTTGAAAAAGTCGTCGTAGATCGGTATGTGGATGCCGGAAAAATATTTGGTGTGAGCGCAGCAACGACGGCAAGAATTGCCCGTTTGGTGATTGATGAATCTGTCGATGTTCAGGGAAGAGTTCCCCGACATGCAGTTCCGCGAAAAATATTCATCATCGGGGGTAATGGTAGTATGGGTAGATGGTTATCGGCATTTTTCGCGGGTCGCGGACATTCAGTCACGATCGATGATCATGATTCCGCGGGTGCGGGATATCCAGTAAAGGACCTTGCTTCCGGATGTCGCGAGGCTGACGTTATTGTCGTTTCAACACCGATTCCGGTATCTGAAAAAATCCTTGAAGACGTTATATCCCAGAAAACCGATGCCCTCATCTTCGATATTCTTTCAGTGAAAACACCGGTCATCCCTGTTCTCCGCAAGACGGCAGAGGGTTCCAGAATATGCTCGGTACATCCTATGTTTGGACCGGGAGCGGCATCGATCGCGGGAAGAAACATCGTTATCTGTGATTGCGGGAATAAGGATGCAGTCGAAGAAGCGGCAAAACTCTTTAGTGGTGGAACAATTCTCCGGATGAATGTGGAAGATCATGACCCGCTCGTTGCCTACGTGCTTGGTCTCTCTCACGCAGCGAACCTTGCGTTCAGCGAAGCCCTGGTCAAAAGTGGATTCTCTTCTGAAGAATTATGTTCAGCCGCATCAACCACATTCCGCAAACAGATTGCCGTATCACGTGAAGTTTCTGAGGAAAATGCCGAATTGTATTATGCGATCCAGCGTGAAAATCCCTGTAACGAGGCTGCGGTACAGAACCTTTCAGATGCTCTTTTGGAACTGAGAATCCTTGGGAAAAAAGAATTTGTTGAAAGAATGCACGCGGGCGCCGCGTGGTATCAGAAAAAATAATTTTTTATCCGGTTAAAAACATCGCAATCAGCGGCAGGGTAACCAGACAGAGTAACGTCGAAATGCATACTCCCTGAGCCGCAATATCCGGATGTGCCTTATGTTCTTCTGCAAGAAGTACCGTATTCACCGCTGCGGGCATTCCGGCGGTGATCACAATAATTCCGAGAACCATTGGATCTGTGATGAATTGTGAAAAAATCACGAATGTCAGAGCCGGTAGACCAAGCAGGCGGATCGCTGCCACGATATACTGCCTGACATTCTTGAAAATCGATGCAAATTCCAGCTGGGCAAGGAACGCTCCGGTCACTACGAGGGAAAGTGGCGTGGTAACATTATTCAGCAGTTCGAGTGAACTGTAGATCGGATCCGGGATCGAAATCGATGTCAGGAAGAAGATAATCCCGAGGATCGTAGAGATAAATGCCGGATTCAGGAGAAGTTTTGGGTCGAACGAGAGTTTTCCGTTTCCTTTTTCGTGAGCTCTCAGGATCCAGATACCTACTGAATATGTTAGCAGGGTAAACGGGATATTAAATATTGCCGCGTAGAAAATCGCATCCTGACCATACAGCATCGAAAGGATCGGGAATCCCATGAACATTGAGTTCGAAAACATCAGCATGAACCGGAAGACTCCGTATTCCTCCTTCTTTGCCCGCATCAGGATCGGAGCGAACCATGCGACAAGGAATGCCAGACCATAATAGGCAAATGCAGCTACTACCAGATACTCACTATTCAGGAGAATATCGCTCGTGAATGGGATCTGCATCGAGTAAATAATCATCGCGGGAATACAGATATGCAAAAGAAACTTGGAAAGTGAGGAAATGGACATATCATTCAATATCTTGATACGTCTTGCAAAATATCCCACTCCAATCAGGAGAAACAGGATAAGAATCTGATTTAATGCTATGAAGTAATCCGTGTATACTGATAGAACAAGGCACGTAGTTAATCTATCGGGACAGTTATACTATTATTACATGGACTCTATTGTAGAGCAGGGATTTGACCGTCTTCTGGAAGTCATCAAAGAAACAAAAGAAAAGCAGGATGATGCCGCGGAAAAAATCATGGAAAAGGATACTGTCCTTCTGGAAAAAATGATTGCAGCCGTCGCTCAGATAATCCCGAATGTTGGCTCCGAGTTTCTCTTGAAAGCAAAGCAGGACACCAAGGGTGACCTTTATGATCAGAAATACTATCCCGATAAGATGATCATCCTTGGAAAAACCGAGAGTCCGGTAAGTTTTCGACCAGATGACCCGAAAAAGAAAGTGACCACGCAATTTTGTGTAGCATCAGAAAAAGGGGAACTCTTTGAGCTTATGTTTTCCAACGATGGGTTCATCGTGGATACGTATGCTTCCCCTCTTTCGGCAGAAGATGCTCTTGCCTTTTACGGATATGATATCATTTATATGCTCTACTCTGCGATTCGTGAATTTGCTCTTGCAGAAGAGGATGTCCTTGACGCTCTCAATCTTACGCTTGGTTTCCTTCAGCAGAAGAAAAACTGACATTATTTCCTCTTTTTTTCGTAATGCTAACATTGATCAGAATTGAGTGCAAGGATCATAAAAGAATTTTTCATATACGTGCAAAAGAGAAAGTAAGGGGTATCCCGAATTGCTTTTCAGGGAGTGTTTGATCCGGCTGTGAGCCCGCTGCTGATTTTCCGGTCTACCCCTGTCTCTTTTTTCTAAGACGAAATTTCCTAAATTAGGGTAATTTAACTGGCAGACTATGAATGAAAAATATGATTATGATGGGTATTTATTCTTTGATGGTGACGACTGGCTTGATGAGGTCACTTGGTTTATCCTTCATCAGCAGAAGTGCTTCTTCAATTTTGTCAAAGCCTTTGAATCTGTGGGTAAGTAATGGTGAGAGATCAAGTTTACCTACTTCTACAAGACTTGCGAGTTTCTCCATCCTCAGTCTGCCTCCGGTCATTAAACCGCAGTGGATGAACTTATTACTCATACCGCATCCCCATTCAATACGAGGGATCGTAACAAATTCGCCTTTACCAAGGTAATTGACGTTTCCGATTATTCCTCCGGGTTTGACCATCTTGATTGCCTCCTGCATGGTGTTGACATCTCCGCCTGCGATACAGACTTTGTCTACACCTTTGCCGTCGGTTTTGTCCATGACCTGTTCAACGATGTCCCCATTCTTGTAGTTGATTATGTCGGTCGCACCGTATCCGCGGGCTGCATTTGCGCAGTCCTTTCTACTGCCGACTGCAAGAATGTGGGATGCTCCCATGTGATTTGCACCGGCGACTGCCATCAGTCCGACAGGACCGATACCAATACAGCATACCGTGTCACCGAGTTTGACGTCGGCAAGTTCTGCTGCCTGGAATCCGGTTGGGACCATGTCGGCAATCATTGATGCTTCAGCTACTGGAATCGAGTCGGGAAGTATTGCAAGGTTTGCGTCTGCTTCATTTACATGGAAGAGTTCGCCGAAGACACCATCTTTAAAGTTGGAGAATTTCCAGCCAGAAAGCATTCCTCCGGAGTGCTGGGCAAAGCCGTCCTGTGCTTCAACGGAAAGCCAGTCTGGGGTGATTGCCGGAACAATTACACGGTCTCCGGGTTTGAAGTCTTTTACCATGGATCCTACTTCCACAACTTCACCGACAGCTTCGTGCCCAAGGATCATATCATGGCGTTCTCCGAGTGCTCCTTCCCAGACTGTGTGAACATCTGAGCTGCATGGTGCTACGGCGAGTGGTGCGACGATTGCATCAAGAGGTCCGCACTTTGGGGCTTCTTTCTCGATCCATCCGATTTCCCCGATCCGCTTCATTGCGAGTCCTTTTATCATTTTCATGTTATGTCACATCCAAAATTCTTGCCGACTGATATTTTCTGATTTATTTCAGACGTATTATTTTTCATCTGAATGTTGTTTGACATATCATTCGACAAGTAACCATAACGAATTTTCATTATAAATGGATGGTGTAACAGGGAAACCGGACATGATATAATTCAGTTAATTATCTAAATATATCGGATAAAACGAGATCATTGTGATAATTTGTCGATATAGTTTGCGTTGGATGTGATATGATAAAAATAATGGTTCTGGTCTCTTTTAATGGATACTGGCTGATCCTTAATAGTTTTTATTGGTAATAAATATTTCTAAAATTTAGTTCTGTATCATTGTTCCGATATTGAGGAGCGAGGTAAAAACCGTATTTAACCCCCCTTCTTAAAAGGAAACATACTCCCGAAACACGAATGATCTGGCGTGAGTTTTTTAAAATCTATATGACTGATGTTGGGTATTTGTAGGTGTTCCAATGAAATTATATAACTATTTTATGTATTAATTTTCCATTTTTATGAAGTTTTCTTGTTAAATTATCCCGCCTATATTTGCTGGTCAAAAAAGGCAAATGGTTGAGATTTTTCGCGGGTAATCTAGTAATGCGCGTTTTTACCTGTTTTGTCCCTTTTGACCTGACGGGAAAAATATTCCGGGGATTTTTGGTGATATCAGAGAAAGTGACCTGCGCTTAGATTCCTGATCATCCTTAAGTTATAATTGGATAAAAAAGTGGTTATGATCAACCAAGATTCAGGTAAGTTTATTATAAAGTGCTATGTCCAGCGGTCCTTCGAATAATGGTCCGGATTTTTCCACAAAATTTTTGAAATGAGGGCTTGCATTGTGTGATTCGATCGCAGCGGAATCTTTCCAGCATTCAATAAAGGTGAATTTATCCGGAGAGGCTATGTCTGCATAGAAGTCATAGGATACGTTTCCTGCTTCTTTCCTGCTGATCGTGACTAATTCCAGGGCTGCTTTCTGAAGTTCTTTTGAGGCTTCTTTCTTTACTGTACATTTTGCAATAATTGTTATCATGGTTCTTACTCCGTTGACTATTAGGCAACAGTTCTAATTATTTGGACAACCCTGATAAAACTATGTATTATTTCTACAAAAATTCATGTTCCTGAGATGAGGGACAATTTTATTATTATATTTCAAATACTATTTTTTCCTTTTAAAAATTGGATGATGCCTGTCATTTTGGTTTCACCAGCTTCATTGTCTTGAGGAAATTTTTGACGACAAAGTCTGCATAGACATCAGACTCTGTGGAATATGCGATTTCTTCGTCGCATCTCAGGATCCCCATTGTTGATTCTCGGTCACAGTAAAAGTACATCAGGTAAGGATATTTTTCTTTCCCAGTAAAAAACGACACCCCCATGAGTTCTTTTTGCATCGTATCAGTTGTCATGTAACATTTGATCGGTGCTGCTTCTGCTATTTCTTCATCTGCTGCCAGCAGATAGACCGGGATACGTTTTGCCGTCTCGGAAATAATATCTGCATATGTTTTTAGCGATTCTTTATCATTGCAGACGATAAGAACATCTATTTTTGCCCGTTTTAATTTGAGACCAACCTGTGTGGTTATTGCGCTCGACGTGTGGAACTCTGTTATTTTGGATACTGCCGAGGGGCGATAAATGGATTGTAGCTCCCTAAGACAGGACCCTATCTTTTCGACTCTCTGTAGTTCCTGTTCTTTCAGATGTTGATATGCCAGTTCCGCATCATTTGCACAATAGTAGGTCGGTTTTGTACCATACTCGGTGACCAGTCCTTTCTCAACCAAGTGGTCGAGCGTTTCATATATTCTCCCCCGGGGAATTCCGGTCAATTTATGCAGTTCTGATGCTTTGGCGATCCCGACAGAAAATAGCATGGTATACACCCTTGCGGTATATTCGCGTACTCCGCAGTCAATTAACTTGTCCAGAATATTTGCATTCATTTCATTCATAAATCAGACCCCCTAAAATCTACTATTAGGAAGTAGATCTAGAAAATGATTCTGGAATATTCGGATGCATTTTCCTACAGGACCTGTTTTTGTTGTATTGCAATATTATGAGTAAATAATGTTCCTTTTTATTTTGGTTCTCTTTAGAGGGTCTGGATTTTAAAACAAATCTCATTTACACCTATTCTCTGCGTTTCGGATCATTGCGATATATAAGTTTGTTCATGAAAATCGATTGGTAACTGGTTAAAAATCGTAGCGCGTTGAAAAATATATCTTACTGTATCATAAAAATAATCAGAAAAACAGAAAAAGAGTGGGCCCGACGAGATTTGAACTCATGACCTCTCGGTTATCAGCCGAGCGCACCACCTAGCTGTGCTACGAGCCCTTTTACCTTACTACATAGGATGTTGCCATATAAATACGTTATGAAAATCATTTTTTGTCCATGGCGTAGCCTTATTCACATATCATATCAAATATTATGAAGATATGGCAGAAGAGACACCCAAGAAATACCTCCTTGGAAATGATGCCATCGCCCATGCTTGTCTTGAAGCGGGCGTTGATTTTGTTTCCGGTTATCCCGGAACGCCGTCATCCGAGGTCGTAGACAAATTACGTGCCCAGCAAGATCCCTGGTACTACGTAGAATGGTCAGTAAATGAAAAAGTTGCCTTTGAAAATGCTCTGGCTGCAAGTTGGTGCGGGCTTCGGTCGATCGTCACCATGAAGCATGTGGGATTAAATGTCGCTGCGGATCCGCTCATGACTTCGGCTTACACCGGAACGAAAGGTGGTTTTGTCGTTCTCTCGGCTGATGACCCGTTTGCACATAGTTCACAGAACGAACAGGATTCACGGATGTATGCAAAGTTTGCGCAGATTCCCTGTCTTGACCCTTCATCCTCCCAGGAAGCACATGACTTTGCAAAGACTGCATTCGAACTTTCCGAAAAATTCTCCCTTCCCGTCCTTCTTCGTCCGACCACGAGAATCTGCCACTCGAAAGGAGATGTTCTTCTTGGGGAGTCGTCTCCCTCGACCCGCAAAGGTGTGTTTGTCAAAGATCCGAAACAGTATGTCGTGATTCCGGCACATACCCGCCCGCTTCATGTCGCTCTCACCAAAAAACAGCCTGAGATTGCAAAATATCTAGTGGAGTCCGGTCTCAACTCCGCCAAAATCCGCGGTACAAAAGCTGTTATTGCCGGCGGGATTTCCAATTCATTCGTTGAGGAAGTCACACCGAAAGATATCTCCCTCATCAAAATCGGGGCTTATCCCATCGACGGGAAATGGCTTGCAGATGTCCTCTCCAAGCACACTGAAGTACTCGTTGTCGAGGAACTCATGCCGGTCATTGAAGAAGCGGCACTTCAGGCTCAGACTTCGACCATCATTCACGGAAAACTTGATGGATATCTGCCTCACGAAGGAGAATTCTCTCCCGCTTTAGTCGCATCAGCCATCGAAAAAGCCGGTTTTGGCAAAAATACCTACCCTGCTTCACCGGAACAAGCCATCGTCGCTGTTCGTCCGCCGATCCTCTGTGCGGGTTGTCTGCACCGTTCGGTCTTCTACGCGATGAGAAAAGTTTTCAAAGACGGTATTTTTCCATCTGACATAGGATGTTATACCCTTGGTCTCCAGCTTGGAGCAGTCGACACAACGATTTGTATGGGTGCATCGATCACGATCGGTTCGGGAATTTCCCACGCGTGCCCAGGAACAGATGTTGTCTCCACGATAGGTGACTCTACCTTCCTGCACACAGGAATCAACGGTCTCATCAATGCGGTGTACAACAACACCAACCAGACCATTATTATTCTGGATAACCGGATCACCGCAATGACCGGTCATCAGCCGAATCCGAACACAGGGATAACAGCGACGGGTGAACCCTCGCCCAAGATTTCTCTCGAGGAACTTGTGAGAGCATGTGGTGTTTCTTTTGTGGAAACAGTCGACCCCTATGACCTTACCTATCTTTTAGTGACGCTTCGTGAAGCAAAGAAACACCCCGGCGTCAAAGTGATCATCGCAAAGCAGCCCTGTGTGATCATGAACAAACGTCTAGGTATCAAGAGAAACAGATTCATCGTAGACACAGAGAAATGCACGCAATGCGGGGCATGTCTGAAATACGGTTGTCCGGCTATCGAAACGGATGAAACCGGTGCTTCGAAAATTACCGCACTCTGTACAGGATGCGGAGTTTGTGCCGATATCTGTCCTGCCGGAGCGATCCACCGCGGAGGTGCACGGCAATGAAAAAAAGTTTTGATGTTCTGATCGTCGGAATCGGAGGACAGGGAACGATCCTTGCCTCGAATGTTCTTGGTGATGCTTGTGTCATTGAGGGTCGGCATGTCAGAGGAGCCGAGACGCACGGGATGTCTCAGCGTGGAGGATCAGTCGAGACACATATCCGGATCGACGGCAAGTTCGGTCCGCTGATTGCCCCCGGAACAGCGGATCTCCTGATTGCATTCGACGTTCTGGAAGCACTCCGGTACAGACATTTCCTGAAACCCGACGGTACGATGGTCGTGAGTCGTGAAATGGTTGTTCCGACCTCGGTCTTTTCGGCAAAGCAGCCGGTACCCAAAATGGAAGATGTCGAGGCAGAATTGAAGTCCGGTACGGCAAAGGTGATCCTTGTTGATGCTGCAGAAATCGCGGTCCAGGCAGGAAATCCTCTTGCGGCAAACATCGTTCTTCTCGGTGCCGCATCGCATAAACTCCCTCTTGCAGCAGAATCTTTGTTTGAGGCAGTCCGCCGGAATGTTCCGCCAAAAACTGTTTCCGTGAATGAGACGGCTTTCCGTCTCGGAAAAGAAGCAGTATAAACTTCTCTTTTTTTGGTTACTTCAATCACATTCATGAGTTCTCTATTTGATGGTTTTCACCCGGATACTTCAGGGAATAACAAGATCATGTCTTTCAAAATGAAGATATATTTTACAGCAAAAATCTCATAAATACCTATCTCATATCATGGAGGCAGGCAGTTAGATGATAAAAGAATCCTTCACAATACCTAATCAGAACATCGAAATTTCGGCAATTCTCTGGGGAAAAAACACCGGAAATTTATTTATCGCAGTGCATGGAAGTCTGTCGAATAAAGAAGATGACATCATCATGTTTTTTGCGGAGGAAGCTATCAGGAAAGGATATCAGGTCCTCAGCTTCGATCTTCCCGAACACGGTGAGCGTACAAACGAGGAGTATGCCTGTAACCCGAAAAACTGCGTAAGTGACCTGACGGTGGTCTATCAGTATGCCCTGTCAATTTCAGATACTATCAGCTTTTTTGGCTGCAGTATGGGTGTTTATTTTGGTCTGCTGGCATATCAGGGTCTGCCGATCGAACAAAGCCTGTTTCTCTCTCCCGTGGTCAATATGGAACGGCTCATCAATAATCTTATGACCAGCTTTCAGGTAAGTGAACGATCTCTGGAAAAAGAACAGGAAATTGTATTACCGATCGGTATAACGCTCTACTGGGATTATTATTGTTATGTAAAAACCCATCCGATTGATGCATGGAAGGTACCAACCGGTATTCTCTACGGCACGAATGACGATCAGAGCCCCTGGGACGAAATATCCGCTTTTGCAGAAAAAAATTCAGCCGTTGTCGACACAGTGAAAAACGGGGAGCATTATTTTCACACGGAAGAACAACTGGAATCTTTTAGAAACTGGCTGAAAAAGAGTATCCTGTATCCTTCCTGTTCCATAAACAGATGACCTTCCAACTTGTCCCGCTAAAGACCGTAGCAGTAAACGATAAAAAATTCGATCCTGAAAAATACGTTGTATAAACCTCTTTTGAACCATCTTTCTTATTACATATGTTGGGATATTCCTCTTATTGAATATGAATTATCATGATTATTCGTGAATAAACCGATTATAACGACCGATTCCTCAACAATTAAGTATAATATCTGAGAACCCCTACGTCCTAAAGATAAGTAGTTGTGATAAATTTGGTCGGGCATAGATTTTCTAAAATAGTAATACTCCTTTGTTTCACTCTGCTTGTTGTCGGGACTTCAGGCTGCATATTTTCCGGTTCAACTGATTTGGACCCTGTATCTGACGAGCAGATAAGTGACATGAATGCTGCTCTCGCCCCGGTCATCCAGACCGTTGATGATGAAATGGAGTCTGTCAGCTCTTCTTTGT
>Ga0265294_10006787_pt1 | contig 13680 bp, 13 predicted proteins | sample MunlanPumphouse3_FD_192504 | JGI IMG/M metagenome (GOLD analysis project Ga0265294, IMG submission 192504) | Groundwater microbial communities from a municipal landfill in Southern Ontario, Canada - Pumphouse #3 | ecosystem: Environmental > Aquatic > Deep subsurface > Groundwater | place... | reverse complement strand
GCCAGAGCAGATATTGACGGCACATCCTTTGGAGACTTTTCCTTTGAAGGCAGTGCCGGCAAAAGCCGAGCCGATATTTTTCAAACAAACCGGATTTTTTAATGAAGCTGTTGTTATATCGTCATATTTGACGGCGAAGCCGTCTTTCAGTGATACATCAGATGATGGATTATCCAGCAGGGAATAGAGGTTTTCCGCCAGCACGCGGTTGTTGCAGAGGTCTATCGGCAATTCCTCTGTGCCGACAGGCTTGCAGTTAGCCCTGACAAGCGCTAAAGCCTTTGCAAATCCGGTATAGTTTTTACCCTCATCTATTTCTGAGTAGGACATTTATAAATCCTTTATAAATAGCTATATAATTATATTACTATGGTTGTCATTGCTCGACAGTAGTAATTTTCTAATAATAATCGATAGCATTATTGATTAAATCGATTCAGAAAAAACAGCTAAAAAGTCTTTGCGAGTCCCATCGTCGGGACGAAGCAATCCCTACGATACTGCTTAATTACCCCGCCTGCCATTTACACACTACCTTTATAATTCATAGTATAAATCCTGCCAATCCTTATTCATACGCTCTATCAATTTTGTTTTACTATTCCTCAAGCCGCCCTTGATTTGTTTTTCCCTCGTTATCGCATTGATAACATCGCCGAATATTTCATAATAAACGAGTTTGCTAATGTTATACCTTTGCGTAAATCCTTCTAAAAATTTCTCTTTATGCTCAAATACTCTTCTCTTTATATTACCGGTTACACCTGTATAAGTTACTGTATTCGAGTCGTTTGCCATTACATACGCATAAAATTGCTTATCCATAACTTGAGATTGCTTCGTCATCCCGACTGAGCCCGGATAATCGGGATTTCCTCGCAAAGACGATTTTATAATAAATGATAAAATCGTAAAGCAAAATATTAGTTGCAACATCTTTTCAAGTTACAGCGAATCGATAGTAAATAGTGCCTCTAATTACTATTTTCCGAACGGGCAAACCGGGAAAACACATTCATCGCAATCAAGGCACATTCCGCCGTGTGCCAGTTCTATAATATCCTGCCTGGAGATTTTATCACCGGCAAGCATACGCGGCAGTAATACATCGATAATAGTAGTTCGCTTGAATATAACGGCACCCGGTGCTCCGAGTATCGGAATATCGCCAAGCTCGGCAACCAGCACCATAGCTCCGGGCATTACCGGCACCCCGTTAGAGATAATTTTAGCTCCGCTTTTTGCGACGCCTTCGGCGGTAACATCATCCGGGTCCACAGAGAGCCCGCCGCAGGTAATAATTACCTCGCATCCTTTTTCTTTCATATCAAGAACGGCTTTTGCAATGATATCCTCATCATCCGGTACAATTATCTCACTGATGACAGCAGAGCCCAGTTTTTCGATTTTCTTACGCATTACGTCAGCAAACTTATCTTCGGTTATTCCCTTAAAGATTTCGTTTCCGGTAATAATAATGCCGACTTTTTTGGATATGAAGGGAATAACATCAACTACCTTGCCCTTACGTTGACATAACTCCTCAAGTTTTTTCAGGTTGTCTTCGGAGATAAAGAGCGGGATAATCTTGGTTCCGGCAACAATTTCACCGGCTTTGCAGGTTACATTATTATGCCTGGTGGCGATGATAATTTCCTCAATAGAATGAATTTCATAGAGCAGCGGCTTATTAATCTTAATCACACCGTCCACAGTGGCTTTCATATTAACTCTGCCCTGTCTGGGGTCGCTGAATATCAGGTTGTCACCTGCAACCGCTTTGGCAATCCGGATAGCCGCTTCTTCTTCGTGAACCCGGTCTTCATCCTTTTCGATAACATAGATATGCTCTTTTCCCATACCGAGCAGTTCCGGAATATCCTCTTGTTTTATAATGTCTCCGCGTCGAAATCTGGGTCCGTCACAAACACCCGGAATAGTTTTGGTCATATCATGCCCGACCACCAGCCCGACTGCATCTTCTGTTTTAACTTTCTTAAGCAACGGCGCACTCCTCGTTTAAAAGTAGGTAAAATATTATCAATAGGTTAAACTATTATGCGATTTTTTACAAGAGAATATTATTCGATATCCCGTCGGGCGCTAGCTGTATTTATAAGACCGGATAGCTTAAAATAGTGGTATTACTTAACTTTGCGGTTCAGTGCAATGAAAATTATAATCAATAAAACAGTCATATCTCTGGTAAAGGGTGACATCACTCTTCAAAAAACGGATGCTATTGTAAACGCAGCCAACTCCGGGCTGTTGGGTGGTGGCGGGGTGGACGGCGCTATTCACCGGGCAGGGGGGCCTGCCATTTTAGAGGAATGTAAAAAGATTGTGGCGAAGCAGGGGAGGCTGCCGGCGGGTAAGGCGGCTATGACAACCGCAGGCAATCTGGCTGCCGGATATGTAATTCATACGGTCGGTCCGATATGGCAGGGCGGAAATAGAAATGAGGCATCAATTCTATCGAGCGCCTATACCGAAAGTCTCAGATTAGCCGAGAAAAATAATCTGACAAGTATTTCTTTCCCGTCTATAAGCACCGGGGCATATGGCTATCCTTTGAAAGAGGCGGCCAATGTGGCGGAGAAAGCTATCGTCAAGTTTGCGAAAGAAGAAGCGTTATCTATAAAAGAAATAATTTTCGTGCTATTTAGCGATGATGCCTATACTGAGTACGCCGAATCTCTCGAAAAAGTAACAAGTCAATAGCAAGTGAAAAGCCAATAAAATCCAATCTTTATGGACACTGCGGTTTACTTTGATTTTTTCAAGGTTTTTTGCATTTAATCTGACGGTTAAGGGTGGATTGCTATAGCGATTTATGATAACGTATTTAATTGAGAGGAATTGTAGAACGATGAGAGTAATTGCAGGTGAAGCAAAAGGTTGTACGCTGATAGCACCGCCGGGGTTGAGAACGCGCCCGGCAACAGAGCTGGTAAGAGGGGCTATTTTTTCTATCCTTTACTCTGTAGCCAACGATTGGAAGTATGTTCTCGACCTTTTTTCCGGCAGCGGTTCACTGGGTATCGAAGCGTTGAGCCGGGGAGCGGGATGGGTGGATTTTGTTGAGCAGACACCCCGATGTTGTGCTATAATAAAGCAGAATCTTGAGAAGACCAGGTTTACCGAGTACGCGCATGTTCATTGCGCCGATGTGGTAAAAGCGATATCTTTTTTGGATAAGGAGTATAATATTATTCTGATGGATCCTCCCTACGCGAGTCCATTGATAAACACCATAATAGAACAACTGGCAAACTCAAAAATTGTCGGCAATGACTCTATAGTTGTGGTTACCCACTCGAAACGTCGCCCACTTAATTCCGATTATGCATCACTGCATCTCTTCAAAGAACATCGTCACGGCGATAGTTCTATCGCTTTTTTCAGAAAGGAGCCTGTATCTTGATTACTGCCGTATATCCGGGAAGTTTTGACCCGATTACCAATGGGCATATCGATGTTGCCAGAAGGGCAGCCAATATTTTTGGCAAGGTAATTATCGCTGTTTTTGATAAACCGATGAAAGTCGTGACTTTCAGCCTTGAAGAGAGAGTAAATATGGCGCGGGAAGCCGTAAAGGATATTCCCAATATAGAAGTTAGGCCTTTTTACAGGCTTGCGGTCGATTTTGCAAAAGAGGTAAATGCCAACGTAATGGTGCGGGGCTTGAGGGTCAGCGCCGATTTCGAGCGCGAGTTCGATATGGCAATGATGAACAGGAAGCTTTCACCCCAGCTGGAACTGGTATGCTTTTTGGCTAAGCCGGAGTATCAATTTCTGCGTTCCAGCCTCTTAAAAGAGGTGGCGAGGGTAGGAGGCAATATCGAAGGTATGGTACCCGAACACGTAGCACGTGCATTGAAAGAAAAAAACGGCAACAGCCCAATATAAAAATCAGGTTATATTTAAAATATAAAAATGTTAAAATAGCAGCTAAATCAGGAGGAAACTAATCTAATGGCGTATATGATTAACGAGGATTGTATAAGTTGTGGTGCTTGTGAAGCAGAGTGTCCTAATCAGGCTATTTCAGAAGGGGAAACAAGTTACTGTATCGACCCCAACAAGTGTACCCAGTGTGTAGGCAGTTATTCGACTCAGCAATGTGCCGATATCTGTCCGGTCAGCGCATGTGTTCCCGACCCGAATCATCAGGAATCGCATGAGGAGTTGCTGGCTAAGTGGCAGGCGCTGCATCCCGGAGAAACTCCCAAAGAAGATTAAACAATACTTCCGTCTTACTTAAATCAAAAACAATTGCTTTATTACCCTGATGAAATCCGGTGCGGGGCTTGCTGTCTGTTTATTTATTCCCTGAAATAAACTGCTAGGATTGAAAGAATTCTTTAATGGCTTGAAAATCTTCGGGGAAAAGCCCAAGCACGACCGGGAAGTAATCCAGCATCAGGCGTGCTATAAAAGACTCGGATATTGAGTCGCTTCCGGTAAATTTTACGATAACAGCCAGGATTGCTCCCAGCAGCAGAAAACCGGAAAACAATCCGAATATGGCGCCTCCCAGGTGGTCTACCCAGCCTATAAGCAGTGATTTGGCAATAAACTTAAGCAGCTTGGCTAAAAGCAGTGCAATGGTATAAACCACAGCCAGAATAAGCACGAAAGCGAGTATATTGGCTAATGTTTCGTTATCGGTAAAACCGAATATACCCGAAAGCGAATCATGGAATCTTCCTGCCAGCACGATGCCGATTATCAAGCCGACAAACGAAAGGGCAGTCTTAATCAAACCCTTTCTCAATCCCATAAAGGTGGGTATAAACAGTAGAACTATCAGTACTATATCAAGCCAGTTCATCAGCTTATCCTCCCAGTTCCTTTGCTCTGTTGTAGGCGGCTGTAGCCGCTTCCTCTACAAGTCCGGTAAGATTGCCGTTGGCAAAAACGGTTAATGCGGCAGCCGTGGTGCCGCCGGGTGATGTTACCATTTCCCGCAGCTTGTCCAGCGGTTGGTCGGAACTCAAAACATATTTTATTGAACCTATCATCAGCTGCATTACCATTTCATTGGCTTTATCGTGCGGCAAACCGAGGCGTTCGGCAGCCTGTATCAGGGATTCCATAAAAAGAAAAACGTAAGCGGGTCCGCTGCCGCTGATTGCCGTCGCCATATCGATGCTGTCTTCATCGGAAACAAAAATTTCTTTGCCCATAGCTTCAAGGATGGTCCTTGTCTGTGCCATCTGCTGTCCGTCGACAGCTTCCGTGGCGGTCCATACCGTCATTCCGTAACCTATTTGAGCCGGCGTGTTTGGCATAGCCCGTACGATAGCATTGTGTTTCAGTCCGTTTTGCAGGGTAGCGATGCATTTGCCGGCGATTATTGAAATTACCAATTGACCTTTGCAGAATTTGCCGCCGATTTGTTTCATTGTTTCTTCAAGGCTTTGAGGCTTAACGGCAAGTATAACAATATCACTGCGTTTTATTACATCTGCGCTGTTATCGCTGGTGAAAACAGCGAAATCCTTGGCAATAAGTTCTCTGCAATCTTTGTTTATTTCGCACACGGATATGTTCTCCGGTGTGGATACCTTTTTGGATATAATCGCCGAAAGTATTGCCCGACCCATATTGCCGCAACCTATTAAAGCTATCTTCATTTTAAATCCCTTTCCCTAAATGGTCATTCTGAGGCACAGCCGAAGAATCTAAGACTTATCGAATTGCATTCAGATCCTTCACTCCGTTCAGGATGACAATTTTACCTGATAACAAGGTTTATTAATTTCTTAGGAACATAGATTATCTTAACAATCTCTTTACCTTCAAGATAAGCCTTGACCTTGGGTTTTGCAAGTATGATTTCTTTGGCTTCTTCTTCAGTTATCGAAGCTGAAACCATCTCCTTATCGCGCGTTTTTCCGTTTATCTGTATGATGATGGGAATTTCTTCATCCTGTGCCAGCTCTTCATCCCATTCAGGCCATTTCCAGTTATGAATACTGTATTTGTGTCCGGTTTTCTGCCATAACTCTTCGGCAATATGCGGCGCGGAAGGCGCCAGAAGCAGTAGCAGAATCTTTATAGCCTCCTGCCAGTCTTTTTGTGAAACAGAGCCGTTATCTTTAATCTTACCCAGGTAATTGGTGTATTCCATCAAGGTGGATATCATTGTGTTGAAGCGTATTTTGTCGATATCATGTGTAACCTTTTTAATGGTCTGATGAGTGATGCGCTGCAGGTTGCGGTATTCTTCATCATCAACGGAATATGCTGTATAGTATTCTGTTGAGAGTTTCCAGATGCGGTTCAGCCAGCGGTGTATGCCGGCAATGCCGTTATCGTTCCAGTCGCCTCCCTGTTCCCAGGGCGCAACGAACATCAGATAACAGCGTACCGTATCGGCGCCCATCTTTGAAACGTATGAATCCGGATTTACCACATTGCCGCGTGATTTGCTCATCTTTTGCTTGTTGGAAATAACTATTCCCTGATTGAAAAGCTTAATAAAGGGTTCTCCGAAATCAATCAGACCCATATCACGCATTGCCTTGGTAAAGAATCTGGCATAGAAAAGATGCATTACGGCATGCTCGGCGCCACCTGTATATAAATCTACCGGCATCCAGTATTTAACTGCCTCCGGGTCGAATGCGCCGCTATCGAAATGTGCATTGGTATAGCGCAGAAAATACCACGATGAGCACATAAAGGTATCCATAGTATCCGTTTCACGTTTAGCCGCACCGCCGCACTGCGGGCAGGTGGTATTTACAAAACTCTCGCAGTATTTGAGCGGTGATTCCCCGGTGGGTTTGAATTCGGCATCCTCCGGCAGCTTTACAGGCAGTTCTTTTTCGGGAACCGGAACGATTCCGCACTTGTCGCAGTAAATCATCGGAATCGGAGCCCCCCAGTACCTCTGGCGTGAAATCAGCCAGTCGCGCAGTTTATAACTGACAGTTCTCTTTCCCCAGCCTTTCTCTTCTAAAAGCTCGGATACTTTTATAATACCTTCCCGGTTGTGAGTGCCGTCGAAATGCCCGGAATTGACCATTGTGCCGTCTTCGATAAAGGCTTCTTCGAGCTCTTGACCTTTCCATTCGGGCGGCGATATAACAACCTTTATAGGCAGGTTGTATTTTTTAGCAAAAGCAAAGTCTCTCTCGTCGTGTGCCGGAACAGCCATCACAGCGCCGGTGCCGTACCCGGCAAGCACATAATCGGCAATCCAAACCGGCACCTTATCACCGTTCAATCTGTTTGTTACATAAGCTCCGGTAAAGACGCCGTCCTTCTCTTTTTCGGTAGAAAGCCTCTCGATTTCAGTAAAGCGGCGTGTTTTGGCTATATACTCTTCCACTGCGGCTTTTCTGTCGGGGGTGGTGATTTTAGCCACCAGCGGGTTCTCGGGAGCCAGTACCATAAAGGTTACCCCATAGACGGTATCGGCACGGGTGGTAAATACCTTTATTCCCTTTTCAGGTACGCCGGCAATATCCAAACCGAATGAAATCTCGGTGCCGATGCTCTTGCCGACCCAATTATGCTGCATTGTTTTGATGCGCTCCGGCCAGTCCAGTCCTTCGTGCTGCATCAATTCATCGGCGTATTTGGTAATGCGGAAGAACCACTGCTCCAGATCTTTGCGAATTACCGGCTCGTCGCATCTTTCGCAGGTGCCGTTGGCAAGTACCTGTTCATTGGCAAGTACCGTCTGGCATTTAGGGCACCAGTTGACGGGAGCCCTGTTGCGATAAGCCAGTCCGTGTTCGTATAGCTTCAAAAAGAACCACTGTGTCCATTTATAATAATCCGGCTGGCAGGTTATGACTTCCCTGTCCCAATCGTAAATTGCGCCGATGGTCTTTAACTGCTTGCGCATGTTTTCGACATTTTTCATGGTCCACTGGTAGGGATGTATACCGCGCTTGATGGCAGCGTTTTCAGCCGGCAGACCGAAGGCATCGAAACCGACCGGGTGTAGAACATTAAAGCCCTGCATCCTCTTGAAGCGGGCATGCACATCCGACGGCGCCATAGCATACCAGTGACCGATATGCAGATCGCCCGAGGTATAGGGGAACATGGTTAGTGCATACCACTTGGGTCTGTCGCTGTGCTCGCTTACCTTATAGAGATTATCTTCAGCCCATCTCTTTTGCCATTTCTTTTCGATTTCAACCGGATTGTAAGTATTTTCCATATTCAGATTTCCTTTCAGATTAGCTCTCATTGTAGCAACAAGCCCGTTTACTTTGCAATATAAGAACGGGCAGTCGGGTTTCACTATTTGCCACAAGCTGCGTTTAACTGCTATTATGAGAAACTATGTTAAATCCCATTTTTATAATAATCGGCATCAATCTATTTATTTTTATTGCCGCAAACATATCAGATACGCTGGTCTATGACCTCGGCTTATGGGCTCCGCTGGATTACTGTTTGAATGGATATATGGGGCATGGTGGGGCGTGGGGCGTTTTTACCAGTATGTTTACTCACGTGGGTTTTACTCATGTAATATTCAATATGCTGGCGCTCTACTTTTTCGGCAGTTATGTATTGAATTTGACCGGATTGAAGCAATTCCTGACAATTTATCTGGGCGGCGGTTTGCTGGGCAGTATCTTCTATGTCTTATTTGGCACGCTTATCAGCCCGGATATACCCGGTTTGGCTATCGGAGCTTCCGGCGCCATCTTTGCACTGGGTGGCACTCTGGCGGTGTTGACGCCGCGCGTGAAAGTATACATAATGTTTATCCCGATTCCGGTTCCTCTCTGGATAGCGGTAATCGGCGGCGGATTGATAATGTCTTTTATGCCGAATGTTGCCTGGGAAGCTCATCTGGGAGGTTTGCTGTTCGGGCTGGCGGCCGGTTTCATTATTAAAAACCGGAGAAAACAGACTTACTACTATTAAGTACAGTTTGGCTGCTATTTCGGGGGTGTGATATGTTAATAAAAAGCCTTCGTAAACTATCTTTCATTATTATCGTCTTGGTTCTTATTTTCGTTCCGGTCGGATGTAATTCCGGTTATGCCGAAAACCCCATTCAAGACAGGGAAACACTCTTTCAGGCCTCCACGATTAATGCCTTGATGGAAGGGCTTTACGATAGCGTCATCACTGTCGGGGATTTGCTGAAGTACGGTGATTTCGGTATCGGCACCTTCGAGGGTCTTGATGGCGAGATGATAGTTCTTGATGGCAAATGTTATCAGATTCAAGACGATGGAGTTGCCTATCTCAAGGAAGACAGCGTGGGAGTCCCCTTTGCCGATGTCACTTTTTTCGATAGCGATTACGATGATGAAGTTGCATCCGGCACCACTTTTGAAGAGTTAAAAACGCAGATAGACGAGGTACTTCCGACCGAAAACATCTTTTACGCCGTAAAAATCGAGGGCACTTTTACATACATGCAAACCAGAAGCGTTGCCGGTCAGCAAAAACCCTATCCGCCGCTTACAGAGGTTACGTCAGACCAGGTTGTTTTCGATTTTAATAACGTCAGCGGTACGATAGTCGGTTTCTATTGCCCCGAATATGTGGCGGGGGTGGGAGTAGCCGGATATCACCTGCATTTTATTACCGATGAGCTGAATGCCGGCGGGCATATACTTAACTTTACGGTTGAAGAAGCTACAATGCATATCGATTACACCAACGAGTTTTACCTGATTCTGCCGGGCGACGGCAGTGATTTCTACGATACCGATTTCAGCCCCGATTATTCGGATGAAATCGAAGAGGCGGAGAGCTAATCTCTGTTGTGTTATCACAAACCGTAGGGACGGGCATTGCCCGTCCGCCGTTTGCGGGCGACCATTGGTCGCCCCTACGTTTTTTGTTTGTCATATTGAGCGTAGCGAAATATCTGAATGCAATTCTATGTTCAACGCCGTTATCACCCTAAAGTGGACTTCGGATTCGATCCCGACAGGTCGGGATTTCGTTTTTTACTACGGAACTCAACATCCTTCGGCACGGCTTAGCTATTATATTCCGCGCATCCTGAGCCTGTCGAAGGACACGAACGGCTTTTTGTTATTTATATATACGGGGTGGGGAAGGGTGGCATTTTTTATTTATTACTCTGATAAATAACGGGGATGCACAAATAAAAAGTGTCATCCCCGTTATCGTTTTTAATTAAAATAACCTTATTTAGGAATATCGCACATTTTTATATCGAGCGCTTTAGCAACACCTTCACCATAAGCCGGATCAGCCTTCAGACAATTGCCGATATGCCTGATTTTGATTTCAATCGGAGCGGCATTGATATCGCGGGCTGTATTTTCAAACAGTAAGAGTTGTTGTTCCGGCTTCATCAATCTGAAGAGCATTCCCGGTTGCGTGTAATAATCATCGTCATCCTTTCTGAAATCCCAGCGATCGGCAGCGCCTTCCAGTTTCAGCGGAGGTTCACTGAAATCGCGCTGGTCCTGCCATTCACCATAGCTGTTAGGTTCATAATGAAGCTTACTGCCGTGGTTGCCATCGACACGCATTAGTCCGTCACGGTGGAAGCTGTTTACCGGGCATCGTGGGGCGTTCACCGGGATTAAGTTGTGATTTACACCGAGCCGGTAACGTTGAGCATCACCATAAGAAAACAGTCTTCCCTGCAGCATCCTATCAGGAGAAAATCCGATCCCCGGCACGATATTAGCCGGGTTGAAAGCTGCCTGTTCGACATCGGCAAAGTAATTTTCAGGGTTGCGGTTTAATTCAACCTCTCCCACTTCGATTAAAGGATAATCTTTGTGCAGCCATACTTTTGTTAGGTCAAACGGATGGAAATGATATGTCGCCGCTTCCAGTTCCGGCATTATTTGAACATATACTTTCCATCGCGGGTAATCTTTATTGGCAATGCTTTCGAAGAGGTCTCGCTGATGGCTTTCTCTATCCTTGGCAATTATCGCCTGCGCTTCTTCGTCAGACAGGTTCTTAATACCCTGCTGGGTTTTCAAATGCAACTTAATCCAGAAACGTTCGTTTTTTGCGTTGATAAAACTATATGTATGACTGCTGAATCCATGCATATGACGGTAAGAATAGGGGATACCCCGGTCGCTCATTATTATTGTTACCTGATGCAATGCTTCGGGTAGTGACGAAAAGAAGTCCCATTGATTGCGTGCGCTGCGCATATTGGTTTGAGGGTCTCTTTTAACGGCATGGTTTAAATCGGGAAATTTGAGCGGGTCACGGAAGAAAAAGACCGGCGTGTTGTTACCGACCATGTCCCAGTTGCCCTCTTCCGTATAGAATTTCATGGCGAAACCACGGATATCCCGTTCGGCATCTGCGGCGCCGCGTTCGCCCGCAACTGTTGAAAAACGCATAAAAAGGTCTGTTTTCTTTCCGACCGCTGAAAAAACCTTGGCCTTGGTGTACCGTGTAATATCGTGGGTAACAGTGAAAGTACCGAATGCTCCCGAACCTTTAGCATGCATACGTCTCTCGGGAATGACCTCACGGTCAAAATGCCCCAGTTTTTCAAGATACCATACATCCTGAAGGAGCATGGGTCCCCTTGGCCCGGCAGTCAGACTATCTTGATTGTTGGCAACCGGAGCGCCGGCAGCGGTAGTAAGCTTGGGTTTCTTTTGTTTGTCCATTTAATTCTCCTTATATTTTGTTTGTTTACGGATAGTGAACATACTAACAGAATAGATACTTGAGAATAAGGATATTTATCACAAAACATTCTTATAAAGGATTGGAGTTCTAACTACATATTAACACATCTGCAATACGTTATATATGGTTTTTAAGTGAATATTTTGCAAGGGAAACAAATCGTACAATTAATAAGGAAAATAAGATTGGAAATAATTGTTATGAAAGCCAAGGTTTCGAAAGCATTATGACAGATGCTTGAGGACGAAAGGGATAAGACGGTTAGTGTGGCTGAGGGTGGGGAAGAGTAGGGGGTATATCGTGCCAATTGTAGGGACGGGCATTGCCCGTCCGCCGTTTGCGGGCGACCATTGGTCGCCCCTACGTTTTTTGTTTGTCATATTGAGCGTAGCGAAATATCTGAATGCAATTTGATGTTCGACGCCGTTATCACCCTAAAGGGTACTTCGGGTTCGATCCCGACAGGTCGGGATTTCGTTCCGTACTACGGAACTCAACATCCTTCGGCACGGCTTAGCTATTATATTCCGCGCATCCTGAGCCTGTCGAAGGACACGAACGGTTTTTTGTTGTTTATATATGCGAAGCGGGGTAATTAAATGGCATTGTCCGTCTGCCAAAGCAGGCGGCCATTGGTCGCCCATACATTTACCAATATAAAAGTTATATAATACATAAATTATGAATAACAATACTCAATACTCTCTATCTCAACTCGGCTGGGACTCATTCTTTGAAGAGCAATTCAAGCAAGTGAAAATCCCGAATTCGATTCCGGCCAGAATCGCTTCGGAATCCCGCGAATTATACAAGGTTTACAGCGAGCAGGGGGAGCTGGCGGCTAAAATATCAGGTAAAATGCGTTACCTGGCAGGGGAGGAGGGGCATCTGCCCGCCGTGGGCGACTGGGTGGTAATCGTTCCTCAAGTAAACGAAAAATCTGCTATTATTCATGCTATGATTCCGCGCAAAAGCAGGTTTTCACGCAAGGTAGCCGGTGAAGAAACGAAAGAGCAGGTGGTGGCTGCCAATGTAGATACCGTGTTTATAGTCAGCGGGCTGGACGGCGGCAGGAACCTCAACCTGCGCCGCATCGAACGCTATCTGACCCTGGCATGGAACAGCGGTGCGTCACCTGTAATCGTTCTCAATAAAACCGACCTCTGCCCGGATTTGAAGGCCAGCATCGATAGCGTCGAAACAGTTGCCATGGGTGTGCCTGTACATGCTCTAAGCGCGAGAGAAAGGTCGGGATTGGATGAGTTGGCACAATACCTTAAAAACGGTAAAACCGCCGCTTTTCTGGGGTCTTCCGGGGTGGGAAAGTCATCCATCATCAATGCCCTTATCGGAGCCGAGATACAGGACACCGGAGATGTGCGCGACGATGATAAGACGGGCAGACACACCACTACCAGAAGGGAATTGATTTTGCTGCCTGAGGGCGGGATGGTTATCGATACCCCGGGTATGCGGGAAATCCAGATGTGGGCCGGGGAAGATGACCTCGAAGGGGCTTTTCCCGATATAGTTACTATTGCCGAAAGGTGTTATTACAACGATTGCGCTCACGATAGGGAACCCGGCTGTGCCGTCAGGGATGCCATAGAAACAGGCGATTTGGAACAGGAGAGGTTCGAGAGCTTCAAGAAACTGCAAAACGAACTGGTCTATCTGGCTGCCCGCGAGGATAACAGCGTACGGCGTATGGAAAAAGAGAAGTGGAAAAACCTGTTTGCCAAAGAGATGAAGAGGAAGGCCGGGGGGTAGGGGGAATAAATATTTCGTTGCAAATCCCGACTGGTTGAGACTCCAGCATCCGCGGAGTTATATTAATCCAATACGTGCTTTACCACCCCCCGGATGCTGAGTTCGTCCCTCACGAACTCAGCATGACATTTTCCCTACATGTCATGCTGGAAGTCCCGACAAGTCGGGACTGAAGAATCTTGTATGTTAGTAAGATGATAAAATAGTGTAAATGCAGCAGATCGTAAGAATCTAGGTTATAAGACCGTGCCCCAGCGTGGTCGCTGCATTTAG
>Ga0265294_10006786_pt1 | contig 13682 bp, 11 predicted proteins | sample MunlanPumphouse3_FD_192504 | JGI IMG/M metagenome (GOLD analysis project Ga0265294, IMG submission 192504) | Groundwater microbial communities from a municipal landfill in Southern Ontario, Canada - Pumphouse #3 | ecosystem: Environmental > Aquatic > Deep subsurface > Groundwater | place... | reverse complement strand
ATTCACGCATAAAAAATAGTCATTTTGGGGTTTGGGAATTTCAATATCGCCTGCTTTCAGCGTTAATAGATTTTTATATTTCAGTTGAATAAAAATCTTATTGAAATCCTTGATAACACGCGTGTTCCCTTCCGGTTGAACAGGCAGATTTTCGTCTGTAATATTTGCTAAAATTTCGATGTCCGGCGCTAAAAAGCCGGAAAGCTGCAAATTCAGGTGCGCATCTAAGACAAAATTCTGATTATTTCCTAACGACAAACTTCGCGAAATGGAGCCGGTGCCATCTAATGAGGAGTCAAACAAAAGTTCATTCAGCGGTTCGCCCAGCAACTGTATTTGATTGGCAGACGAGTTGGGAATCATTCTATTCAAAATAATATCAGTAGATTTTCGGTTTGATTTTTTTGAAAAATCAATTGTAAAAACGCGATACGAGTATGTGATGAGTTTCCCTATAGCTGCAGAATCGGAAATAAATATTTTGGCAGCGGAAAAATCAATTTTGTAAGCTGATGTGTCCAATCCTGATAACAAAAATGATTCCGGAACGATGGTCAGCGAGTCCAAATTAATTATCAGTGAATCTACCGTTTGCGTTTTAAAACGAAGATTTGACAGTGATTGCGAGTGTAACACGTTCACTGTCAGAGATATAATAATTATAACAGAAATAAATACTGTTTTCCTGTACATTCTGTAAATTTGTTCGTAATAATGAAAAAAAACAGTTTTTATTGTCTATACTAGTAATTATCGGAAATGAAAAAATTATGGATTAGTGCGTAAGAAGGTAAAACGGCAGATAAGTTCGAGCAAAAAGAGGGCAATGGCGATGACCAAAAACGGCAGAAATTCATCGCTTTTATGTTCCAAAACGTCTTCGCTGACGATCGTTTTTTCCATTTGGTCAATTTGTGTATAAATATCACGTAATTTGTCATTATTGGTAGCGCGAAAATAGGTTCCGTTAGTTTTGTCGGCAATCTTTTTTAATAGCGCTTCATCAATTTCGGTTTTAGAAGGAACGATTCCGTATGGAGTTTTCACTTTCGACATTTTTCCGTTGGTACCGCAGCTAATGGTATAGACTTTAATATTGTAGGACTTCGCCATTTCCGCGGCGGAGATAGGGTCTAAATAGCCGGAATTATTAACTCCGTCGGTCAGCAAGATGATCACTTTGCTCTTGGCTTTGCTTTCCCGCAGGCGGTTGACGGCAGTTCCGAGCCCGTCACCAATGGCGGTAGAGGCATCATCAATCATTCCAAATTCCGTCGACTGCAACAGTTCCAAGTAAGTAATGTGGTCGGAGGTCAGCGGGCATTGGGTATAGGCTTCGGCACCGTACAATACTAATCCTGTTCTATCGTTCGAACGATTTTCCACAAATTCGGCAGCGATGGTTTTGCAGGCTTCCAAGCGATTGGGGGTAAAATCCATCATCCTCATACTTGCGGAAACGTCCAGCGCAATGACGATGTCAATACCCTCGGATTGAATGGTTTTATTTCGGAAGGAAGATTGCGGTCGGGCGAGGGCTATTATTAAAACCGAAAAAGCCATAACGCGCAGAACAATAGGCAAATGGCGCAATCTTTGACGAATGGTCTTGGGTGCTTTTTCAAAAGGGACCGTCGTTGTTACGATTAGTGTAGCCTGCATTTTGCGGCGTTTCCATATTTGCCATGCCAAGTATGGAATAATCAGCAACAGAAGCCAAAAGAGATGTGGATTGACAAACTCAACATCTTTGAATATTTCCCAAAAACCGTGAAATAGTTCCATTATTTTTTATTTTTATAATGTTTTTGTTGAATTTCTTCTGCTTTTTTGCGTTTTTCGTTACTGTCCGTTGATTTCACGAAGCGATACGCATTTTTCAAATTCGTCTCGTTATCCTCTCCAATGGGTTGTTCTTTCGCATATTTTGCCAAATCCGACATGGTAAAAATTCTGTGTAGCTCTTTCAATTGGTCATCAGTAATATCTAACGAAGTAATTTCATCAAATATCTGCGAGGTCACCATCTCTTTGGCATTGATATCCCACTGATTATCAATATAAGTACGCAATACCATACTTAGTTCCGAATAATAGTCTTTCACGAATCCGTTTTGCCACAATTTTTTCTTTTTCAGTTCATTCAAATCTGTCAAAGCGAGGGAAGCGGCATTTTCTTTCCGGCGATTTTTGTCTTCCTGTAACTTCTTCTCTTTGAGAAATTTCCTGACATATTTCCAGACAAAAAAGCCTCCAACGGCTAACAGAAGCAATGAGCCGAAAATAATTGCGACTATTTTTTGAATTTTTGAAAAATCTTTCGCGGGCGTGACCACAGCAATTTTTTCTCCTTGCAAGGGCATTTTGATGTCTTTAAATAGTTGTGCAGTATCGACAAAAACGGGCAAAGTGTCCACATTAAAGTGCATAGTATCAGTAACTCCCAACAGGAGCGAATCGTTTTCCAAAATAGAAATTGGGCAAACGGAAGCAGCACCCGCATCAAAGGAAGTTAATGTAATTGTTTGACTATAAACATTTTTACCTTTAGAAACAGCTTGGACAAGTGGCGATACTTCAACCACTTCGCAGTTCAGCAGTTTCCACGTTTGGACATCTTGAACCGTTATTTTTTTAGCTAAATCAGTGGAAATGGTAAGGTGCATTTTCAGATGGTCACCGATGACGATGTGAGTAGAATCCAACCGGGAATGGATAGATATCGGTTGCGCCCACCCCAAGTTGAACGATAAAAATAGAGAAAATAATAAAGCTAAAAATCTATATTTCAACATTTTACAATAATTTTTATTCAAAATTTTGTAAGCGCAAATATACATTATTTAATCATATATCAGACCAGATAAATTGCGGAAAAGCACCATTAATAATCTAAATAGGTTTGATATAGCACTTGCAAATAGGCTTTTGCATACTGTAATTCTTTGTTCTTCAATGAATCGTCGGTAAAAGTGCAGCAATGCAGATCGTTGCCCGCAACGTCATAGCTAAAGGCACCATTCGGGGTGATCCAGCCAATACCTGAATTAGATTGCACCATGGCAAAACGACGGGTGTAAGGATTGAGGATATCGCTGCTCCATTGGAAATTGTCTGCCGGCAGATGAAGTTGGTGAAGTAGCGTTTTGGGCAAATCCAAGTAACTGCACACATCATTGATTTGCGAGCCGCGCAGTTCTTTCTTTATCGCCCCACCCAGCCAGAGCATAGGAATATGCTGATAACCGGCATCATTATAATTCCATTGTTTATAAGTGGTATGACTATGGTCTGCAACCAAAATAATCAGGGTATTGTCGTACCAATCTTCATTTTTGGCTTTTTCAATAAATTTTCCCAAGCAATAATCGGTATATTTGGCAGAGTTCAGGTATGGCAAATCGGCAACGTCCCAGCGGAGTGTCCCGGCAACATCCGGCACATCATAAGGAGAATGGGTACTTGCGGTAAAAACAGTGGAAAAAAAAGGTTTTTTTTCGGTGCGCAAATCTTGTATTTGTTGATTGAATACTATTTCATCATAAATTGATAGTTTCCCATGAGGTGTACCTGCGGGAAAATCGGTGTCATCAATAATTTTATCGAACTGCATCGCCATTAAATAGGCTTTCAAATTCCCGTAGGTAAGGTCGCCTCCGAAAGAATATGAAGAGTGATATTGCTGCTGATTCAATTCGCGAACAAGGCTGCCGAGCGACCCATATTTTTCAAAATTATCGGTCACGGTGTTATAGGGAATGGGCGGAAAACCGCTAAATATTGCCACCATTCCTTCTTGCGAACGACGACCGGCTGAATAAAGCTGCGTGAATAAAATTCCCTCTTTTTCCAATTGATGAAAATAAGGTGTAATGTCTGATTTACCGCCTAGCGTTTCAATCAAATCAGCTGACCAACTCTCCAGAAAAATTAAGAGGATATTCGGGCGGGAAGTATTGAGAACGAGTTTCGTGGTATCTTTTTCAACAGCAAAAAGCTCTTGCACCAATTGATTAGCAGACTCATGGGACATAGAGATATACAAATTTTCGCTATTTGATTTTGCAAAACGAATAGTACTTTTCATCAGATGCCACTGCGTGTTCACGGCAGCATCATTAAGTATCTGATTTTTAGAATAATATGAATTACTTTGCGAAATAGGAATACCCGTAATTCTTCCGCGCATTCCGACAAAAATGATGGGCAATCCTAACAAAAGAATGAGCGCGGTTTGCCAATAGAATTTACCTGATTTCTCAATTTTCGGCCTCGCAAACCATTTCCGATAGGCCAGAAAAAACAAGAGTGAAATCAGTATGCCGCCTCCGATTCCCATAATTAATTGAAACCACGTTGCGGTTTTCAGTGCCTCATCGGGAGCTCGAAAATAATACCATACTTTATAATTAAGTTTGCAACTCCATTCCGAATAAAGGAAAATATTTCCCAAGGCAGAAAAAACTATACATAAAATGATAATTACCGTATAGGAATGAAGAACAATATCCAACCATTTTCGATTGATGATTAATTGTAACGTAATGATTATAAATGGAATAGAACAAATATAGCAAGCAGTTGAGATATCCAAATGAAAGGCATGATAGAAAACAGCCACAATTTCCGAAAAGGTTGTTTCCGTTAAAAAAGAGTAATTTACGATTAAAAAAGTGATTCGTTCAGCGGTAAAAAGGAGAAGAACAAAACCAAAATAAAGGGCTAATCTGATGCAGTAGTTCGAGATATTTTTTTTCATTACAACAATTGGATTTCACCTTTGAAAGAAAAAGTTGCCGGACCTTTGAGCTTTATAGCATAAAAAGATTCTTCATTGATGGTAAAAGAGACCATAAATTCGCCACCAAGGGTATATATTTTAAAAAAATATTCTCCATTTTTGAAGTGATGTTTTTTTGCCCACGCGATCGCCGTTGCCGTAACACCGGTGCCGCACGAAAGGGTTTCATCTTCAACGCCACGCTCGTAGGTACGCACAAAAATACCATCTTGATAAGGCGAACAAAAGTCAATATTGCTTCCTTGTGAGAAGCGGGAGTCGTGGCGCAATTCTTTCCCTTTACTTTGTACATCAACAAGATGGGCGTCTTCGCAAAACACAACAAAATGTGGGGAACCGGTATCCAAAAACAGACCGTCCGAATAAGAAATCATGTCGGAAAGGTCGTTCATAGAAAGCGAAATTTGCCACGTAGGAGATTGATAATGAATGATTTTAGCGGAATGAATTCCATCAAAAGCGGTAAATTGGGTTTGTCCATCAATCATTTCAAGAAAATGGGCAAAAGCAACAACGCAGCGGCTGCCGTTTCCGCACAAAGAAGCCTCTCTGCCGTCCGCATTATAATATTGCATATTGAAATCGGTATGTTCCGAAATCTTTTTTCCCAAGATAATCAATCCGTCCGCACCAACGCCAAACCTCCTGTGGCACAAGAATTTCACTTGTTCTGTAGTTAATACAATTTTGCCGGTGCGATTGTCAATCATAATAAAATCATTACCGGCACCGTGAAATTTGTAAAATGTCAGTTTCATTTAATTCCTTGATAATTAATGAATCGCCGTACTTTGCAAGCGTTCAAAATCATTATTGTTTCGTATCAGGTAATACGTTCCCTCATCTTCGATGTAATACTTGTTATCGAAATAGACGATTTTAATTTTTTGGATATCTATTCCCTTAATTTTCAAAACGTTGTTTGTTCGTTGGTAAGAAATTTTGTTTTTGATGGGGGAAGTCCATTGTTCAACTTCAAAGACTAAAATCGGAATGACGATTACACTATCAACATCATTTTTGAACAGATTCACTTTTATGGAGCGATTTCTAATACTTTTATCTTTTTCGACGATAACATTATTAGCCGATTCCTCATCATCTGTCAGCATAAATTCGTCACTTTCATCTTCATAATCGCTCATATCTTCAAAATCGGAGCCATTGTTTTGCGATGAATCTACGTTTGTCGAAACCAGTGGTTTTTCGGTATCTTTATTTTTATAATAGGTATTATTTACGATTTTTACGACTGTATCTTTGCTTTCTGTAACATTTCCTTTACTTTCCTCAATTGGATCCAGCAGGTGAATCGGGTCTTTTAGCCAATACTTATCAACAAAGTAAAAAGCAATGGCAATCATCAGTCCCAACAATAAACCGTTTGAGAACCCCATCCAAAAGCGACCTTTATCAGAATGTTTTTTACCTTCTTCCATTTTTCAGTGTAAAATAGTGTGCAAAAATACACAAATTATCAATCATACCATTCAGTTTCATATTGAATTGTGGACGCAATCCGAAACAGGGTTGGGTCCACTTCATCGGTAATATAATTCTTGATCGCGGTCACGTCGTTTTGGTCATTGTATTCATATTCCGACCAAATCATAAGTTCCTCATTCTTATCTAATTGCTCAGCTTTCACGCAATTATTATTCTCATACGTGTAGCGTGTTTTTCGGTAAGTGTCGAGGTTTTCTTCTTCCGTTTCCGCAACATTTCCATTATCGTCGTACAAATAATATGTTTTAGCAATCAGCGTATCTTTAAAATTATAAATCAAATCCTTTATTTTATGATTCGCCTCATCATATTCAAAGATGTACGTGCGTCTGTCTTTTTGCAATACCTCATTTCTTATTTGCTTGCAAATCAATCTTTTATCATTATAATCGAAGCAGGTATCATAAAGCACGTTTCCATCTTCGTCATATTCAAGCTGGCGGCTGATCAGATTTGATTCGTTATAGGCATATCGTTTTTCGGTAAACGCAAATTCGTCTTCGTCGTAGGAATCTTCGCGTATAAGCTGTTCATTTTCATAGACATAAATAGTAGCATATTCCGGCGATTCGAGACCATAGAAGCAGCTTTTTTTGACGATTTTTTTATTTTCGTTATATTGGAAAGTATTTTTCTGGCAGAGTTCGTTATTTTCATCAAATTGAGAAGACAAGATAACCAGATTATCATCATTATATTCGTGAACAGCGATCGACTCGATTGCATTTTGGTTGTTAAAATGCGTCTCTTTTACGAGGAGACCTTTTTCGTTGTAAACGAGTTCGGCTTCCTGGAATTTCTGTTCGGTAATACCATTTACGTCATAGCTTGTACGTAAATAGTTGGTATTGAATATTTTAATAAGTTTTGGATGTTTTTTTTCCATAGTAGAAATTTCCAATAGGTTAGATGGTCGGACCAAAAGGAACGAGGTCGGCACCTTCTTTTGTTTCGGTGAAATTATCGAAGTTTTTAATAAAATAACTTGCGAGGAGGTTTGCATTTTCGCGATAAGCGTCCTTGTCTGACCAGCTGTTTTCAGGGTTTAGGATTGCATCATCAATATTATTTATCTGTTTGGGAACAAAGAGGTTAAACGGTTTGATGAGGGTTGTTTCGCAGTTCAATAGTTCATCGTTCAAGATGGCGGAGATGATGGTACGGGTATCTTTCAAAGAGATTCGTTTGCCCACGCCGTAGCCGCCACCGATCCAGCCCGTATTGACGAGATAAGCGGTTGCATGATGTTCGATTAACTTCTTGGCCAATTCTTCGGCATATTTGGTGGGATGGAGCATCAGGAAGGCAGCCCCGAAGCAGGAAGAGAAAGTGGGTTGCGGGGTCACTATACCGCGTTCTGTTCCGGCTAATTTAGCAGTATAACCACTCAAGAAATAATACATGGTTTGTTCTTTATTCAGCACGGAAACCGGAGGAAGCACGCCGAAAGCATCTGCAGAGAGAAAGATAACTTTCGAGGGGTGAGTACCTTTAGAAACGGGTTTCACGATATTCTGAATATGGTAAATTGGGTATGAAACACGTGTATTTTCTGTTTTAGCGGCGGAGTCAAAATCTATATTTCCTTCATTATCAATGACTAAGTTTTCCAAGAGGGCATCGCGTTTGATGGCTTGGTAGATGTCAGGTTCTTTTTCTGGGCTGAGGTTAATACATTTGGCATAGCAACCGCCTTCAAAGTTGAACACTCCATTTTCGTCCCAGCCGTGTTCGTCATCACCGATTAATGCACGATTCGGGTCGGTGGAGAGAGTTGTTTTTCCGGTGCCGGAGAGCCCGAAGAAAATAGCAGTATCGCCATTTTTACCTTCGTTAGCGGAGCAGTGCATAGCAGCCATTCCGCGAAGCGGCAAGAAATAGTTCATGACAGAAAAGATCCCTTTTTTCATTTCGCCACCATACCAACTGCCGCCGATCAAGCCCATTCTTTCGGTCAGGTTGAATGCCACATAAACTTCGCTGTTGAGCCCTTGTTCTTTCCAATTGGGATTGGTAGTTTTGCAACTATTCAGAACTACAAAATCAGGTTCAAAATTTTCCAATTCTTCTTCGGAAGGGCGAATGAACATATTTTTAATAAAATGAGCTTGCCAAGCGACTTCAGTCACGAAACGAATTTTCAGTCTTGAATTTTCATTAGCACCGCAGAATCCGTCCATCACATAAATTGCTTTTTCACTTAACTGTTTTTCGCTCAAACCCTTAAGGTGATTCCAAATTTCCAAAGAGATCGGTTTATTATCGGAACCTTTTTTCCCGGGGGCAGCCCACCAGATATTATCTTTGGTCTCTTCATCGAAAACGACATATTTATCTTTGGGAGAACGTCCCGTAAAAATGCCGGTATCCACTGAAAGTGCGCCATTTTTGGTGTAATAAGCTTTGTCAAATCCTGTCAAATTTGGATTCGTTTCATGTTTAAATAACTCATCATACGATAAATTGTGATAAACAGTTATCGGATTATTGATTCCGATTTGTGCTAATTGTTTGAGTAAATTTTTCATATATATCATTAATTATTAATTGATTACAAAAAAAAAATCGCGCTTCAAATCAAATGCAAACATATAAGTTTTTTTGTGAATAGAACATACTTTTTAGTAATAAAAAAAAATTAAAATTTTGTTCATTGATTACATTTTTTTTTATTTTTGCAGCGGAGAGTTGGCAGAGTGGTCGATCGCGGCGGTCTTGAAAACCGTTGAGGGTAATACCTCCGGGGGTTCGAATCCCTCACTCTCCGCAAAACGCTGCATACTAATAGTTTGCAGCGTTTTTTTTGTGATAACTTTTTAGGGTTTATCTCATCATTTTCATATGATTGTTGATTTAATCATTAAAAAAAATGGCGATGTTTTTGCGGAATTTTGAAGCAAAAACTTCCAAAATATGAAATGCTATCGGAGGTAAGCAATTAAGAATAACAAGCCGGAACTGATAATATAATATTCCGTAAGAAACGGCTCAATTCAGTCCAAAAAAATTGTATGAAATGAGTTATAATTTTTTATAATCTCCTCGCGCCACCACGATATTATAACCAATTTGTTTCATTTCTGCCCGCAAACTGTCGAGATATTCTACTGTTTCAATGCGGGAAATGACTTTATTATCGTAAATCATGTACTTTTCACGAACGTCAATGGGCGACAAGTTCGGCATGATGACATTGGCACCGGCTAAGATTCCCCTTACGCGACCGGAAGATTCCACCGTTCCTAATGCGGTAGTTGTGGGTAACAATGCCGATGGAAGGAACAATCGTGTGAGTGCCAACATGAAGAGCGTCAACTCGACAGTACCTGCTGCCTGATCCGCAAACGGAGTTTCATGATGCGGAATAAAAGGACCAATGCCTACCATTTCTGGCTTAAATTCGGAAAGAAATATCAAATCATCTGCTAAGTTCTCAATCGTTTGGAATGGAGAACCAACCATGAAACCTGATCCCGTTTGAAAACCGATTTCTTTGAGATTTCTTAAACATTGAATTCTATTTTCGTGCGACATCAATTGAGGGTGAAGTAGCTGATAATGAGCTTTATCTGCCGTTTCATGTCGTAGTAAATAACGGTCTGCACCAGCTTGAAAAAGAGCCAAATAGCTTTCATAACTTCTTTCGCCCAATGAGAGCGTGATAGCGCAATCGGGATAATCTTTTTTTATGGAGCGGATCATATCGACCAACAATTCGTCATTGAAACAGATATCTTCGCCGCCCTGGATAACAAAAGTGCGAAAGCCCACGTCATATCCGCGGCGGCAGCACTCCAAGATTTGCTCTTTGTTGAGACGATAGCGCGAAGCATTGAGATTGCTTTTTCTGATTCCGCAATAGAGGCAGTCGTTTTTGCAAAAGTTTGAAACTTCCACCAAACCACGGATATAGATATCTTTTCCGTAGTATTTCTCACGCAAGATTCTTGCTTTTTCAAACAAATAATTGCTAATTTCGGGGTTACGACCAGAGATTAAGGAGACAATATCTTTTTTACAAAGATACTGTGTATTAAATAATTGGTCAATAAGATGATACATCATTTTCTACAGATTACCATTTTCCGCCGCCGCCGCCGCCGCCAAAGCCGCCGCCACCGCCAAAACCGCCGAAGCCGCCACCGCCTCCAAAGCTGCCGCCACCGCCAAAGCTACCACCCGATCCGCCACTATTTCGACTGCTGTGACCGCCGGAAAGCAAACTCCCTAATAGGATCCATTTCCAAATGTCTTTACGACCGGAAGATTTTCCGTTATCGGAATCTTCATCGTCTTTCCCCTTTCCTTTTTTATTTTTAAAAATGCGAATAACGATAGAGAGAATCATCAATCCAAAAAAAACGAAAATGACAACGAGCGGCGCGAGTCCGTCCTCATTCCCCATAAATTTTTCTATGGATATTTCCTTAGACACAATGGGCAGAATAACATCTAACCCTTTGCTGATTCCCAAGTAGTAATCATTATTCTTAAATTCCGGAATCATCATTTCTTGAGCTATTTTCATGGCTACTGCATCGGGAATTGCGCCTTCTATGTCATATCCGGTTGCAATTTGGACATCACCGGCAGTTCTGTTTTTCGGTTTAATGAGGATGACGATACCGTTGTTTTTGTTGGTTTTTTTATCTTTAACGCCCCATTTATCGCCAATTTCGTAAGCATATTCTTTGGCATCCATTCCGTTTAAATCAGCAACTGTGACGATGCAGATAACATTGGAGGTGGAATCATTGAAATCCACCAATCTTCGCTCCAATTTTTGTTCTTCGTCGGGAGTAAGCAGATTCGCAAAATCATTGACCAAGCGGGGAGGATTGGGGCGTGGTGGAATTTGCGCCACCGCCACTCCGATAAGTACAATGAAAAAGAGGGTAAGACTAAATTTGAAAAACTTCATTATTGATTACTGTTAGAATAGTCAAATTCGATTGAAGGAGCGTTTTCTGCACCGGCTTTTGCCTCAAAATAGGGACGTTTTTCAAAATCAAACATGCCCGCAATAATATTTTTGGGGAATAGTCGAATGCTTGCGTTAAAAGTTTTCGTTGCTTCGTTGAACTTCTTTCTTTCCACCGTAATTCTGTTTTCCGTACCTTCCAACTGAGCCTGAAGCGTTTGGAAGTTTGCATTGGCTTTGAGTTCAGGGTATCTTTCCACGACGACCATCAATTTATTCAACGAACTTGAGAGTTGGTCTTGCGAGGCTTGGAACTTCGCTAAGTCTGCTTGCGTCATGTTGGAAGGGTCGATCTTAATAGAAGTAGCTTCGCTGCGCGCTTTAATGACATTTTCCAATGTGCTTCTTTCGTAATCGGCAGCTCCTTTTACAGTACTAACCAATTGCGGGATCAGGTCTGCCCGTCGTTGATAAACATTCTCCACTTGCGCCCATGCTTCATTCACCGCTTCATCTGATTTAGTTAGTCCATTATAGGTTGAATAACCATAAATAAAACTGATGACAATTAAGCCAATAATTGTAAAAATAACGATGTTTCTTGTTTTTTTTGCGCTCATTTTTTATAATTTTAGTATTAAAATGTTTATTACAAACAACGATTGATAATGTTTAATTCGCAAGAGATCTTTTATGAATTTTTTATAATTCTTGTTCCGCAAGCGGGGTTTCCTAATTGTCCGGCTTCAGTGATGATGCACTCATTACCACCATTTTCAATGAAGTAAATAGCTGCACGAACTTTGGGAGCCATAGAACCTTCGGTAAAATGTCCTTCTTGCAAATACTGTTTGGCTTGTGCGATGGTGATGGTATCCAAAGCTTGTTCATTGGGTTTCTTAAAATTAATGTAAACTTTGGGAACATCTGTCAAAATGTAAAATTCATCTGCACTAATTTCTACTGCTACTAATGCGGAGGCTAAATCTTTATCAATTACCGCTTCCACTCCGTAGGTAAGATGGTCTTTCACAATGACGGGGATTCCACCGCCACCGACCGTAATCACAATATTGCCGGCAGTAGCCAATTGTTTTACGATGTCAATATTGGCAATTCGGATAGGTTTGGGAGACGCAACCACTTTTCGCCAACCATTGCCCTTGGGGTCTTCTTTAAAATTTGCTCCAGTTTCTGCGGCATACTGATCCGCTTCTTCTTTCGTATAATAAGGTCCGACCGGTTTTGTCGGGTTTAAGAACATGCTGTCCTTGGCATTGACTTCCACTTGTGTAACGAGGGTTATGACATTTTTATTTATCTTTTCTTCAACAAAAATATTGCGAAATCCTTGTTCAATAAGGTAGCCGATAGAACCTTGCGTTTCCGATACGCAGAAATCCATGGGCATACTTTGCAAATGAAAGACCTTATTTCCGGCTTCATGTTGTAACATTACGTTCCCAACTTGGGGACCATTCCCATGTCCTATTACAATATTATAATCCTGTTTCAGCAAGCCTACCAATGACTTGCATGTTTCTGTAACATTTTGAATTTGTTCACTATAAGTCCCTTTTTGTCCGCTTCTCAAAAGTGCATTTCCTCCGAAAGCCACTACTGCTAATTTTGTCATGATTTTGTTCTAATTGGTTTATGGTTAGTTTTGAAAAATGAGCGGCAAAAGTACATCTTTTTTTTTACAAATGACAACTATTCCGTTTTTGATTTTATCTACAATATAACTTATTAAAATACAAATACTTACAAGAATTTATGAATAAATAAAATCCTACAATTTATATTGGGTTATAATTATTTTAATATATAGGATATAATTTAAAAAAACATGCTACCTTTGCAACCGCTTGTAAATAGGAATTTGTCATTGTATTATTTATGAATTTTGCGAAAAAAGTCCTCAAATTTTGGCAGATAATAAGGAAGAATTGGAAGATAAAATATTGCTTGATCATTCGCAATGATTCTACACATCACGATAGTTTTTCCTTACGATTGAGTCCAAAGAATATTTTTGTAACCGTTACCACTTCGGCGATCATTCTGATTGTGCTGACGGCTATGTTGATTGCATTTACGCCATTGCGGGTTTATGTGCCCGGCTATACCAATCCCGATGAATACCGGCAGTATAAGAAGGCAGCGAAAAGAGTTGATTCTGTAGAGCTGGTTTTAGCAAAGAATCAGCAATATTATGACAATCTTGCCCGCATTTTGAATGACAAAGTGATGCCTGCGGAATTAGAGCAAGAGGTTCCGGAATCGGGTATTGCCGAAGAAAGCGAATTATCGGCGAATCCTTCGCCATCGGAAATAAAAGTCCGAGAAATGTCTTCGCAACTGACTGCGCGCCCGACTGCACCATCGACAAGTCCCGCCGTTGCGGTTAATAAAAAAGCCCATATCGAATCTCTTTTCCTCATTACCCCAACC
>Ga0265294_10006784_pt1 | contig 13684 bp, 7 predicted proteins | sample MunlanPumphouse3_FD_192504 | JGI IMG/M metagenome (GOLD analysis project Ga0265294, IMG submission 192504) | Groundwater microbial communities from a municipal landfill in Southern Ontario, Canada - Pumphouse #3 | ecosystem: Environmental > Aquatic > Deep subsurface > Groundwater | place... | reverse complement strand
TTCTATAAGGGAACTGCCGAATTGAGCATTTTCGAGCACCATTCCGTCAATAACCAGCAGGGGTTGGTTGGAAGCATAAAGCGAATTGAAGCCACGGACAAACAAATTGGCCCCCGATCCTTCCATCCCCGATCTGAACATAGTATTCAAACCCGAAACTTTTGCCTGTAAAAGCTGCTCAGGCATAGTGGCCACTTCGGTGGTTCTTTCCTGATCAAGAAAAACGGCTGCAGCACTCAGGTGGCTGTTATTAACCATACCCAGGGGCATAAGCACTTCTTTGTAGACAGAATTTGAAAAATTGTCTTCGTGCAACTTAATAAGTACCTGGGTTCTGCCCCTGAGGGCAATTTTCTTGCTTTGATAACCGGGACCGGATACACTGAGTTCTGCATCTGCCGAAGGCAGGCTCAGACTGAAACTGCCGTCGTCTGCCGTCATGGCAGAGGCCAGATCCTGCACAGATATGCTAATACCGGGTAACGCTCTTTGATTGCTTTCAGACACCACCTTGCCATTAACGATCACAGCCTTGTCCTGAGCTGTCACCGTCAAGACCTTAATCCCTGTCAGCAACAGGAGTAAGCCTATGGTTTTTATGCATTTTATCATGATTCTTGGGCTTGAATATTCTCTAGTCATTTTCATCGATCATTTCGGGAACCAAACGGATATAATCCAAAAAGATCAAGCCGTTGGTAGTACTGTTGGAAGCACTGGTATAGGGAGAATTTGTCACAAAGAAACAAGCGGCTCCCATAGAGCTGCAGTCCAGGTAATCGCGGGTTCTGCTGCTGGCCAGAGCCGTAGAGATAGCCTCGTAATCACCTGCGGCCTTGTACCAACGCAAAGGGATTTCTGCCTCAAAACCCGCATTAACGCCTACCGTATGATCCCGTCCGCTTTCGTCTGTCGGGTCCGGAACAATACCCACCATCACCTTGGCTCCCGACTGTAAAGTCATATTCTCAATAATACCGTTGTTTCGCTTCAATTCCGGCTGGCCGGGCAGAGAAATGTACAACTTTTGGCTTACCCGGTACACCGAGGGGCAAGCCTGATTGGGATCGTCCGGATTATAAAGCAGATCCAGGGTGTCACCCGCATAATGCCTTTCAAAATCGTCGTAAGTTTTCCAGTATAGCCGATATTTGGTCGAATAGAGTTTGGGCGTGTACTTTAGATAAAAATTAATGGATTTATCGTAATAAGAACCCGAAGCCGTAGCGCTGTAATAATAGAAGTTGACTGTTTTGGACAAAGTCGTATCCACTCCGTCAAGCACCGTAGGATAGTCAAAACTTTCAGACCAGCGTCCGGCTACCATCACATCTTTGCCGGCCATGGCGTAATCGCGCAAACGAATATAAGTATAGCCGGGATTCAGGCTTTCAACATAGTCTTCGCCCTGAATATACACTTCCTTAATTTTGTTGTCCTTCATCCGTATGTTGACGCTGTCGCAAATCAAGAGCAAGCCGTTGGATGCTTCCATTCTGTCTTGCACCAGAACATTACTCATATCAATGTTAACAGCTTTGGTATTCTTGTAAACCGGCATAGTTTCGTCAAAACCGGCAATTGGACAGAGCAAGTCGTAAATCAGCTCCCGGCCTGCCACTAAATCCGTCAGGCTGTCACTGACAGCCCCGCTGCTTTGGTCCCATTGCTGCATATATTTGGCGTATTTGGCCTTGAGTTTGGTGAAATTGCTGTTGCTGAGCATGACAAAACAATAGGTAGAATCCTCCTGATCAATCGACAAACTATCCAGGTAAGGGTTATAATACTGATAAACCGTATCGTAAATAGGTCTGCCGTTGGCGGGATCCACCCCTGTTTGTATACTCCTGTCCGGATCCATAATAGAATCTCCGGCCATATAAACGATCCGGGCTATTTCCAGACTGTCCTTATAAGCTGAAATCAATTCGTAAAGATTGGCTTTGGGTAAACTGAGGCTGTTACTGGTCCTGAGAATGCCGTTGGCACAGACAATTTCTTTCTCGGTTAGAATCACTTCGTCCAGCTTCAGGTGTTTGCCGCTCAACATCATTAAATATTCCATTGAACTCAGGTCCGAGGCATTAAAACTCAAAGGGGCAATGTGATTTTTGACCAAATTCTTCTTTAGCTCCACCGAAGCCGACTCATAAGCAGACATGGCCTCATTCAAAGGGGCAAAAACCGTATAATTTTCCATAGATTCCAGCACCTTATCATAGCCTGTTTCCTGCAGGGCAGCCAGAAAAAGGCTCAAATCCTGATCGGCCTTAATAGCCTGGAGCAAATTGGTTTCCAGGTTCTTGTCCACCGGGCGGATGTGCTCGGCCCATTGATCTGCACAAGCCAGCATTAGAGTGCTTATCAACAGAAGGCCTACACTTTTTACAACAATGAATTTCATTATATATCCTATTAATTATTAGCTACTATTCTGTTTCTTCAACCGGGCAAGTGCTGCCGTCTTCGGGAAAAATCTGACAATCGGGAGTCCCTTTGGGAACCAAAGTGCCATCCATGGCTACCATAGGCCATACCTGATCATCGTTGATCGGAATGAATTGTATCATGTCCCAGTTGTTGCCATCACCCTTGGAATCGATCAGTGCATCAAAACGAAGGATATGTGAACCGGTGGTTTTTACATCTATGGTGGCAATGTTCTTGCTGTTGAACACACTGATTCTGAATTTGGCGTTGTATTGCTTCCAGCCTTTGGCTTCCAGCTGGTCATCGTCCAACTCCACAGGCATATAATCCTCCAGGTTAACCACGGCCGGAAATACCTGATCCTCTTCGCCTTCCTGTTTAAAGGTGGTTCTAAATTTGCAGGGATTCATACGTCTCCAGCAAATCCAGACCTGGTATTTGCCGGCTACCAGCACCGGGGTCTTGATTTCCAGCCATTGCATCACCCTGGCTCCAACCCTGAAAGTAAGATAATCATTGTACACATACTGCGATTTCTGGTCGTAGGCCCCGTTAATATCGGGCAAACCCCAGGCAGAATAGGTCACGGTAGGATTATTGGTTCCGCCCCAAGTCATCATGGACAATTCTCCCGGCATATAGGTAACACTGGTGCCGGCTTTGCGATAACCCTTGAGCGCTTTCATCTCGGGTTGGTCTCCCATATCCCAATACACACGATAAGCTGCCCGTTGAATTATTTCGAGCATGTCGTTGATGGTTTGAACTACACCGTTGGAACAATTGTAATCCACGTAAACACCCTGTCTGTCTACAAAAATGCCGTCTTCGTCTATTCTTTCGGTTTTGAAGCGATTCAAATACAGATGCTCCTCTACCAGGCTGACTGTGATAGGCTGGCCTTTGACAGAAGTAGTAAGGGTGGTGGACAACAAAACATCGGCAATGTAAATCCTGCCCGGCAGGCAATGATATCCCAGCCAGTTGCTCAGCAATTGTTTATCGGTAAATTCTGATTTCAGGTCATTTTCCTTAAGGCTGGCCAGTAAATCGGTGATGTTGGCAATTTCAGCCTTTTCAAAGGCAGCGTTGGTTTGAACCAGAAGTGTAATATAGGCTGTATCTTGCAGAAAATCATCTATTTTGATGTTATAATCTGTTTTGAGCGTACTTACAAAAGATTTCATGGTGGAAAATACCGAATCAGGCATGGCCATCAGGCTTTCTTCCACCGAATATTCGGGCAGCGACAAAAAATGATCCACCACATGCACCAATCCGTTTCCCAGCCTGATATTGGATTCAAGTATTTTAGCCTTGCGATTGACAATAATCTGGATATTGCCCTCATCGTCCATTACTGTTTTGGTCGTCAGAAACTGATTGTTCATATTGGCCGCACTCAGTCGGCTTTCGACGAAATCGGCCGTCGATAGAGTGTCGCTCACGAAATGATATTTCACCATATAGGCAGCCTCTGCCTGGCTCAGAGTAGCCAGGTCGAGTCCGTTCGCGTCTAAATAAGCACTGACTGCCTGATTCGTCGGCGCAAAGCAGGTATAAGTGCCATAGGCATGCACCATCCCTCTGAGATCTGCGATATCCACCACATTGAGAAACAGGGATAAGTCCTCCTTGCTTTCCAGGTATTCATCTATCATCAGTTCGGCAGAGGTCTGATACAGACCTTTGTCCAGGTTGGTCTTACAGGAGCTGAACAAAGCAGGCAGCATAATCAGGCAAATCAGGATAGCCCTCAGTACGGCTTTTATATTGAATAAATGAACTGTTTTCATATTTACGGCTTATTTGTGTTTATATCGTAAAAAGGATTCTGCACCAACAAAGGATTTGATTCAATATCTCCTTGAGGCAAGGGCAAATAATGACTATTAAAGTTCTTGTACTTCACCTGCAGGCTATACACTTTGTCGGGCGTAGTGCTGTTGGGCACTATGGACATCAGGTAATTTAATTTGGCATAATTGTTTCTTTGGGCATTTCTCAGCACATCAAACCAGCGTTTGCCCTCGAACATCAACTCCCTGGCCGATTCTTCCATGACAAAAAGCTCCAGCAAATCCTTATCAATACTTCCCGAACCATCTCTTTCAAGCTCAGTAGTTTCAACTGCGCAGGAGCGATCGCGCAACAAACGGAGTAATTCATAAGCTTCTTCCAGTTTGGCCTGATCCTCTCCGGCCAGCTGGGTCAACGCTTCGGCTTTCATCAGGTAAACCTGGGCCAGACGATAAATAATCAGATTGTTGGTCATATTTTCTACCGTGTGCACCTCATTACCGTCGTAATTGACACCGGCCATCTTCCAGACATAGCCCCCTTTGGAATTGATGGAAGCACGAATATCAAAATATTCGGGATCGCCTTTGGCTGTAGGAATAAAAATATCAGTGCTTATATATTGGGCATTGGGCATCAGTGTTCGATTGGAATGAACCAGATAATTGTAAAAAGGATTGGTTACATCCCGGTTGAAAGGCAATTCGAAAATACTTTCCACGCTATTGCCATCAACATAAAGGCTTTGGAACAAATCGTAAATACCGGCGGGCGAAGGATGTAAGACGGTATCTCCCTGATCGGTAACGGCTTCTTCCTTAGGTACGGGTATCAGGGCATATTGTCCGCTGTTCAGTATTTCATCGCAAACATTCACACAAGAAGCATAGTCTTCTTTCCAAAGATAAATGTCGGCCAGCAGGGCATCGACAGCGTAGCGGGTCATTTGGCCCTTGTTCTCTTCAGCACTTCCGTAGCGATACGGGATCGTGTTGTCGGCCCGGAGCTTTTCCAGATCTGTTACCAAAGTGTCGAGTATCTCAGTCTTAGGAGATTTAGCCAAAGGCAGATATTGTGAATCATCTACATAGGCATCCAGGCTAAGCGGCAAATCGCCAAAAGTACGAACCAGGTAAAAATACATCAGGCTGCGGACGGCAACAGCCTGAGCCATATAAGCCTCCAGTTCCTGTTTGGTAAAGGATTCATCCTGTTCGTAAGCTTCCGGAGCAAATTTGAGCAGCAAATTACAATTGTTGATGGTCGTGTAAAACGAAGCCCAGTTACACAGGCTGTTATCTGCCGAGATTTCTCCCTGCCTGACTAAATTCAAAGCTGCATTTACAGAACGACCATTCGTGATCATATCAGCCCTGATTTCTCCCCAAAGCCAGATTTTTGAACTCAGATCGGAGGACAACATAGAGCTGTAAATGCCCTTCATGGCCGAAGCCACATCTTCCTTGCTTTTCCAGTAGGCCTGCTTGGGCACACTGTCCTCGGGCAGCAGATTCAACCAATCACTGCACGAAATGGAGCCGATCAGCAGCAGAGGCAACAATAAACCTATTATTCTGTTTGTATTTTTCATAAACTTGTTCGCATCAAAAGGTTAGTGTAACGCCAATCATATAATCCTTGGGCCGGGGCGTACTGGCATAGTCGTAACCGGCAGACAGCGGATTACTGATATTGACTTCGGGATCCATGCCGGTGTAGCCTGTCCATACATAAAGATTTTGCAAGGTAATAAAGAAGGAAGCGCGCTGAAGGAAAGTGTTCTTTAACTGCTCTCCCGACATATTATACCGGAAAGTAAGCGACTTAAAGCGCACAAAAGAACCATCTTCGACAAACCTGTCCGAAGCCAGATAATTGTAACCCTTTCTGTACAGAGCTCTGGGCAACAGGTCGTCGGGAGCCTCCGATTCATCCTGGTAGACATGCCTCCAGCGTCTCAGCACCGACAAACTTTGGTTGTCGAAGGCATACATATTCTCCATGTTCAACTTGGCATAGTTGATTACATCATTGCCGTAACGGAAATTAAAGAAAGCATCCATACTGAATTGCTTCCAGCTGAGTTTTCCGCCAAAACCGCCCGAAAACAAAGCCATGGCATTGCCCAACCAGACAATGTCCTGATAATCAATATTGCCGTCGTTATTCACGTCCACATACCTGGCATCACCTGGTTGAAACTGATAATCGATGGAAGGATAACTGAAGCGCATATAAACAGGCTCCTGCTCTCCCTTGTCGTTATAGGTATAAATCTTGTCGCCCTTTTTGTCGCGGGCAATGGTTTGGTCTTCGTTCAAATAAACTCCGTCGTACAAATAGCCGTAGTAAGAGCCCAGAGGCTGATCTACTATTAGCTGGGAAATGTAACTGGCATTAGAAGTGCTAAGGCCCGATTCCTGAGGATACAATTCCGAAATTTCCCTTAAACGGTTGTCGTTACGTGCAAAATTCAGATTCAGCGACAAAGTCCAGTCTTTGGTTTTGATGGGTATGGCAAAACACTGAAATTCCCAGCCATTGTTGTCCATACGGCCCACGTTGGTGTTGACCGAAGAAAAGCCGGTGGTAGTAGGAATCTTCAAATTATACATAAACAAATCGCGGGTTTTCTTTTGATACCATTCAAAATCGAAGCCCAGGCGATTACTGAACGAAGCAAAATTCAAACCAATATTGGCCTGAGTAGTGTTCTCCCAACGCAAATCGACCAATTCGAGATTGCGCTGAAAAGTACCCGAAGCACCCAGGTATTCATAATTATAGACATCGTAGGTGGCTACCGAAGCATAATTGCCTCTGGGCTGAGCACCATTCACACCATAACTGGCACGCAGGCTGAGTTCATCCAGCCATTTCCCGCTCAGGTCTTGCATAAAAGGCTCTCCCGAAATACGATAGCGCAGCGAAACACTGGGATAAGTACCCCAGCGGTGATTTTGCCCAAACCGCGAACTGCCGTCGCGACGCAGAGTTGCACTGAGAATGTAGCGATCCAGCAAACTGTAATGCACCTGGCTAAATAAATTCACAGAACGACTCTGGCCCGAAGATGAATTAATACCCAAACCACTCAGGCCAGCTACTCTGGCTCCGTTGGAGGGATCCGTCAGATAGGGACTGGCCGAATTGGAAGCATTGGCGGAAAAGCCTTTTTCCATCTTGTCGTAAGTGTTGAAACCGACCAGAATCTGCAAGCTGTGATTATCGCCCATTTCGGGGGTATAGAGAAGCTTGTTGAAAGTTTGCAAAATAAAAGCCTCACTGTCACTGTCGCTGGCCCTGTTAACAGTAGATTCCGTCCAGGGACGACCTGTGGCTGTTACCGGCAGGAAAGCATTGGCCTTGTCGTTCATAATGTCGAAACCCACATCAAATTGATAGCGCAGCACGCTCAATGGATTCCAGATCACCGAAAGATTGGGGATGATACGGTTACTTACCAGCTTGTACATACTTTCGTCGGCCATGGCCACCGGATTGTAAATACTGCTGGCCGAACCTGTCCAGTAGCCCTGCAGGGTCGAGGCCGGCGTAAAGAAATTGCCGGTCAGCACGCCCGCTTCGTTGTATTCGTACACAGACATATTAGGAGCACGCACATAAGCCTGGCTCAACACATCGTAGGAACTTCTCAGATAAGAAATAAAGGCACGGTCAGTCTCTGAGTAATTGTAGGACATATTGGCCGAGAACCTGAACTTCTCCGAAACATTGTAATCCACATTCAGACGGGTAGTAATACGCTCAAAACCTGTGCCTACAGTGGTCCCCGTTTCGTCGTAATAACCCACCGAGGCCCGGTACTGGGCTTTGCCGCTTCCTCCGCTGATGGCCACATTGTGGTCCTGAGTCCAGCCGTTCTGAGTCAATTCATTGAACCAGTCGGTATTTTGACCGTAATTGTAATAATAATAGGGATTGTTGACATCGTTGGCCAGTTCCGGATAAGATTCCGGATTGAAGCTTATGCCCGAATTCATCATGGCTTCCAGGATAAGGCCTACGTACTGGTCTCCATTCAGGGTGGGAATGCCTTTGGCCTGCTTTGACAGCGTTCCTTTAGAACTCAAAGTCACAGTAGGCGGACTGATACCTCCCCTTTTGGTCGTAATCTGTAATACCCCGTTGGCTGCTTTTGAGCCCCATATTGCAGTTGCCGCAGCATCTTTCAGCACTATGATTTCTTTGATGTCTCCGGGAGCTATATTCAACATTTGGGAGTATTCCTCCTCGTCTGCGGTCGAAAAGTCAAAATCCTCCGAAATAGTGGTTTCGTAAGGAAAACCATCCACAATAATATAAGGTTGGGAACTACCGTTGATCGAAGTAGTTCCACGAATACGAATAGACATACCGGCACCGGGAGCACCCGAAGTGGTCACCATGTCCATACCGGCTACCCTGCCCTGCAAAGCATCGTCGATACTGGCCACAGACAAGTCTTCGAGTTCACTCATTTCTATCCTGACGGCGGCAGAGGTCAAGTCACGTTCGTTGATGTTCATCATTCCCGTGCTGATCTGTCGCCTTCCCAGCACAGTAGCTGTTCCCAGCTCCAGGACTTCCTCCCGCATTTCTATATTGATGATTTCGCGGTTGTCTACGGGAATAGTCTGTTTCTTAAATCCCGAATAGGATACAACCAGCACATCGCCGGGTTTTAATACAGACAGGAGGCTGTAATTGCCTTCGTAGTCAGTAACGGTATTGGCAACCACACGGCCGTCGCTGTTTTGCAGCAAAAGATAGGCCCCGGGCAAAGGCTGCTTGTCTTCGTAGGCAGTTACTACTCCGCGTATCAGTACTTTCTGAGCCTGCATCAAGCCGGGCAGGAGAGCCAGTAAAGCGATTAAGAGGCATTTATTCAGTATATTTTTCATCATTGCCTTTTTGATGGATTGCATTTAATTGGATAGTAGATTTGGGTTGACCTCGAAACTGATAAAACCGTCCAGGCTGTGCAAGACAGCTCTGGGCCCCATCACATTACTATTGTTCAGACCCCGGATCACCTGCTGGGTTCCCAAAACTGAACCACGTCCGTACACCAGCACACTGTTGCCGGATTCAATATCGGCAGCTCTGAAAATCAGTTTATTCTGATCCGCATCTTTGGCAATATCCACATAAGACTTGGCCAGAACCAGATCGACTTTGGCTTCGGTAATCTTATGCGAAGTAGTTGCCTTGTAAGCAGCATAATTTCCGGGGAAAATCCTGTCCAGGCCATCATCGGGATAAACCTCGCCAACGATGAGGTGAGCATTGATAAAGGCGACGGCTTTGATCAACTCTCCGTTGAGATTGGTATTCACATCCGCCAGGGTCGGGAGGTAACCGGCATCGATGGCTTCCTGCATGCGATCGTTGGTCGGAATTAGCACAGTATAAAAAGCACTGGAATTGATGGAGCCTTCCACTTCGACCAGGCAGCTGTCCCAGTAGGCTTTGAACAGCGTTTTGTCGCTCTTGTCCAGGTAGTTTTGTACAAAACTGACCAGGCTGCTTTCCGTCCAACCTTCGGAGGAACTGCCTTTCGTGTTTCTGGGACTGTAATTGATCAGCTTATCCAACTGATAAAATTGACCGTTGGCGTAATTGACCGTATCTTTTTGCAAATGAACCGAATCATTGTCGGCAATATTGCCGGCAGCCTGCAGGTAATCGTTTCTGTAGCGAATCATATCACCGTAATAATTCACGGCAAAACCATAACCTCCGTAACTGTTAGCCAAAGCGGCAGGAGCAGCAGTAAAATTATCCAGGGGATAGTCCATGGTGCGCATAAATACTCCGCTGGCAGCCAGGCGGTTGATTCTGGCCACCACATCTACTCCACCCACAGAAGAGGCTGTTTCGTTCGAAAAAGATGAATTTGAAGGGTCAAAAGTATAACCGTCATTTTCGAGCAAATCGTTGGCTGGCATCATGAGCGTATAGTTTTCGTTCAGATAACCCGAATAAGACGACTGCAATAAATATTGATAGATTGAAGTATTGTAATTGGCCGATATGACCTGGTTCATATAAGAATAAGAAGGATCGAGCAAAAGCCTGCCGTAAACCGATTCGAAATAGCCCGATTTAACCACCCTGTCCATAGTGTAGACCATACCGTTGCTTGCAAACTGAGCAGAAGTAATGCCGGAGCTTGCATAATCACTGCCCAACACCCCTTTGCCATTGATAAATTCCCCTTCGAGCCCCACCAGATTCTTGGCCATTTTAAAATTGGAAGGCCAGACCAGCCCGTCGCAGATATGCGAAGCAATAAAGGTGCTCAGCACCGTCGACGGTAATTTGTTGAAATCGTCGGTATATTTAAGCAAGGTGTTGTCGATGTAGCTTTTGATGGCAGCATCGTCAGGCACAAACAAAGTGTAGGCGCCATTTTCGGAGGTGATGCCTTCGCCGGGACCGTAATAGCCTTCCAGATTCAGTGGTACATCAATGTGTTCGGGATTGTATACTTTCAGATAAACCGAACTTATCGCCGAATCGGGATACATCTTGTTATAATAATACTGCGCATCCACATCCTCACTGTAAAGAAAAAACTGATAAGAACTGTCGGACAATTTATGATACAGGAGTTGTTTAAACATCGCCCAGCCCTGACTTGATTTGGCAGGATCATTGGCCTGGCTGCTTATCATTTCGTCCAAATTGACAGGAGGCACTATGACCTGGCTAATTTCGTGAACCACACCGTTTTCGACGTAAATATCAGGAGTCAGAATTTCTGCTCCCAGCACATTGCCATTGGCCGGATTCCAGTCCGTTTCTTGATAAAACTCATTGTAGTCGGTAGCACTCAGTCCGTTGGCCGTAAAATAATTATTAGAAAAAACGGGCAGGTAACGGTAATTATGCCAGCTTTCGTTGAAAGAGCCTGTTGAATGCATAGTCCAGCGCTTTTGCCCGTCTACTTCTTCCTTAAAAATAGTCTTGTACGAAGGGGTCTGCTTTCTAAACGAACTGCCCAATTCCCATTCCGCTGAGCTCAGCCAGGTATTGCCCAGGTTGGCTGCTTCGTAAGCGTTATAAATCAAACTGTAAGCAACCATCTCAGTAGCCAGGTTTAGGGGTATGTCTTCAACTTTTTCGTAATTATTTTCCAGCAGCCAGGCTTCGAAAGCCTGATCGTTGGGTGCAAAAAAAGTATAATGGCCAGAACCACTGAGCACTTTGGAATAAAGGGTTCTGTTCACCAGCTTGAGGTAGTGACTGAAATTGCCTTTTTCCTCTAAAACCTCCAGAGCATTTTTTTCCAACCACGAAGGACGTTGATAATAACTATCAAAATTCTTGCTACAAGATCCTAAAAACAACAGAGCCATAAGAAGGGGCATAATTATAAAGCTCCGTTCCAATGCCTGTTTTTTAAGGCCCCGGTTGTGGCATTTTGCGATTTTCATGTTATTTCAGGTTAATACATTTTATAATTCTCTTTTGCCAAGCCAATTTCCAGTGCTTTTGTCAATCAGGGTATTCGTTTAAACATCAGGCTTGCCAACTGGCCTAAACGGTACAATTTTATGCAAAAACGAGCATATTGTGGTATTGTCCTGCTTTTATTCAATGCAGAAAATACCTATATTTGCCCTGTAGATTTTTTTTTAAAATATGTAAACATACACTTTTTAAAAGCAAAAGTATGTTTTTTGAAAGGGCTTGTTGTTTGAATAATGATATTTCTGTTCACAAAACTGACCTAATATCTGTTAATAAGATTGACCTTAAACCATTTAGGCAAGCAAGCCCGGAGCCTACAACAGGCTTTATATATTTACATAATACTAAATACCAACCACTTAAATAGAATATTAAAACCAACACCCGAATCAACATTTAATCACAGTCTTTCCATATATTTAATCAACTTTCTAATGAAAAATAAAAACATTTTGATCCTTTTTCTTTTTTTGCTCCATATTGGTTTCATTTCAGCCAGAAGCCTGGTCATTGAACTAAGGGATGGAACAAAAATGTACTACCTGATCTCGCTGGATGAAAATCCTTGTCTGGTGTTTGACCAGGGAAACATGAGCATAAAATCTGATCTGTTCACCGTGTCCGAGGTGGAAAAATTTTACATCAGCGAAACCGATAATCCCAACCGACTGACAACTCCCCAACAGGAAGAGGCTTTCAAAAGCACCGGCCTGGCAGCCGAATCACTCCACATAATCATAGAAAGCCTGAATCCTGACAAACTACCCAAAGTCAGCCTGTACAGCATAGACGGGAAATCGCTGGAAAGCTCTTACAGCTTTAAGGGGAATGAACTGATACTAGAAACCTCGGGTTTAGCCCGGGGCATTTATATTTTACAAATCGGCAACAAGAGCCTTAAATTTCAGAAAAAATGAGAAAACTCCTGTTCCTGATTATCCTGCTGGGCCTCAGCCTGCAAAGCCGGGCCCAATCCGAACTCTACGTGGTCAGACAAGATCGCAGTTACCAAGCCATCGACCTGAACGACATCGATAGCATAGTGTGGCGTTCCAGCATTTACAGACTCTACAACAACGGCAGTTACAGCTTCAAAAGCTACAGCGATTTTCAATACCTCTCGTTTGAAAAACCGCCCAAACAGATCTTCACCCAGGCCGACGACCTCAGGAATCTGAATTTAAACAGCAGTTCGAGCCAATACTGCTGGGAACGGAGCCGGGAATCCGAAAACTTTATCTGTTTCTGGGAAGCCGGCCTGGGCAGCGACCCCATCAATGCCGGCAGCAAAAAAGTGGACGTGGACGACCTGCTGGCCAAGGCCGAAATATACTACAATGTCTACAAAAACCGGATGAAATTCATCCTCCCGGGCGAAAGCAAAGCGGATAAATACAAAATGATCATTTTCCTGTGGGACGACGACGAATGGGGGGCCTACGGAGGCGGCAGCAGCGATGTGATCGGCGCCATCTGGGTAAGTTCACACACCTGTCAGCCCACAGTCGGAGCTACCATTGCTCACGAGATCGGTCATGCTTTTCAGTACCAGACTTATTCCGATTACCGCAACACTTGCGGCTGGCGCTATGGCTTTGGCCCCAACGGATCGGGAGGCAACGGTTTCTGGGAACAATGCGCCAACTGGCAGGCCTACGACATCTATCCCAACGAGAAATTCACCAACCACAACTTTGGTGTTTATCTGGAGAATTACCACAAACACATTCTGCACGAAACGCCCCGTTACGCCAATTATTTTATCCAGGATTACTGGGTGATGAAACACGGCGAAGATTTCATCGGTAAGCTTTGGCGGGGTGCCCGCCAGCCCGAAGATCCGGTAGAAGCCTACAAGAGGCTTACGGGCATCGACCAGACGGCTTTCAACGATGAAATGTACGATTGTGCCGCCCGCCTGGTCAGCTGGGACATCGACAAAATACGCGATTACGGCCAAAATTACATCGGC
>Ga0265294_10006782_pt1 | contig 13685 bp, 7 predicted proteins | sample MunlanPumphouse3_FD_192504 | JGI IMG/M metagenome (GOLD analysis project Ga0265294, IMG submission 192504) | Groundwater microbial communities from a municipal landfill in Southern Ontario, Canada - Pumphouse #3 | ecosystem: Environmental > Aquatic > Deep subsurface > Groundwater | place... | reverse complement strand
CAAAGCTTGAATCCTGCCTGGAAATGATTGCGCCGTTCGGGAACCGGGAGGTGTTCCAGTTGGGTGACGAAATGAGTCTGACCTGGTATCAGCAGCCCTGGGATTTATGTTTTTCAATTCACTGTCTGAAAGAATTCAGAACCTGGCTGCAAAAACAATATGCTTCGCTGGCCGCTTTAAATAAGGAATGGGAAACGCAATTCCGTAGCTGGGACGAGGTTCGGCCGATGACCAGGCTGGAAATCCTGACCCGGAACAGTCCGGCGCCATGGACGGATCATCGGGAATTCATGGATTTGACTTTCCGCGATTTCCTGCTGCTTTACCGGAAAAGAATACGGGAAAAATATCCTGAAGCCCTGGTCGGCCCTACCGGAATTCTCAATACACCCGCGGTTTACGGAGGGAACTGTAATTTCCAAAGTATGCGAAAACTGGATATGCTTTCTTCCTATGGCGTTCCGCGAATTGCCCTGTCCTTTAACCGGGATAAACGTCAGATTATGCGATATCGCGGTTACACCAGTCCGGAAGCGGTTATCTCACAGTCTTTTTGGGAAGGGTTGTTTGTCGGCGAACGCGGCGCCAACAACTGGATGGCTTCTGTTTTTATCAGGCCTGACCTGAATTTGCCCGCGGTCAGACGATATTACAGTGACTTGATCTGGGAATTCAGAAGCGGCCTGGCCGATTTGTTTTATGATGCGCGGAAGCTGACGCATGACGTGGCCATTCATTATTCGCAAGCCTCCCTGCGGGCGAATTTCCTTAAATCCGACAAAAAGAATTTTTTCGAAAATTATCAGTCATACTTCTTGGCACTGGAAAATCTCGGTCTCGGTTACCGGTTTATTTCCCCGGAAGAGATCGAAAACGGGGAACTGGGTAATTTCAAGGCCTTGATACTTCCCGAATCGTCGGCTTTATCCGAAGAAGAAACTGCCGAAATTGAAAAATTCGTCAGCGGCGGCGGCCGGCTGATTGGAGATTATGAAACTGGTCTGCTGGACAAACATTGTAAAAAGCTCAAGGCCGGAACCCTAGACAGGGTTTTCGGGATCGTCCAGGAAAAAATGGGCATCCGGGAGGTCAAAGCAGCGGAACGGAGCGTGCCGGGTCTGGATTTAACTTATGTCGGTTCCGGCGTAAAAGCGGTCTCCGGCACTCCTCAGGCTTTTGTCCGTATCGGTAAACGTAAATATCCGGTAGTGATAAGCAACAACTACGGCAAAGGGAAGGCGGTTTATCTTAATTTCAGACCGGATTACTGCCACAGCCGCAAGCCGTCTTTTACCCGGCTCATGGAAAAACTCCTTGACATCAAACGGGATATACGAATCAGTCCGGATGATGAAACTAAGGCAGTCATGTGTTCAAAATACAGTAACGGCAACAATGTTTATATTGGTATTCTGCCTGCCCTGCCTGCGGGCAACTGGGAAAAAATGAGCTTCAGTCAACTGGGACGTAAAGCGTTTTACGCGGAACTCGAATTGGAGAAAGCTCGCTGGTTGTACGATGTGAGAAAGAAAAAATGTCTCGGTTTCGGCAGGAAATTCAGGATCAGCTTAACGCCGTGTCAGGGAACGGTTTTGGCCGCTCTGCCCTACGATGTAAAAAAACTTGAAATAAGCTGTCCGGAAAAACTTGAACCCGGCACGGTATTGCAGGCGGCGATTGTTATTGGAACGAACGGCGGTCAGGCGAGTCATCACGTATTTCTGGCTGAACTTTCGGGTCCGGACGGGAAAAAAGTTACTTGTTACAGAAAAATAATAAAAACCCAGGATGGCAGAGGAACGCTCAGAATACCTTTAGCCTTGAATGATACTCCGGGAAAATGGCAGTTGCAGGTTAGCGATGCCGCCACCGGCCTGATTGCTAGTCAGGTGTTTATCCTGCAAAAACCACTCCGTTAACCGGCAACAGCCTGCCAAACGTTTTTCAAAAGAATTGTTTGGAGGGAAGAGAAAAGTTTTTTCAAAAAGCTATCTCTTTCCCCATAAGCACTAAACCAAACCACTAGCCTGAATATTTCACGAAAATTCGAAAAAGGAGCTGGCAAGCCAGGCTTAAGATGTTATATTGCAAAATCTTACATTTGTAATATCTTCAAGAATTTATTATGTCAAAATATAATATTCCGAACGGGCTTTTTCAAAGCATATAGGGTAGGCCATTAAAAAACAAACAATTCATTTGGAGAACAATCATCTTTGGAGATATTTCCTTATAAATTCTGACGGAGAAATACCAATACGTTGCTTAAACAGCCTGCTGAAATAATGAATCGAATGAAAACCGCATTTCTCGCTTGCCGCAGTAATGGAATCACCCTTTGCCAGGAATAGTCTGGCCATTTTCAGACGATAATCAATATGATAATTAACCGGGGAAAACGCGAAATATTCCCTGAACAGTTTTGAAAAATAGGTAAAACTGAACCCGGAAACCAGCGCCATCTCTTCAAGCGATATGTCACGGGCATAATTCGCTTCGATAAAATCCCGTACCCGGTTGATCATTTTATAATTGGCTGAACATTTTTCTTCCGCACCGTTCCGAAGGTGCTCGAACAGGATGGCGATAATCGCAAATGCTATCGACCTTACGGTCAGCAAATAACCGCTTTCTTTCAGCGTATAAGCGATGAGCAGTTTTGCAAGCAGGTCCTCCAGGTGCGGATGATAGATCAGGTTGAGTTTTCGGGGACAAACCGCTTTCAGTTGATGTTCCAGTTCGCCGCAACCGGGCTTGAAGAACGTGACATGCAGTGCGTAGACATTTAACGGCATATCTTCATGCGCTTTTTCCTGCTGATATTTTTCTCCCGGCTTTATAATAATCAAGTCGCCGGCCAGGAAATCTGTCCACCGGTTATTGATTTTTGCTGAACCTCCTCCTTCAGCGATATACCAGAGGTCAAAATCATTGAAAACCCTGTTGAAAGCACTGCTTATCCAGCCTTTGCCATTGCGGAAAAAACCAATCGAATTGATTGTTGGATCAATGGCTTCATAAAATTTTTCAGACCATAAATCAGCAGAATGCTTCATTATCAGCAATAACCTCGCATAAATTTCAAAAAGTAATATAATGCAAATAAATAATAATATCAGCTAAAGATATTTCATGCATATATAAGTATAATATAACTAATAGAAACCCAAATATCAATAATAATATAAGGAAAACAGCGCGGATATGGAGAATAAATTGACATTTGCTGGCAGATGGCTTGAAAAAATGTTTGAATCGGCAGTTGAATGGTCGAATAATAACGGGGAAATGCATGATCCTTATGAAAGCATTTATGCTGAGAATTTTTCACCCGCCTGCTGGAGTGTTGTTGCCGCCGTTCTTTATTCACTTACCCATAAGCCGGAACACCTGGACTGGTGCGAAAAATGGATAACCCGAGCCGCAGAACTCATGGAAGCCAATCCTCCAATGAGAGATTATATCTTAGGTTATGCCGCTATGATTTTTCCGGTTTTAAGAAAATATTGTGCTCCAGATGTTCTGGAAAAATATCGGATACTCTGTGCCGACACCTATAAAGCCGAATTCCCGGTCTCCAGTGATATGCACATTACCGCGCTACAATTGGTCGGAGATATATACTGCCCTCGGAACCGGAAAAACCAGGTTTCAGTCCGACAAGCCGAAATCCTTACCCGGCTGGAAAATCGCGTTAATGAACTGGGGTTCCTTACAGACGACCGCGATAACGGCAATTCAATTCCCCATATGCTGCTTACCGGTTGCATCCTTTCAATATTTATTGTGGATGAAGACCTGGAGTGCGGTTTGAAAGAGCGGATCATCGGTATCGTCAAAAGAAATTCTTATTGGTTCGGAAGGATGTGCGGGCAAAATCACCTTCCAGTTCAGGCCAACCGAAGCTATAATCAAATGTATGTATATTCCATAGCCGCCTTGTTTGCTTTTCTTGAATATGGCATTGCCGGAAAAGAGCGAATAAATTCCATTTTGAAATTTCAGAAAGCTTTTATGAATACGAAAGGTGGAATTGCGGCAATAACCCCCAACTATTTTTCTCCCTACTGTCTGGCCGGAGCAGAAGCAAATTACAACCGGGTTGTCAACGACGCCGGCGCCGGGGCGGTGGCTTGGGCGCTGCTGCTGTTACTGGCGGAAAATAAATGGAACGGCTTCAATACTGAAAATGACGTTCCGGAAGAAAAACGATGGTGTGACGCGGCTTCCGGATATGCGGTTTTCAAGGAAAATAAATTCCGGGTATTTTTCGCTTTGCGGACTCATAAATGGCAATATCATCTGCCGCTCCAGCCGATATCGCTGGGTTTCCCGTCCCAACTTCCGGCTCCGTTTTGCGGCGCGAAAAGGAGCGGCGTCAACAATCCATACCTGAAGTCAATTCCGGACAGTTCCCGACTTGATCCGCTGCTGGAGCCGTATTTCGGGCTTTATTCCCGGACACCGGAGGGGAAGTTCCATAACCTGGAAGGACAAGCGGCAGAGCTTCCCGACGGCACTTGGAAGCTGGAAAATAAAAATATCAAATTGAATTTTACCGTAAAAACTGAAAACGGCGGATTGATTTTAACTTACCGTTATAGTATGGATAAAACTGACAAGGCGTTTTTTGCGGTTCCCGTTTTACTTTGGGATGGCAGAAATGAACTTGAATATAAAATTGAACGAAATATTGTCAGAATGATCTGGAATACGAGAAAATATTTCATGGAATTATCGAATTCAGTTGGAAACTGGAATTTAGCCATTGAACGTCATGCCGTTACCGGCTACGGAATAACTGGAAATTTTGTCATTCCGATTGCTTCGGACGGAAAAATTGAATTGGCTCTAAAAGAAAAACAATAACGTGAGGTAAACTAAAAATGAATATCGGATTTATCGGACTGGGTTGTTATGCTCAAACTCATCTTTCAGCCATTGAACAGGATGCCGGTTTTACACTTGTCCGGATATATGATGTTAATGCGGCAACTCTGGCCGGCACTTGCAAAAGATTCAACTGCCGGCCGGCTTCGAGTATTGAAGAACTAGCATCCGATAAGAGAGTGGAAGCCGTAATAATATCGACTCCGAACCAGTTGCATTTTGAACACTTTAAAATATGCGCGGAAGCCGGTAAACATGTCCTGATGAACATACCTGCGACAACTGATCCGGCTGAAGCGGAAGAAATTATCCGGCTGGCGCGAGAAAAAAATATCGTTTTTATGCCGGGGCACAATACCCGCAGGAATCCGGCGGTCATTGCGATGAAAAAGGCGCTTGCGAGTGAAAGTATCGGGAACCCTCACCTGATCGGCAGTATGGTTTCCTGCCCTCGCGGCTATAACCTCAATCCGGAGGAATGGCGATATTCGAAGGAAAAAGCCCCGCTTTTGCCGTTCACTCAGATGGGCATAGTTTTTATAGATATGATCATGTTTTTCTGGGGTATTCCCGAAACCGTTGCGGCGATGATGACCAAAAGGGACAGTCTCGGAGAAGCGCCTGATTCCGGCATGGTTATTTGCCGGTTCAAGGATGGGAAACTCGCGCATGTCGGCTGTTCCTATGTATGTTCGGACAATTATTTTATAACTGCGTTCGGCAGACAGGGAAACATTACCTGGGACTACAGGGACAATAATTCCCTCATCATTAAAACCCGACTGAAATCAAGCCGGGAAATATTTGTTCCGGTAAAAGAACAGCATGCCGAACTTATTGAGCTGAGCGACTGTATTAAAAATCATAAAAAACCGACTGTAAATGCTGTTGATGCTTATAATCTGGCAGAGTTTTACCGTTGTATTACTGAATCAGTTGGTACTGGGAAAGAAATTGAATTTAGGGAGTTCCGGGAATGAAGCATGAACTGGTAATTATTCAGGGAAGTCCGCGCAAGAACGGAAATACCGCTTTTATCTGTGAACACGTGAAGAATAAGCTGTCTGCTTTATTTCAAATTACTCCAGTAAACCTATATGAGTATAAAATAAAACATTGCACCGGCTGCCGCGCCTGCATGAAAGGACAGCCATGTCCAATGAAAGACGATTTCCCCTGTCTTTGGAATAAGCTGCTTCAGGCTGATGCAATTATTCAGGCGGTTCCGGTGTATTGGTACGGTCCGCCGGGAATGATGAAGGATTTCATCGACCGTACCCATGCGTCATATCTTGCAGGAAAACCTCTGGCCGGGAAACAAGCCGGGATTATAACGGTTGCCACAGCAGAGGGGTTCGAATGTACCGAGCGAATATTATCTTGCTGGATAAAACAATATGGGGCCGTAATTGCGGGGAAACTCAGAATAAAGGCATGTGAAGCCGACGAGGTCAAAAACAATCCGGCGATTATCGCCCAGATAGATACTTTTTGCAGTAACTTGAACCAAATCAATAAGATAAGGGATTGAAAAATATGAACGCTTCTCTGAACAATTATCCTCTGAAAGAAAAATGGGAAACTTTGAAGGCGCAGATTGCCGCTACCGCGGTAGAACCGACAGGAATCGACAAATCATTTTACTTGGACCTGTCCGAAAAAATAGTACGGACGGCCGTTCCGTGGCAAAGTGATGACGGCATGATCATCGATCCTTATTTTCATGCTGAAGCCAATTCTGGGAGCGCACGATTTGTCGGCGCGTTGGGACAATTGATCAAAGCAAGAAGATGTTTGGATCTCGTCGACGTATGTATAAAGAGTTATGAGCATTGTCTCGGCCGCTTGGACGAAATGGTTACTTGTCCGGAATTCTGGACCAAGGAAATGATGTACGCGTATGAGGCGCTGCACGATAAAATAGAGAAATCCAGACAGCAAAGGTGGCGCAATTTGTGGATGCGCCATAAGCCACGGGAGTATTATGCGTGTGTCGCACAGCACAAAACCAACAATTTCTGGGTCTTTGCTATAACGGGAGAATTCCTGAAAGCAAAACTGCATCTGAATGGCGACTTGGAACTGGTTGACGAAGGCCTCGGCATACTGCTCCGGGATTTCACGGCATACGGCATGTACCGCGACCCCAATGACCCGGTGGTCTATGATCTCGTAGTCAAGCAGCAATTGTTTTTCCTGCTGGAACAGGGCTACCGGGGAAAACATTACGCGGAACTGCGGGAAATCTGTGAACGAGGGGCGATAAGTTCGCTTCTGACCCAGTCTGTCACCGGGGAAACGCCATTCGGCGGCCGCAGCAACCAGTATCACTGGGTGGAAGGGCACTTCTGCTGTCTGACGGAAAGCGCGGCGGCATATTTTAAAGCGCAGGGAGATACGCTGACGGCGGGGATATTCAAAAGGGCGGCAAGGAAAGCGGCGCTTTCCACAAAAAGTTGGATATTGGATATGGAACCCTACCGCCATCTCAAGCAGGGATTTCATCCCGCGACTTTCCATGGTATAGAAAGTTACGGGAATATCGGGATTTACGGCATCCTGGCGGCCAGCCTGTTCGGTACGGCGTTCCATATCGCGGACGATTCCGTGGCCGAAGCGCTTACCCCGGCGGAATCCGGAGGCTATGTTTTCGCCTTGTGGCCGGAATTCCATAAGGTGTTCGCTTCCTGCGGCGGCTATCACGTGGAACTGGATACCAAAGCCGATCATCATTATGACGCCACTGGTTTCGGCAGACTGCATAAGCAGGGAATGCGGCCGGAAAGCATTTTATCGGCAAGTATCGCGAAAGCCCCGAATTATGTAAAGAATGCCCAGGGCGTGGCCCATAACGGTTCCGTCACCTGGCAGCCTGAAGGCAGTAAATCCGCCTATACCAGACTCGACTCGTTCGAAAAAGAAAATTCCGGCAGCCTGGCGATCTGCCCGGAATGGACGGATACAGCCGGGAAAAAATGGCGGCTGGCCGATTTTGAAGAAGAGATCAAAGAAGTCAAATTGGACATTCTGGAGGAAAGCCGGGACAAAGTCGAATTCAGGGTCGTCTACAAAGGTGATCTGGGCGGCTGTTCGGCAATTACGGAAAAATACCGGATCAGCAGCGAAGGAGTTCATTATGAAGCTGAACTTGACCGGGCCGATTTCGCTTTACGGCTACTGGCGCCGCTGATTATGACCGACGGCATGGAAACGTCGGACATTACAACGGATGCGGAAGGATTCCGGGTCAGTTACCGGGATGATCGTTTCAGCATCCGCGCCAAAGAAGGAAAATCCCATGTTTCCGACGAAAATCCCGCGTCAAACCGCAATGCCGTATATCGCGTCGGCATAATTGAGGATAAGGAAATATTCATTCGGAACGAAAAACAATCATGAACACCGGGAATTTCGTCGCCAGATATTTACTGGAAGGAACTTGGAACAGTTTTCTTAGAACGGATGGGCTCATAACACCAAATTATGCTTTTATCGATGCGCTTCAGGCCGCTGGTTTTACTCATCTCGTTATTTTCTGGGGAGAGAGCGACGATTTTTCCGAACCATGGAAGAAATTAATATCCTATGCCCATACGAAGAGTATAAAAGTGATAAAAGGACTTTATTTATTTTGTGGGAGCGAGGGAGGATGGCAATTTCCTTCCGTTCCCCGGCATCTTACGCAATGGACTCCAAAGAAAAAAATTCATATCGTTTGCCCCAACCATGCCGGAGCCCAAATATTTTGGAAATCCTATTATAAAAAGCTTTGTTCCGAATTTGAATTTGATGGTTTTATGCTGGAAACGGCGAGAACCGTTGATAAAGAATGTCATTGCGATAAGTGCCGTGAAAACAATATATATGCGCAGGACCGTATAATCATAAACCGATTTCTGAGCGAAATTCCGGAATCGGAACGGGAGTTCTCATTTGTTGCGGCAGCGCCGCAACCCGGACAGGATACGCTTCTCATGATAGATGAATATAAAGCAATTGATCAACGGGTAAAATATTTTTTCAATTCCCGGATTAATTCATTGGAAGGACTTCAGTCCTGGATGAACATGGGGGGACGTTTCAGTCCATTATATCGAACTGGTCGCTTCTTTCTGTTTCCGGACGGGCAACCCAGAAAAGATCAGGTCACGTTCATTTGCCGTTCATTCAAAACGGCGATCGAAGCCAAGAAAACTGCTGTGGCGGTGGAATATCGGCTCAATGGCGGCCGGCACTATCCGCTGTCTTCAGACAGAAAATCTGTCGTAATTCCGTTTCGTCCGATTCCGGCAAGCCTTTTACTCATCGGGAAGACTGCCGAGAATCCTTGCTTATCATCTTCGGAGCAAAAAGTCATTTTGAATGAAATCCTGAAACGGACCATAAACGATTTAAATGATCCGCTGCTTCATTATTTCGGACTTAGTAATCCGAAGGAAGCCTGAAATATCAAGGAGGTAAAAATGGATACCGGAACAATTGAGATTATTCAGAATTATGAGTGGGATGATGTAACAAATAAAGGGACTTACTGTTTTGTGAATGGTTACCTGAGCATGCGGGGCGCTATCGCCTGTAAGCGGGAACTGAGCAGAGCAATTTGCGGTGCCGAAAGCGCGCTGGAAATAACTTTCCGGGTAATTTTAGGTAAATCTTACTTTATTAATTGGGAAGACTCGAATGGCGGCGTGGCGTTTCGGTGTATGATTGATGAAGACGGACGGATCAAATTTACCGCTGGAGAAGGGAAAAATATAATTGATACCGGCTTGTATTTGACTTTTCACCAGGGTATCCCGTTCAATAATCCCAAGTTTAGAAAAAGCTATACCGTCATTTCCGACGAACATGTCCTGAAATTTCGGGAATTCGATCTGCAAACCGGCAAAGTTGCAGTTTCTCTTGACCATCAGCTTCCCGTCGAAATAAACCTTCTTTACGGAGGAAACGTCGCTTTTCTGAGAGCCGTCGAATTACAGACCGGGCCGTCTGCAGAATCTGCCGACTTCCGTCTGAAAAGTTACAGGGAATATTTCAAAACTGGGCTTATTGCTGAAGATACGTTTCAGTTGAACTGGGAAGCGGTTCCGGAAACTCCCTGGGGAACTCCCTACGATAATATTACCGGCTCCGAGTTGCGACTTAAATTCAACCATTGGTTGGAAGTCACCACCGGTTACGGTTATGTAAAAACCCGAATCCCCGTAATGAGAAAGGGCTACGTGGAATTCGATTTAATGACCGAAGATACTGAAAAAGAATCGGTATTCCTGATAGAAGAAGCGTCTGAAGAAATAAAAAACGGCGTGGCATGTTGCGGTATTTATCATGGTAAATTCTGTTTTTTTAATGAAGTTCCGCCTGTGTTCTCAGAAATTCAGTATGCTCAGGATATTAAACCGCTTCCTGGCAAAGCATATCTGTTCAGGATAGAATGGGATTGCGACTTGAGATTTTGCGTTATCAGCATTGATGGCATTCCGATCAGATTTGGCGACAGAATCAGCCAAAATATTTTAAGAGTCCCTGAAAAAGGAGTCGATACCCTCACCATCCATCCGGGAGTATACGGATGCCGGCTTTCCGAACTTGAAAGCCGCCGGAGCGGAAGCAAAAAAATGATTATGCCTTCATTACATAAAAGCTATTGGGGAGGTTTCAGAATTGTACAACCTACAACTTTTTAGACCATTTTTATTGGACTGGTCCAAAAAGTTTGTAGTTTGAACGCGAGTATCTTCCGTTCATGTGGAATATAGATTGAGAAATTTTTAAATTGGAAGTCATTTTAAAAACAGTTTATTAAAACCGTTTCCAACAAGTTAAGCTCTTATCTATCAATAACTTATATTGCCGTGTTCAACTTAGACTTTTTCGTTCGAAAAGTCGAGTGCTGTACCATTCCCTTTTTTATTTATGTCTCTTACCAGCAAGTGCTTATGACGCATATCCCGTTGAGTAAAAGGGATATACGAATTTCGGTATTTCCGGGAAGACTCCAAGTGAAAGGCGTAAATCCGCCGTTTTCTCTCTGTTTAAGAGCTTTCTCTCTGAAAGTTCGGGTCGCGACCCGATTTTTTCGGGAAATTTATTTAAATTTATTAGTTCCTTATAGTAAAGCACTTAACCCCTGGAAATGCGATTAAATCGCCTTCCAAGTTTGCGTAGCGGTAAAGTGGACTGGGGTAAAAACGTGTCAAAACGTGTGTTTTTCGAACTTTCTCTAAGAGTTACTGCGAGAGGTTGTGCTTTTTTCAGGAAGGGAATTTTACGATTTTTCCCGTTTTTCCGGCTTTTAAATGACTTCTCGTTCGATTTTACTTTTTCAACTCTTCTGGTTTAAGCGCCTCGATTTCGGTTTTTAGTTTTTTGATGCAGCAATCTTCTGAACAATATCCATTCAGTAAGTCCTAGCAGCCTGTCGGACTTACGCCTTCGACTGCGAAAAATCCCCGGATTTGACGGATGATTTTCTCGTCACGAAGCCCTCAGTCCGACAGATTGCTAGTGAATTAGGTTATGCAAAGCGTCTCGTGACTACGGCGATGGCATCTTTCGAAAGGTTGCCGGACTCTTCGGTTGTCAACAACTTGCCGGGGAAGTTGACATCATACCACGCCTTTTTCTCCGCCCAGTGGTCGCGATATTTTCTCTGTTCGAGGAGACCGAGATGCTCCCAATAGTATTCCTCTCCATGCCAATTAATTGTGAAGTCTGGCAAGAAAAAGGAACCGTCACGAGCATAAAGCGGCTTTTCATAAAAAAATGGAATGTCGCGGTCAAAGAGCAGGTTAGCAATAATGACCTCCGATTTGGATCGTACCATGATGTCGGCAAGCGTTTTGTGAATGCGGTATTGCTCAAGGAATCCCTCGCGTTTGAGGTCGTTGAATTCGTCAGGAACCACATGAAAGTCAAATAGTGAAGAATTGATGCCCAACAGACGTGATGCTTCCGGTCTGGACATACGTAGGAGTGTGGCGTTGTCTTCTTCTATAAGAAGAGTGCAATGACGTTTCGCACGAGTAAGCCCCGTATAAATTAGTTCCGGTGAAAGTAATTGCGCCTTGCTCTTGGGCAGAACGAAATAAACTCGTTCGAATTCGCTTCCCTGCGCCTTATGGACGGAGATGGCATAGGCAAGTTCCAAGTTATCCTCTGGTTTTTCGTTGCTGTCAAAGCCGACTGCATAATTTTCCTTGCGCAAGAATCGTACAGAAAAAGCCTTGAGACGAAAGCCGTTATCTTCCCATTTATTACGGTCCCATGTATTAGGCAAGACCATCCCTATTTCACCGTTAAAGACCGTGATGTCTTCCCTCTTGCGGGCTTGAAGATTATAGGCGTTGATTTTATCAGAGATACCACGGTTTTTATACTGAATCACCTTGTCAAACAAATAGATGCCAGCAAGCGCTCCAGCGCGTTTTACCTCCTTGCAAAGAAATGTTGTCTGAAACAACTCATTGAGAATTTGCGTTCCAAATTCCTCGCCTCGATAGGGGGTGATAATTTGCTGGTATTCAGGATTAGCGATGTCGGAACCACTTTCCCACGCTGAGTCACGCAGGCGCCATAGTACGTTGGTATCTGCTTTGACTCCCGAATCGGTTTCCATGTCGGTCATCATAGTTTGGATTAACTTTGCGTGAAGGTCATCGGTGTCTTTCCAATACAGGACGCGCAAGTCAGTATCGAAAACGCCATCATCCGGCATATCCGCCAATTTTTTGAACACGGTTTCAACGGTAATTTTAGCTTCTTCTTGGGCAGGATAGTTTCTCGTCCGTTTTATGAACACCGAGGCAAGTTCAAGAAGGCCGGTACCCTGTCCCCTTATGCGGTTTTCCATCTGTCGCAGATTAACAGTAAGTTCACCAACAGTTTCAGGATAATTGGTGCGGAGATAATCAATGATGTCCGCGAAAACACGTCCCCGACCGATGGGCGGAAGTTGATTGGGGTCGCCGACAAGAATAAGACGCTGGACGCTATTCCAATTGATGGCTCGAAACAACGCGGCGGTCAGTTCAAGGTCAAGCATTGAACACTCGTCAATGATGTAGTTCGTGATGCTTGATTCGCGCTGTCCTCCTTCTGATCGAAACGTCATATTTCTGCGCAACCATTTCCGTTGCGCAAGAAAGGCGTGTATCGTTGTTGCGGGTTTTCCCGTCCTATCGCGCAAGCGATCCGCGGCTTTCCCCGTTGGTGCCAACAGGCAGAAAGGCGTTCCGGTACCATGCGCCCTGTCAATGGCTTTGATGATGGATTCAACAATGGTTGTTTTGCCTGTTCCCGCAGAACCACAAACAATGGAAACCGGACAGCGAAAGATTTTGTCGCACACCCTGCTTTGCGCAACAATTGCTTCGTCGTATTGACTTGCTCGGGCAATGGGACTGCCCGTTTTTGAAAGAAAATTCTTCCATGTCTCCTTCGTGACTGGGCGCGTGAAAGTGATTTCGGCGCGAGTTGCCAATTTTTTAATTTCCGTCTCAATTTTTCGTTCGGCGTCATAGACTGACTTGAGATAAATATAATGCCGTTCATCTTCTGTACGGAAATAAAGTTTTTGGGAATATTTGTCCGTATCCACATTGAAATACTGTTCAGAAAATACAACACGTTTCCAACATGGTTGCGCTGACAAATATTTGTTGACTTCTTGAATGAGTTGTGCGCGAGATTGAAAGGTATGTTGCGATTCAACTTTGAGACGCATCACGGTGAGTGCGCGAAGGCGTTGCCAAGCATCCTTGTCAAACATGAATTCTCCGCCTAACTCAGGCGAG
>Ga0265294_10006781_pt1 | contig 13686 bp, 11 predicted proteins | sample MunlanPumphouse3_FD_192504 | JGI IMG/M metagenome (GOLD analysis project Ga0265294, IMG submission 192504) | Groundwater microbial communities from a municipal landfill in Southern Ontario, Canada - Pumphouse #3 | ecosystem: Environmental > Aquatic > Deep subsurface > Groundwater | place... | reverse complement strand
ATCGATATCATCTCGGAATGTGAACGAATGGGTGACTATATCATCAATGTGATCGAGTCGCTCGATAAGAAGCAGAATTGACAGCGATGAACGACTGGAAAAAACGACTCGACATCGTCTACTCTACCAATCCCGATTACCACTACCAGCAAGAGGATGAGGATGAGAAGAGGGAAGCCACCTTGCCGAAGAATAAGCAGTTGCTACGCGTCAGCCTCGATAAACGAAACCGTAAGGGGAAGGCTGTGACGCTGGTGAGTGGTTTCCGTGGAAGCGACGAGGATCTGCAGGAGCTGGGCAAGCTGCTCAAGATGCGATGCGGCGTGGGAGGATCGGCCAAGGAGGGAGAGATCATCGTCCAAGGTGACCACCGCGGGAAGGTATTGGATATTCTCCAAAAAGAGGGATATGCCAAATCACGCATCATCTGAACGGGAGTTGCTCCATCTGATCAAAGCCTCCGCCGGATCGGGCAAAACACACCGACTGACCGGAGAGTACCTGCGTTTGCTTTTTTCCCGCCCCAACAATCACACCCACATCCTGGCGGTGACCTTCACCAACAAGGCTACCGATGAGATGAAATCGCGCATTGTGGAGGAGTTGTATCGCCTGGCCTCTGGAGAGCCATCGGGTTACCTGAATGATCTGATGCAAGAGTTCTCTATTGATGAAAAGCAGGTTCGCATCCTCGCCAGGAGTATCCTCGAAGCCATCCTGCACGACTATTCTGCTTTTTCCATCAGTACCATCGACCGTTTCTTCCAGCGCACCATGCGGGCTTTCACCCGCGAGATTGGTCTGGCAGGAGGGTACAACATCGAGGTGGAAGAGTCATCCCTGCTGTTGGAAGCGGTCGACCTGATGCTTTCGGAACTGGACAAGCCGGAGAACAGCTCCCTCTCCGACTGGTTGCTACGCTTCATGCAGGAGAACATTGAAGAGGGTAGAAACTGGAAAATTGAAAATCAGGTATACGAGCTGGCGGGGCAGCTCTCCAACGAGACCTATAAGAGACTGACGCCCGAAGAATTTGCAGTGATCCAAGACAGGGAGTTTTTGGGAACCTTCCGCCAGACGCTCCTGCGCATCATCCGCAACTATGAGCAGGAGATCAAGCAGGAGGGAGCAAAGGCTGTTCGGATCATGGAGCAACAAGGACTCACGGTACATGACTTCAAGTATGGCGACCGGTCGGGATTCCTCTTATTGGTTAAGCTGGCAAACGGAATCATAGAGAAACCCTCAACCCGTTTCAGAGGGGCGGTTGATAACGTGGAAGCCTGGATTGGCAGCAAGGCGAAAGAGAAAGCGGAGGCATTCCACAGAGCCTATTCCGTGGGGCTCAACGATTGCCTCAACAGGATTATTCAGTTGTCAGACAACGACAGGGAATATGCAACTGCAAAAGCGATTCTGCAGAACTTCTACACCCTCGGTATCCTGAGCGATATCAAAAACCGCCTGCGCAGCCTCCAACAGGAAAACAACACCCTCTTCCTCTCCGATACCACCGAGCTGCTCAACCAGATTATCGCAGGTACCGATGCCCCTTTTATCTTTGAGAAAACAGGCACGCTGATCTCCCATTACATGATCGATGAGTTTCAGGATACCTCCCGTATGCAGTGGGAAAATTTTTTGCCCCTTATCCGGGAGAGCCTTTCCGCCGGGAACTTCAATCTGATTGTGGGAGATGTGAAGCAGAGCATCTACCGTTGGCGTAACTCCGACTGGCGACTGTTGGAAGAGTCGGTGGAGGAGGATCTGCACCGGGAAAACATCCGCAAGCAGGTACTCGACACCAACTGGCGTAGTGATGCCCATATCATCCGTTTCAACAATGCATTTTTCACCAACGCGGCATCGCTTCTGCAGGAGGAGGTTAACAGGGTAACACGCGGCAGTGAGGAAACCTCCCCTGAAGAGCTCCCCAACACCCAAATCATCAATGCCTACGCAGAAGTATATCAGGAGCTTCCTCCCCACAGGGACAACAACGAGGGAGAGGTAAAGATATCTTTTCTTACCAGTGAGGAGGAACAGCAGTGGAAAGAAAAAGCACTTGAACGGTTACCGTATGAGATTGAGGCGCTCCAGGATCAGGGATTCGCCCTAAGGGATATCGCCATCGTGGTGCGGCAGAATAGCGAAGCGGCCGAGGTAGCCGAATCCTTGCTTACCTATGCGGAACAACACCGTGAGGGTCCCTACCGGTACGACATCATATCCAACGAGGCACTGTTGATCGGAAAGGCACAGGGTGTCAAGGCTGTGATTGCCCTGATGCGTTATTTCCAGCACCCCAATAATCCTACTTCCCGCATGATGGCTCTCTATGAGTATTACCGGCTTCACCGCAATGCTACCCCGGAAGAGGCGCTCAATCACTCTTTGGATGATTCCCTCAGTGGATTTCCCCGGGAGCTCCAGGCACATTTCGATGAGCTGGCCTCCTTGCCGATTTATGAGATGGCAGAGTCATTCTTTTCCCATTTGGCCGATGCTCTTGATGAAAAAGAAAATGCTCATCTGCAGGCATTTCTCGATATCCTCCTTCGCTTCGGAACCAACCGCTCGGGGGATCTCAACAGCTTCCTGGAATGGTGGGATGAAAAAGGAGACAAGAAGTCACTCTTCTCTCCCGACAACCAGGATGCCATCCGGCTGATTACCATTCATAAGTCGAAAGGACTCGGTTTCGGAGCTGTGATCATGCCCTTTCTCAGCTGGAACACCGACCATGGCTCCACACGCAACCATATCATCTGGAGCAAGCCACGGGAGGCACCCTTCAACACTTTGCGCATCGCACCACTCAGATATGGAAAACATCTGACAGATACCATCTTCCGGGAAGATTACCTGGAAGAGAGACGATTTACCTATATCGACAACCTCAACCTGCTGTATGTAGCATTTACGCGTGCCAGGCATCGGTTGATTGCTTTCGCACCCATGCCCAAAAAACCTGAAACGATAACCGATGTGTCAGATCTCCTCTGGCGCAGCATTGCTACTGCCCCACACCCCTCACCAACTGAAAGAGAATTGGTCACCTTAAGCGACTACTTCTCCGAAGAGGAGCAAACCTTTCATTATGGAAACAACCTAGCAACCACCAAAAAAAAGATCGGACAGGTGAATATCAGCCAATCAGGCAAATGGCGATCAATCCCGTTCGACGGGCGACTGCGGCTGCGACTAAACGGTATCGGTTACTTCAACGATGATGGCAGTCGTGATTATGGGAGACTGATGCATGCCATCATCAGCAACGTGGAGACGCTGGCCGATCTGCCGCAAGCTGTGGGACGCAAGATTTCGGAAGGAGAGCTTCCGGAGGATGAACGAGAGCATACCATCCAACGGTTGCGGATGACGCTCTCTCTTCCCGCCGTAGCAGACTGGTACAGTGGCAAGTATGTCGTATTGAACGAAACTGAGGTGCTGCATCCCGAATGGGGATTTCGCCGCCCCGACAGGGTGATGATCGGCAATGATAAGGTCATCGTCGCCGACTATAAGTTCGGCGAGGTGGAGGATGCGAAACATGTGCGGCAGGTGCAGCACTATGTCAGATTGATCCGTGAGATGGGCTTTGACCAGGTTACCGGTTATCTCTTCTATATGCAAACGGGACACCTCCAGCAGGTGTAGATGGGATTACCGTGCAACATCACCGGGAGTGACTCACTTCACTTCCAGCTTCATCAGTATACCATCCATGGACGAAACATACAATGCTCCCTGGTCTCCCGGCAGGATCATATTGATCAGTCCGGCAGAAATCCGGTACTTCCAGAGAAATTGGCCATCCGAAGCCCGGTAAGCATAGATCAACCCTTTATCGGTAGGGGCATACACCACACCATCCTTCTCTACCACCGGTGTAGGTGCCAGCTCATAACCCATATCCTCTCCCCAGGAGATCCATTTGATCACTCTTTCGGGAAGAGTGGCATCCACAGCCAGGATTCGCCCATCCATCGTTTTCGCGTAGACGCTATTTCCATCCTCTGAGAGACCAATAGATTCACGTACGCGCTGCTCCGGATCATGGATGCGCCAGACCACTTCTCCGCTCTTTTCATCCAGCACGGTCATATACCTGTCGGGCGAGACCAGGTAGATCCGTCCATGCGTCGATACGGGTACCACCTGTGCCGGGGAGAACATTCTGTTGCGGTGGCCGTTTTTCCATACCCAGCGGGGGGCACCGGTTGCACATTCGAGTGCATAGAACTCGTTCCCCCAGCTCCCAAAGAAGAGCACCCCCTCTTTTACCAGGGGACGGGTTACCACAAAATTCTTCACATCGCTGAATTGCCATTTCAGGGTACCTGATCGGGTATCCCAGGCCCTGCAGGAGCCGTCGCCGCCTGCCAGCATCACAAGGTGGTCGTCGCAGGCGGGTGATGCGACTACAGCCTTACCATTCTTCAACCCATGAAGCCTTTCACCGCTCAGGGGATCTAGTCCGTAGAGATATGAATCGGTAGAGGCCACCCATAGGCAGCTGCCACACAGGAGCGGTGTGGAATAGATCTTACCGGCAGTTTTCACTCTCCAGCAATCACTCCCCGTATCCGCGTCCACAGCAATCACCTCACCCGCAGTGTTGCTATAGTAGAGCATGTTGCCATGCAATACCATACCACTACCGATATCACTCTTCTCCTGGATGCTCCAGACCTTCCGCACAGAGGGATGATGATCATTGATACCATAGTCAGGCCGGGGTGGCTCATTCTCCCAAGCAACCGGAGCGGTGGTGGACACCTCATACCAGGGAGACAATGTCACACCGTTGGCCCTCCTCTCCTGTAACGTGATCGATTGACCCGACACGGTCACAATCGTATAACCGCCCACATCCTCACTTGCCCTCAGGTTGGAACGACACATCGCCCCGGCCACTCCTTCAAAGTTCAAGATGCGGTTGCTGTGCCCGTGACCGCACAGCATCAGTCGAACGTTCCAGGAACGAAGGGCATCCATCACCTCATACCAGTTGTTCACTCCCGGGTCCATGGGGTAGTGATTCACATAAATGAGCGGCATCCCGCTGTCACTCTCAGCAAGAAATTGATGAAACCAGGTGAGGTTCTCCCGGGGTATCTGTCCCGGCCCCATGCGCATGTTGGGACCGGAAGCCAGTCCTACAAAGAGAAATCCCTGATACACGAAGCCGAATGTCTCGTTGCCGAAGATCCGCAGGAAATCGTTGGTGCCACTCTCTGACCAGTTGGAATCATGATTCCCCGGTAGTGCATAATATGGCACTCGAAGCCCATCCAGCAGCGATTTGGCAATGCTGAGCTCCTCATATGATCCGAACTCGGTCACATCACCCGATACAATCACGAAGGCAATCTCCGGCTGCGCGTTGATATCCTTTACCGTACGTGCCAGGTCCTCATTGTTATCCGGACTGCCCACATGGGTATCTGTGACCAGTGCAAACCGGAAAGGTTTGACAGAAGAGGCTGAAAGGGAAAGCCCATACAACAGCAGCAACAACAGGAAGCAACCCTTTTTTTTCATCTCAGCCCTGTATAATTGATTTACTTCCTCCCTGATACAAAGAAGTCATGGAAAAAGAGGATCTGGTATTTTACCGCGTTACCCCAGTAGTCACGGTTGTGTCCCCCGGGACGGGAGATGAAGTCGTGGGGGATATTGCGATATTGCAGCTCTTTGTGCAGACGCTGATTCACCTCATAAAAAAAATCCTCCGTACCACAGTCAAAAATAATCTTCAAAGCACCTGGTCGGAGCAGGTGCAGCTGCCCCATTACACCATACTCCTCCCATCGTTCAGGTTGGTCACGCAATGTCCCCAACTGTTTCGCCATGCCCCACTTTTCCGGAAATGGGCGGATATCCACTCCACCACAAATGCTGCCACAGGCTCCAAAAACATCCTGATTGCGAAAACCCAGGTACAGTCCACCATGCCCCCCCATACTCAGACCGGAAACCGCACGCCCCGCAGGCTCGGCTAAAGTATTGAATTGGCTATCAACATAGGCTATCAGCTCTCTGGTTACAAAGGTCTCATAACGAACAGCAGGATCCACGGGACTATCCCAATACCAACTGTTCACGCCTCCATCCGGACAGACAATCATCATTTCATACCTGTCTGCAAGATCAGTAAGGTGGGGTGCATCCAGGATCCACCGATCGTAACGACCACCATGACCGTGCAACAGATAGAGAACGGGAAATGACCTCTTCTGCCGATCGGATTGCGGTTTGATCACCACCGTCTTGACCTCCTTGTTCATGGAAGGACTGAAAACCTGAATGGTATCCACGGTGGCGGAAAAGAGTCCCAGTGCGAAAAGGGAACCCAGGAGTAGAGAAAAGAAAAAACGTTTCATCTTATCGATTTTTTTCAGATTATCGCCCAAAGATACAAAAATGAACTTTCCTGTCACAACTGAAGCGATCTGTTTTTACCTAAGAAACCGACTGTTGGTATGAGAACCGGCAAGGACTCAACATTTCACCCCTACAAAACGTTTTATCAGTAGAAGTATCAATTAACAAGAACAAGAAAGTGATGGAGATACAATTCAAGATGGATGAAAAGAAACGGGGTAGTTTCTTTATTGAACAGGGAGGACGACAGATAGCGGAGCTGGAATTCCAGGTAAAGGAGAACCTGCTCAATGCCTATCATACAGGTGTACGCCCCGAACTGGAAGGACAGGGCATCGCGGCACTTCTCTTCGATCGGATGGTAAGCTTTGCGCGTGAAAAGGGGTACAAGGTGATTCCCGCCTGCTCCTATATCCTGGTCAAGTTCAGACGACACCCCGATGCATATGACGACATCTGGCACCGAATGGAGGATGAAGCCTCCGGCGAAGCCTGTGGAATCAGACCAAAGGATAACTGATACTCCCGCAGCTGAGACATCTCACCTTTTCACAATCATATCGCATGGAAATGAACATCGAAACCATCAGTGCCATTGCCCTGGGCATTGGTCTGAGCGCCAGTACCGGATTTCGCGTATTTATCCCGATGCTGGTGGCAGGAATCGCCGCACGTATTGGTCTCCTGCCCCTGGGGGAAAGCTTCGCCTGGATGGGCTCCATGCCGGCGATCATCAGCTTCGGGGTAGCAGCCGTAGTGGAAGTACTGGCCTACTACATCCCTCTTGTGGACAACTTGCTGGATACCCTTGCCGCCCCTTTGTCGGTGGGAGCCGGTACGCTGCTGATGACATCGGTTTTTCCTGCCGAGAGTGAGTGGATCCGCTGGGTTATGGGTTTCGTAGTAGGAGGAGGCGCAGCCGCCACCATCCAGAGCGCCAGCTCCATGACACGGCTCACCTCCACCAACCTAACCGCCGGATTCGGAAATCCGGTGGTTTCCACAGGAGAGGGAGTGGCGGCCACCGGCTTTTCGGTCATGTCGCTCTTTACGCCCATTCTGGTGGCCGTGCTACTGGTGGTCGTGATGATCCTGCTGCTTCGTTTTGCCTACAGAAGACTGATCAGAAGAAAGAGGTCCGTCTGACCACTCTATTTTTGTACCTTGATACCACAACCAATGACACGGGCAGTGCCATTCCCCTGAGAAACGCACCCGGAAGATTCCTCTTTTGACCGTTATAACAGTGAATCGGGGTCGAGGTTATCATGCTCAATATCGAGGAAGTACTTGTAGGTACCCACCTTCAATTCAGCGCAGGCGTCATAATCGCAGACAATGATACCCTTCTGATGCAGCTGCAAGGCGCTGATGGTCCACATCTGGGTGACGGGACCCTCCACGGCATGATAGAGTGCCCTGGCCTTGTGATGGCCATTCACCAGGATGACTACCTCTCTGGCATCCAACACGGTACCCACACCCACGGTGAGTGCTGTTTTGGGTACTTTATCCACATCGTTGTCAAAAAAGCGGGAGTTGGCAACTACCGTATCGGTGGTGAGTGTCTTCACGCGGGTACGGGAACTGAGCGAAGAGCCCGGCTCATTGAAGGCGATGTGTCCGTCGGGACCGATCCCCCCCATGAAGAGATCGATTCCGCCCAAGTCGGTTATGGCCTGTTCGTAGGCAGCGCACTCGGCTTCGAGATCCGCTGCCATTCCGTTGAGGATGTGCACATTTCCTTTCTTGATATCGATATGGCGGAAGAAGTTATCCCACATGAAGGTATGGTAGCTTTGGGGGTGATCCTCCGGCAGTCCAATATATTCATCCATGTTGAAGGTGATCACATGCTCAAAGGAGACAACACCTGTTTCATAGAGCCTGATCAGTGCCTTGTAGGTCTGCAGGGGCGATGAGCCGGTAGGAAGTCCCAACTTAAAAGGTTTCTCGGCTGTGGGTGCCGCCCTGTTGATTTTTGCAGCGATGTAGTTAGCTGCCCACTGTGCCATTTGACCGGCATCGGGTTGAATAATCAATCTCATATTTGCATATTTTAATGTTAGTGGCAATCAGTATTCCTGCCGGGCGAAACAGCTGCACCCGACAACAGCTTACAGGCCATGCTCTTTCCGAGCATCCTTGCTTTTTCCTCTATCTCTTCCAGCATCGCCTGTTTCATGATAACCGGATCACTTACCAGTTCAACCTCCGATTCATTCACGAAAGCAGCCAGCTGCTTGGAGGAAGCGTCTGCCCAGGTGAAACTCCCGAAATAACCGAAAAAGCGGTTTTTCAGGTACCTGTTTTGCAAGGCGGAAAGGAGACTCTCTACTTCCGGGTAGAGTTTGTTATTGTAGGTGGGTGATCCCACAATCAACCCCTTATAGGTAAAGACATCTCTGATGATATCGGATATGTGGCTTTTGGAAACATTGTGCAATACTATGTTCCGTACACCATGGGTTGCTGCTTCGTTGGCGATCAGCTCTGCCAGCTGCTCGGTATGCCCGTACATGCTCCCGTAGGCGATTACCAGACCACTCTCGGCTTCGTAGCGGCTCAGCCTGTCATACAGAGTTACCACTTCCGCAATGTTCTCCTTTTCTGTCCATACAGGACCGTGGGTCGAACAGATCGTCCCGATCGGAACCTCGGCCAGCTTTTTCAGGGCAGTCTGCACGGGTGACCCGAACTTGCCTACAATGTTGGAGTAGTAACGGATCATCTCGCCTCTATAGCGTTCAGGAATAAGCTGGCTGTCCAGCACTCCACCATCAAGGGTGCCAAAGGTACCAAACGCATCGGCACTGAAAAGGACTTGCTGCTCCTGCAGGTAAGTCATCATGGTCTCCGGCCAATGCACCATCGGTGTCAGATAGAACTGCAGGGTGTTACGGCCGAGGCTCAATGTCTGCATATCTTCAACCACACCTACATGCTGTGTGATGCCATAATACCCCTTGAGCATCTTTACCGTATGTTTGTTCCCCACGATCTGGATATTGGGGTAGCGACTCAACAGCAATCCTATCGATCCGGAGTGGTCCGGTTCCATATGATTGACAATGAGGTAATCAATCGGTTTGTCGCCCAGCACCCTGGTTACCTTCTGAAAGAAGAGATCGGAGTAGCAGACATCCACCGTATCAATCAGTGCCTTTTTCTCGTCATCGATAATATAAGCGTTATAGGAAACCCCATAGGGCAGTGGCCAGAGATTTTCGAAGAGATGTTTGGTGCGGTCATTCACTCCCACATAATAGAGATCCTTCGCAATTTCAAGTGGTTTGTACATATGTAAACAGGTTCGAAGTGCTTGGTTCGAGGTTATTATATATGTTGTTACGTCAGTGTTTATTTTAGCTGATCGCTTTATCTCTTCTTCGGTGTATATGGTTTCGCCATTTCCGACTGCCGGGGAGTATCCGCTTTCAGGGCAGGACGTCTCAAGGCAATGATAATAAGCCAGGTACCCCATATAATAAAGGGAACGCTGAGCCATTGCCCCAGGATCAGACCGGTGCTCTCCCGCATGGCGATTTCGGAATCCACCTGTACATTCTTGATATATTCCACGAAAAATCGGAAGAGGAAGATGATCAGGATACCCACTCCGGTAATCAGCCCCTTCCGGTCTTTGGCATCTGTCCCCCAGTAGAGGCAAACAGTGATACCGAACACCACCAGGTAAGCAACAGCTTCATAGATCTGCGTGGGATGGGACGGCTCGGTAAAAACAGGTTCAGCTCCCTGCATCCACTGATAGAGGTTATCCACGAAGCGGAAACCCCAGGGTTTGTCGGTTGGCCCCCCATATATCTCATGATTCATCAGGTTCCCCAGACGGATCATGGCCGCCGTGAAGCCGGTGGGTACCATCACCCGGTCGAAGGTCCAGAGCATGCTCTGTTTCGTTACTTTCCTCGAGTAGAGCCATACCGCAATGATGATCCCAATCACGCCGCCATGGCTTGCCAGACCGCCTTCCCACACCTTCAGGATCTCCAGCGGGTTAGCCAGGTAGTATGCCGGTTCGTAAAAAAGACAATGCCCTAGGCGGGCACCCGCAATAATACCCACCATCATGTAGACAAACAGGGAGTCGAACCATTTCTCCGGCAGATCTTCCCGCTTGAAGATGCGCTGCACCATCGACACGGCGACGATCAGTCCCACAACCCAAAGGAGTCCGTACCAGCGGATCTCTCTCCCCAGAATGGTGAACAGCGTGGGGTTCACATCCCAGGTTACAGATAATAATACATCCATCAGCGATTCAGATTTTTTACAAAGATAACAAAAAATCAGACCAGTTTTCTGATCCACTCCTCTTTATCCCCTGGCAACAGATCCAGCACCGGGATCTCAACCATGGTATAAGCTCCCGGCAACTGCCGCATCGATGCACGGGCCACCGCCACCAGCACCTGAGCAGTGAGGGCGGGGTTGTTGATGCGCATATCGAAACGGAAGAGTTGGTTTTGGGTTTTTCCCGACACCCCCTTGCGTTCCATGAGTACTCCATGTCCCATATCTTTGAGTGCCTCCACATCCTCGACCTGAAAGACGTGGGTCTCATCGTGTGCGAAATAATCATCTTTTTTGATTGCCTCAGCAACGCTTTTGTAATCATACCCATCGAGCAGCTCGACGTAGACCATCCTTCTGTGTACGCCGGTACCGGTGGGGATGGTCATGGAGAGAGCCGCTTTTACCCCTTCGATGGTTTTCACCGCCACGGTGTGCCCCATGCTCATGCCAGGTCCGAAGTTGGTGTACGTAATTCCCTTGGGGGCCAATGCCTCCAGGAGGGTACGCACCACCGAATCACTGCCCGGATCCCACCCGGCAGCAATCACCGAGACAGCACGGTATTGGCGGGCGGTCTGATCGAGCGAACTGCGCAGCTGGACAATCCGGCTGTGGATATCGAAACTGTCAACCGTGTTGATCCCTTTCTCCAGACAGGATTTGGCGTACTCCTCTACCCGTCGCGTAGGGGTACAAAGCAGTGCTACATCCACTTTTTCCAGCTGGGTGATATCGGTCACCACCCTGTAGGGTTGCAGCTCAGCGGACATTCTCGAGGCGTCACGCCGGACGATACCCGCCACTTCAAAGTCGGGAGCCACCTCCAATGCCTCCACCACATATTTCCCAATGTTGCCGTAACCCACTACGGCAGCCCTGATCTTACCAGACATAATTTCAATTTTTGGGGTTATAATTGTTTGTTCTGTTCTTTATCCTGCAAAAATAGGGAAAAATGTGCTACGGATAGCATCCATCTTGAAGAATATTAACCTGACTGGTCCGTCGAAAAAACAAGGCGCAAGGTGCAAACCGTAAGCCACTAGATACAAGGCTCCAGATCCCAAATCAAAGTTCCTCCTCTTCTTCTTCCCAGAGCACCGCCGGCTTCTGCGGTCCCTCCTTTCGGAAAAGCAGTGCTATCAACAAACCACTGAGTGCACCTGAGAGATGTCCCTCCCAGGAGATGGAGGCATCCACCAGCTCGGCAACAGGAAACATGCTCCAGACAGAACCTCCATATACAAATGCCACAATGAGCGATACCGACACCAGAGGTATGTATTTCCTGAAAATGCCACTGAAAAACAGAAAGAAGAGCATCGCGAACAGCAGTCCGCTGGCACCCACGTGCAACGCATTCCTGCCAATTAGCCAGGTGACCGTACCGCTGATGATCCACAGTGCGATAAAAGTTTTCAATGCGATCTTGCTGTAAAAGTAAAACAGAAACCAGATCAGGATAAACAGTGAAAGAGTGTTGGACCAGAGATGGGGAAGAGAATCGTGGAGCAGTGGAGAGAAAAAGATCCCGCGCAAGCCGACAGCTTCACAAGGAGCAATGCCCAATCGCATCATCTCATGATGGGGCAGAATAGTCTCTCCCAGCAAAAAGATCAGCCAAAGAAGAACAAGAAACAAAATAGCCGGGAAGGAAGCCAGCCGGAGCCGTTTCCTAACATGTACAATTCCCTCTGATTCCTGCTGCATCCCCACAACGTGAAAAATGTCGTTACTTGCAATCAGAAACAAATATACAAACAATTTTGCGAATGGGTAAATTCCGTGGAAACAGATCATTTTATTCGATTATTAGCTTGTAGGGTTGTTGCAATTTTATTATCTTTCGCAGGAATTCAACGGAAGGCACCTTACCCATAATTGTGAACGGCGATGAGTTATCTGAAATTTGACAAAGAGCTGATGATTAACCTTGAATATTCCCTCTACCGGAATGTATTAAGGACCAACAGAAGAGGTGCATACCAGAACACCTCCATTTCGGGATGCAACACCTCCAAATATCAGGGTCTGCTGGTGATGCCGGTACCCTATATGGATGATGAAAATCACCTGATCCTTGCCTCATTCGATGAGACGGTGATCCAGCACGGAGCCGAGTTCAACCTGGGCATCCATCGCTATGCGGGTGACAACTACAGCCCCAAGGGACATAAATATATCAGGGAGTTCAATTGTGACAGTGTACCCAAGACCATTTACCGGATCGGAGGGGTAATCCTCTCCAAAGAGATCATGTTCTCCTCAAAGGAGAACCGGCTGATGATCCGCTACACGCTGCTGGATGCCCATTCCCCCACCACCATTCGTTTTCGTCCCTTCTTGGCTTTCCGCAGGATATCACAGCTCACCCGGGAAAATGAGCAGGTGGATCGTTCCTACCGGGAGGTGGAAAATGGGATCAGTACCTGTATGTACTTCGGCTATCCGGAGCTGTTTATGCAGTTCAGCAAAAAACCGGAATTCCTCTTTCATCCCGACTGGTACAAGGATATTGAATACCTGCAGGATCTGCTCAACGGGGACACCTACCAGGAGGATCTCTATGTCCCCGGATATTTTGAAATGTCGATCGAAAAAGATGAAGAGATCATCTTCTCTGCGGGTGACATGATGGTGGAGCCAGCCAGCCTGGCAAAGGAATTTGATTATGAGATCCACAGACGTACTCCCCGCTCCAGCTTTTACAATTGTCTGAAGAACTCAAGCCACCAGTTTTATTACATTCCCGGCAAAAATGAACATTATCTCCTCGCAGGGTATCCCTGGTTCAAGGTGCGGGCACGCGATCAGTTCATCGCACTTCCCGGCTGCACACTGGCGGTAGGGAAACAGGATGATTTCGAGAAGATCATGGATACCGCCATCCCGCATCTGAGAAGCTTCATGGCCGATAAACCTTTCAAAAGCTACCTCAAACAGATGGATGACCCGGACGTGTTGTTGTGGGTGGTCTGG
>Ga0265294_10006779_pt1 | contig 13688 bp, 15 predicted proteins | sample MunlanPumphouse3_FD_192504 | JGI IMG/M metagenome (GOLD analysis project Ga0265294, IMG submission 192504) | Groundwater microbial communities from a municipal landfill in Southern Ontario, Canada - Pumphouse #3 | ecosystem: Environmental > Aquatic > Deep subsurface > Groundwater | place... | reverse complement strand
CGTATCCTAAGCTATCGATGATAAAACCACTCAAAGTATTATTTTCGTCCGTGTCGATACTTATATTGAGAAACTCCAATAGATCTTTCATTTTTATTCGACCATCAACAAGAAATCCACCACCGGTAATCTTCTGTATCATCTCGATATACGGTTTCTCTATATCTCCTACAATCTCCTCTAAAATATCAGTCATGGTAATAATTCCGGATGTTCCACCATACTCATCCACTACCACAGCCAGATAATCCTTATGCTGCTTCATTTCACTAAAAAGATTAACCAGCAAGTGCGATTCAGGCACAAAAAATGGGGGACGCATTATATCTTTTACCTTTAGAATAGGTGTTTTTACTTCTTCTGATGGATACATAGAGATAAAATCCTTACTATACACAACACCCACTATTTTGTCGATACTTTCTTCAAAAACAGGAAATTTACCGTGAGATGTTTTCTTCATCATTTTCACTATATCTATAAATGATGATTCTACAGGAACTGCCTGTATCTCAGTTCGATGTACCATGGCATCTTCTACAAGCGAATCAGTAAATTTAAATAGATTTTTGACTATATGCTCTTCTGTTTCTTCAATAGTTCCCTGCTCTCTACCTTCCCTCAGGTTAAGCAATATTTCTTCTTCAGTCATAATATGTTCATCCTGAGTAGGCTCTATTCCTAAAAAACGCAATACTGAATTAGTAGAAATGGATAATAATCGAACAAGAGGTTTTGTGACTACTGACAGGAATATAATTGGAGAAACAAAACGCGAACTAATTTTATAGGGGTTTCTCATAGCAAGTCTTTTTGGTACTAATTCACCAAAAACAAGCATAAAATATGTCAAAATTATAGTTATTAAGAAAACCATAAATATGTCAATAAAAGAAAGCCAGGTTTGCGGAATAGCAAAAGTTGAAAGCCATTTAATTAATGGCTTAGCCAGGGTATCGGCAGCAAATGCACCTGATAATAATCCTGCAAGGGTAATGCCTATCTGTATTGTAGAGAGAAAATCACTGGGATTCTGCTTCATTTCAAGTAGTAATTTTGCTTTTTTATCCCCTGACTCAATTTTATTTCTTAATTTCACTTTTTTCAGGCTAATCAAAGAAATCTCACTTGAAGCCAAAATACCATTAATAATAATAAGAAAAACAACAATACCTATGGCAATCCACGGACTGCCATCTTCCATATATTATTCCTCCCTTTACTCATAAAATGTAATTTTAATTATACCTTTTTACCAAAAATATTCAAATTAATTAATATTTCTTTCTTGCTATTATAGTTTAATAAAAGTTTCTGTACTATAATAGATTTATAAAAATATTTTATAATTAAATAATCATTTTATGTCTATTTAGTCTTACTAAAAAGGAGACAAAATTATGAAAAATTGGAGAATATTTTTTCTTTTGTTCATATTAATCTTAATCCTGTTTAGTGGAAATACTGCCTTTGCACAGGAATTGTCTCAAGAAGAAGAAAAGATTATCGAGTCTATAGATGTCTTACATAAAATTGTAGCTGAAGAAGATCAGGCAACAGTTATCGGGGAACTGCTAAAAAATGCAAGAGGAGTTGCTGTTTTCCCGAAATTAACCAGGATTGGCCTTGGAATTGGGGTTCAATTTGGTAAAGGATTAATTCTGCGTAAGGATTATCAGACAAAACAATGGTATGGACCGTCCTTTATTGAAATTAAGACCGCGTCTGTCGGTCCACAAATTGGAATTCAGGATGTATCTTTATTGCTTATTATTATGGATGATGCCACCTTAGATGGGTTCAAAAAAGCTGATTTTGATATTGGAGCTAATATCAGCATTTCACCAGGACCCACAGCAGAAACCATACACAAAGATGCTCAATTAAGAGATTCTATTTATACCTATTCTTATAGAGAAGGACTATATGCAGGTTTTACACTGGAAGGTTCTGTTATTCAGGCAGACAATGATGCCAATAAAAACTTTTATGATACAGATATTGCCAGTGAAGAAATTCTGGAAACAATAGAACCAAATAATACTTCAGCATTAAAATTAATTATTGAGATTGAGAAAATAAGCAAATAATGAATCATCAATTTTTAGTTATAATTTATTATAAGTGTCTATTCAAAATAATATTTAAAATGCTGGTCAGGTACAAATTTAACTATATCTTTTTCCTGATAATCCCGATTTAGATATAGACCACAAAAACATCTGTTATATTGTTCAATATCCCCTTGGGCATATACACACGGACAAATAATTAATTTGTCTATATCCTTTTCCCCGGTTGCCATGCGACAAGGACATATAGGCATTCCATATCTTTCTTTGTTTTTAAGTAAACCTTCTGCAAAGGATAGTAGGAGCTTTTTATCCGGGCTGGCTTTCCATCCTTTTTTTTCCGCTACTCTCTCGAATATTGATAAATATTCTTCTGGTTTCATTTTATCAATTCCTCTAATTTCTCTTTATTGAAGCCTAATACCCATTTATCACCCTTTACAACCAGGGGAACTGAGTAGCTTTCTGAAATATTCTTCATATCTTGCATCGTCTTTTGTCTATCCTCTTTTGAAAGCTCATCCAGCCATGTTACTTCGTATTCAACCTCTGAAGATTCTAAAAACTTCAATGCATTTTTACAGTGAGGGCAGGTAGTTAAACCGTACATTTTTATTTTCATAATTGACTCCTGTATATACAAATTAATTTTTACAGAAATAATATCAAATATTATAACATAAATAAAAAGATGGAATGTTAAAAGAAACGATAGTGTCCACTACTTTTTTCTATAACATTGATTGTCTGCTTAATAGACTGTTGAATACCAGGGTCACCAAAAAATCATGTGTATTATTCTTAAAACAAAGTACTACTTTCCAAAGACTATAAGCGACTGACGATACGGGCAATTGTTAATGGGGCAGATCCTTCATAGTGATTATTGACATTAACAAACAGGCGTACTTTTTTAATAATCAAATCTTTCATCATGTCTGCTAACCGATCCAGTTCTTCTTCTTTAGATTCCCATATCTGATTCCAGTTACCTCCACTTTTCTCTTCGATTGCACTTCTATCACCACCCATAAGTCTAATCACCGCAAAATTTTCCATAAAATCTCGATATTTTTTATAAAGACTAAAGATAGTCGGCATATAATACCCTTGTAAAAATACATGACTCAGGTCACTTGATTTTAAAAATGAAAAATATTCTTCATTCAGATAATTGGGATTTCTGATTTCTACAGAATAATTTATTCCGGGTGGGCAGTGGGAAATAAATTTGGAAAAATTTTCCTGAAAAGTCTTTTGATCAGGCATCTTTTTTTTATTCAGATATTCAAACTGAAATATCAATGTAGCAAGATGTTCTTTCATGGGTTCTAACAAATGATAAAAATCATCAAATAGTTCATTTGAAAGAAAAAAAGGATTTTTAATCAATGGTATTTTTTTGTTCTGTGAATAATGATGAGTCAGGGTAATTGAATTAGGAACTTTGACACTAAATTGAAAGTTTTTGGGAACAGAAGAGACATATTTCCCGACAACTTCAGGTTTTGGTAAAACCACCTTGTTTCCGGGAAATAATGACCAGAACCACTGATCGATCTCTACTGTATCATAGTGTCTGGCATATTCTGCCAGATAATTATTGCCAACCTCCTCTGAATATAGAATCCCTTTCCATGAAGCATATTTCCAACTACAGGTCCCTATTCTAACCAGGTGTGGAATTTTCTTCATACTCATACCCCTTAAAATAAATGATTTCTTATCCAGATTCCAATTTCATTAAGTATTGTTTTAAAACCAAAGCATTATTCTTTTCTTTATTCTTGGAACTATACAGCAGTGTCAGCTGCTCTTTCCGGGAATATTCAACTAAATTTTTTAGCATTTCCTGATTTGTCTCCAGCTCCAGTAAATATTTTTCTTTAAAATTTTTCCAGCTTAATTCTCCAGAATGGAAAGATTTTCGCAACTCATCCGATGGAGCAACTTCTTTAAACCACCGGTCAATTTTTGCCAGTTCTTTAGAAATGCCCCGCGGCCAGAGCCTATCAACCAGGATACGATACCCATCTTCGGGAAAAGCTGGTTCATAAACACGTTTTATCTTTATTGGCATTCTGTTGCTCTCCCACTTCGTATTTTGTTATAAATAAAAAATCTATTAACAATATCATACTATATTTTTTAGCCTCTACCAAAATGTATAGCAAGATTAAAATATTCTATATTTTTTTCTTAGACTCTTTCTCTTTGACTTCTTTTACCCGAAATTCTACAATTTTTTTAATTAATTTCAAAGGGATTGGTTTATCAATAGGGAATTGTACCGAACCCTTTGTATATTTGTAGGAAGTCAGATCATTCGCAAATTTTTCAATTCCTGATGGTGTCGGGTAAAAACCAATATGCCCTTTGTAACCTGCAAAATGCACCAGATTCTCATTGAGGAAAAAGGTCGGCATCTGATATTTGATTGTTTCCTTTGCTTCAGGCGCAGCTTCTTTTATTGTAAAGCGTATCTGTTTTAGAATTTCTTGAACTTTAGGTGAAAAATCATTAATATATTCATCAACATCTTTGGGTGAATCCGGAGAATTTTTCATTAAGTACTTTCCTGTTATTTGCTTTTATATTTTGAATAGTATCAAATATTATTTAAAACTAATACCAAATATAAGTCTGTAGAATTTCCAATCTTTGTTACCTGGTCAATTAAAGTTTTAATTATTGTTTCTTTATTGTACAAAATTATTATAACATAACATTCTTTTACTAAAAGATTTACAAAAGGGTATCAAAAAGTATGACAGGTGGTATATTAATTAATTCTTTTATATCTGATTGCCTATAAATAATCTATCAAATAAAAGTATCAATAAATAACTACCTGCTTAATCAGTTAAACCCACCACAGTTTATTTAATTAAAATAAACATTACATTTTCTTTAAATCTAATTCCATAAATCTTGTACCATTAATCGGATTATATGCATATGGCTCAATATCATAAAATCCAAATGAGAGATATAAATCCTGGGCTTGCTTCATTGTGGGGAGTGTATCAAGCCTTATATATTGATAATTTAATTTTATGGCTTCATCAATAATCATCAGAACAAGACTTTTACCAATTCCCAATCCACGATAATTATCACAAACATATAACCGCTTCATTTCACAGGTGTTTTCAGTTAACTTACGTAGCGCCACACATCCTGCTGTTTTGTCATTCACCAATGCCATGATTAAAATACCATCAGGTGGACTGTATTTTCCCGGTAAATTCTTAATTTCGGTTTCGAAGTCCTGAAAAGAAAGATCAGTTTCAAGTGATTGAGCATATTGTAAAAATAACATCTTTATCTCTTTAATTCCATCCTGTCCGGTTATATACTTAAATTCAATCCGGAATTGCTTATTAAGACTTTTGTATTCCACGAATTTCTACTCCCATATCAATTATTGAATTGGTAATTATATATCAGGTTAATTTTTATAATATCCAAAACAATAATATTTAATTCAATTTCACTTTTATTATAATTCATTTCTTGCTAAATATATTTTCTTTTTATACGGAAAACAATTATTTTATCAGCTAATTTTTAGTACTGGGGAATTATACTGTCTTCTTAATAATCTTATAATTTGGTTATTTAATCTATTGAAAACCTTGTTAGATTACAATATAATTACAATTCGAAACAATAATATTTCTAATTTTAATAATAAATCTATTAAAAAATCTTTTTTGTATTGTATTGACTGATAAAGGAGAAAATAAATGAACCCTGTTATATTAACTGTAATTCTTTTAGTGTGTAGCAACTGCTTTATGCTATTTGCCTGGTATTCTCATTTGAAAGAACTTGGTGATAAAATTTGGATTATTGCTGTGCTTTTCAGCTGGGGCATAGCCTTTTTTGAATACTTATTACAGGTCCCGGCTAATCGAATTGGTTATACTGTTTTCTCTTTTGGTCAATTAAAAATTTTACAAGAAATTATTACCTTGAGTGTCTTTGTACCTTTTTCTATTATTTATTTAAAAGAGCCATTAAAATATGATTATCTTTGGGCAGGATTTTGCTTAATAGGGGCTGCATACTTTGTCTTTCGAAGTAAATTTGCTTAGGAATTTTCAATTCCAGCCAACAAACACCAAAATTAAAACAGGTACAATTATCTGTAATAAAAAATAAATATCATAAAAATTATCAAGATTATATTCTTGGGGCAATTAATCAATTGATTGAAAATACCTAAAGTTCTTCAGTAAAATAGCAATTAATTTTAAGATGTAATTAATAAAAATTAATAGTATTTTAAATTACATTAATATACTAATTAGTCCTCTTTATTGTTATGTAATTAATCAGTAGTTAAATGTACTCCGGGGTGATTCATCAATTCCTGATATTTATCTGCACTATATTTTTCTTCCCAGAGAAAATTAAAATAATCCTGATATCTTTGGACAATTGTTTCATCATCAACAACTAATAAATTTTCATCATTCCTTTCGCTGGCAGAAGCTGTCCAATTATAAGAACCGGTAAGGACAATATTATTATCAATAATGGCAAATTTATTATGCATCAGGTTACTGTTAGAACTTATTCTGATATTTTTTATCCCTTCATTGATAAAGAATCGGGATTTACTATATTTGTCATCAATCTGGGAGCTGTCTAAATATATTTTTAACTCTACCCCTCTATTTTTAGCATTGACAACTTCCTGAGATATTTGGCTGTCGGTTAAATAATACATAGCAATATGGATTGATAATTCTGCTCTTTTCAAGTGTTCAATGATAACTGCTTCCGGATCATCGTACAGGGAAAAGTAGACTAGGGGTTTTGCAATACATATTGCTTGAAATGATAATGTTAAAAAAATAAGGGAACATAAAAGACTATAAACAATCTGTAGAAATTTTCTTTTTCTGTAAATAAGCATTTGTTTAAAAATATTCCTTTCATTTGTTGTTGGGTATGTTCGAAATAATAGTTCTTACTTATTATAACATTTGATTTTGACTACTGTATGTCTGGAATTAATAGATTTGTTAAAACTTTAAAATGTTTTAGTTCTAAATAATGTTAGAAATATTTGGATTGTAATTATGATATGAATCGTATTCTCAGTTAAACCATATTCCTGATATAAAATAATTAATTATTAAAACAGTAACCAGGGCAAGAAAAAACTTCCAATATTCTTTATATAATTCTGCAGTAGAAACTTTCATATATTCGCAGGTAAATAATTGACACAGGTGCAGGGGAGAAAAGAAATACCCTACAAAACCCCAGACGAAAGTAAAGTGACAATAAAGTAACAATTGACTATTTGATAACGGCAACGTTGTTAATATAGGCAGTATTACGCCTAGGGCAGTTGGCTGGAATCCGGTTGTTATGCCAAAGAAAAAGGAGATGATTATAATACCAAACATAGTAGTTTCAGGATTACTCAAAATCATAGTTAGATAACTGCTGAGGGATTCCATTTCAGCAATGACTCCCTGAATTAGATAAACACCCACTAACGCAAATAGAATCTTAAAATTAAAGGCTTTTATTACATCGAAGAAAAAAGTCTGTTCCGGATGAAGCATGTATACAATAGATAAATTAACCAATAACCCCAGATAAAACGGCAGGCCGAAAAAGATATTTAAAAGCACCGCTGCATAAACTGGGGAAGTATATTTAAGTAAATTGATAATATTTATTCCCTTAATTTCTGTAAAGCCGATTTTATCATTTTTTACTTGTCGGATATATAAGAAATAGCCAATAGCACAATATATAACCACAAAAATACTGTTAAGACCTGCTAACCTATAAGGAGAAATTTGTGGAGCAAGTGATACTACTACCAGAAAACCAGAACTATAGGGCATTATATGCATAGCAATATGCCTATAAACCAGATTAATAACAGCTCTGCGGGTGTTGGAAATATTAGATTCTTCTCCAAGCTTATCGACAAAAGGTGCAGATATAATTGCCCCACCTGGAACAGATAGTAAACCTACTATTGCAGGTATACTCATTAGGGTAACTCGTTTACTCGATATTGTCATGGTTAAATATTTGATAACATTATCGATAATATTATATTTTCTCAGAAGTACTCCCAGTATTCCTACTTCCGCTATAATTATGTATTGCTGTATTTTGCTAAAATTAAAAAAGGTTTTTTTAAGAATCTCTTCTATCGAAGAAAAACCTATTCCGCCTATTAGTGCCATCAGAGCCGCACAGATACAAATGGCAAGTCCAATGGGAACTTTTTTCTTACTCAAAAGCGGGATACTGAAAAAAGAAATTATTACCGCAACAAATTCCTGCATTAGCATTACTCTCTTAAAAAAATTTTTAACATAAAAATAGAGTCCGGACAACTAATAAGCTTCGGACTCTATAGTAAAACAAGCTTATTAAAAATTCTATATTGTTTATTATAACCATTATTTTATCAGATTTCGAGTATTAATTGGAAAATTTAGGTATTAAAAAGGGAAAACTATGGAAATTACTTTTTCTCTGAGGTTCTTAAATTTAAAACTATATTCTCTTAGAGATTAAAATAGAATTCTACATTTTGTTATTTTTTGCTTTAAATAGCCAGGGGACGTTTTTCCTCTTCCCCTGGCTATTTAAGTGATAAAGGGATTCTATTTTGAAATTACCATATTTTTTAATGGCATTCTTTTTGTCTTAATAGTCCCCAAGGCTGGCCAGCCTATGCCAATATGTAAAGCCACTTTAATATAATCAGGGAGTCCATATTTCTCTTTAAACTCTTCACCGGTATCCCGATCATTTAAAGGATCTATCATCTTGGAAAGCCAGACACCCCCTAATCCAAGTGCATGAGCCATCAAAAGCATATGATCACCTGCTGCTGCTGCATCATATCCGGGATTCTGAGGAACCAGTTTAGCCTGCCCTACTACTTCAGCAATCCTGGTATCATAACACAGTACAATAACCACTGCATTTTTGACATGGATATCGCTCCAGATCATTTCAATTTCTTTAGGATCTTTTAATACAATAAATTTTAGATGGTCCAGATTACAACCTATTGGGGCTGCTCTGCCTGCTTCCAATATTTTTTTTATCATTTCTTCCGGTATTGGTTTATCAATCCAGTCCCTTATTGAACATCTTTCCTGTATTAATCTTTCAATAACCTCCAGCTCTTCTTTACTGTAGGGTTTATGTGGTTCAATCTGCCAATCAATCTTCTCTCCATTGCGAACCTTCTCAGCTAAATCACAATATTCTTTTGCCCATAGAATATCTTCCTCATCCATCGGAAGTCCTCTTTCTTCCCAAACATCGAAAGCCAATTGTGCCTGTAAACCAAAATTAGGTTTCGATTCACCTTTCCACTTTGTAATAAGCGAATAGAATGGAACCTCTATATTATGATGAACTCTTTCTCTAAGCAGTGCCCTGAGTAATTCTGGTTCTAGATTCATTAAATCTTCCTTCTCATAAGTAGGCCCGGCGTAATACTTTATTTTTCTTTTTTTCTCCACTAAATTCACTCCCCTCTTTTATCTTTTTACAAAATTTTTTATTTATCTATATAAGACCAGTCCTTGTCTTCGTCAAAAAAATCCTTCTGTTCCTTTTTTGTTGTATTTCGTATGATAAATTCACAATAATCATCCCCATCAGGAATAGATTTTTTATGAACCAGGGCAAAATCAGGATTATAGGCCATATATTTAGCTGGATCCACATAGCAATATAATCTACCTATCTCATCTTCTCCCATATCATGCCATAACTTACCCATAACACATCCATAAGACCTTAATCCTTCCTGACCATCTACTTGGGCATGTTCTACTTTTTCATGCATTCCATATTCAGGTAAATCCTCTTTATAATTTCCAATTTCATTGGTCAAACCCTGTTTTTTAACTTCCTCTTTTACCCCTCTTCCAATTCTCATACCATAATCCTTGATTGCCTTTAAAACTAATTTTTCCCCTTTTTCTTTACCTAGTTCATTTATGATAGTTTTGGCATAAGAGAGATGCAATAGTGCCATTCTTTTACAAGCTTTTTCTACTTGTTTTTTTGCATCATTTAAATCCACCTGTAAGTTATTATCTTGTTCATCCATGACTATTCCTCCTTTTGATTAGAGAATTTTTTATTTCTTGATTGCCGAATTATGCTAAACCCAATAACTGTGGTAAAAACAAGACAATTGCCGGGAAGAAGGTTATTACTAATAAAACAATCAATGCGGGCACAAAAAACTTCCATACCTCAGTAACTGCATTGCTGAAGGGCATCCCAACAACAGCGGAGGCAGCATAAAGAACTATTCCCACCGGTGGCGTAACCATTGCTAAAACTCCAGTGAAAACGAATACAGCTGCTAGATGATAAGGATGTACCCCTATGGGAATTAAAATTGCTGCAGCAATCGGTCCTAATAAAATCATAATCGGTCCATCATCCAGGAAACATCCCAGGAATAAAATCAGTAACTCAATCAATAAAAGAAGCAGATATTTGTTATCAGTCAATAAAAGAATATTTCGGGCCATTAACTTTATAATTCCAGTGCTGGTTAATGCATGACTTAGTGTAAAAGATGCACATATTAGAAACATAATTATTGCGGTCGAACAAGCACTATCGTAGATTGCTTTAGTAATCTGCTTTACTGAGGTAATTGTTCTGTAATAAAAAATCCCTAAAAGTATAGTCATCAGTACACCCATTACCCCTGCTTCTGTTGCAGTAGCTATACCTCCATATATAGATCCCAACACACTGATTGGGACTAATAATGCCGGTAAAGTTACAAAGAAACTTTTTACCAGGTTTATTATCGGTTCTTTAGGTACATTTGCAGATGGTTCATAATTATGTCTTTTTGACACTATATAATGACTTATTAATAATAGTATAGTAAATAATAATCCGACACCACCTACTGTTATCCATACAGTTAAAACCGGTAGATTAATTACAATTGCAAAGACCAAACCTGAAATACTAGGAGGTATCAAAGTGCCTAGGATACCAGAATAAGACAACAATGCAACCAAATATTTTGGTTTATAATTATACTTTTTCATTTGAGGAATTAATATCCCACCAACTGCAGCCGTTGTACCAACAGCAGAACCGGTTAATGCCCCTGTTGCAGCACAGGATAATGTCATAATCATTCCAGTTACGCCAACTTTAAATATTCTACTTGCTAATTTAATAAAAAAATTAACCAGGTAATCAGATATCTTTGTTTCATTCATAACTGAACCAAGTAAAATATAAAAATAAATTGCCAACAAGGGAAAGCTAAACCCAGCAGCTAAACGGTTAAATGGAAGTAGTAAGGTTGCCGATGGCCCCCCGAGGAACAATATAAAAAGAATCCCCATTAATATCATGGCAAAAGCAACGGGAATTCCCAATAAAATCAATATTAAAAAGCCTGCAAATATTAAAATTCCTATCATTATGCAACACCTGCCTGGTTATTTTCTTCTTTTAATTTTTTAATTTCATTAATTATTTTATATAAATATTTTAAAGACATTCCAAGAAATCCCATTGCTATTGTGGTAAATAAAATAATTGAATTCGGTATTTTAAGTGAAACTGTTTTCATTGTAGTTATAGTAGCCATTTGGAAACCAAAATAAGTTCCTAAAAGAGAAATAGACAGACATACCAGCCAGATAAGTATCTCGATATAACTACGGGTTCTGCCTTCATATTTATCAATTATCAAATTAACACTGTAATGACTTCCATCTTTCGATGCCTTACTGGCACCCCAGTATACTAAAAGCATATAGAAATAGAGTGATATCTCTTCATACCAGCCCATGGAATATTTCAAAAAATATCTGTTAAAAACAGCAAAAATACTTACTAGTAATAATAGAAGCGGGAAGATGGTTAAAATTTTATCTTCAACCCATGTAAAAATATTCACTAATTTCTCTAAAATCTTCAGCAATTTGTTTCTCCTTATTTTATCCCATCGAACATTTAGCTAAGATTATAAAATCTTTTTTAACAATCCATAAGAGGCAAAAATAAATTGTCTCTTATGGATTGTAAGAGTTAATGTCTGATGCTGATTATTTTGAATTTCACCATTCTGCAATAACCTCATCCTCCTGTGCCAAAGTTTCTAATATTTCAGGATCTATCTGTTCTCCATATTTATCTAACATTTTTGGCAATACATTTTTTCTTAGCTCTAACTTTTCTTCAGGTGTAATCATAACTACGCCTTCTGCTCCATCTTTTACTTCGCTGCTTAAAGAATAATCAGCTGAACCCAATGCCCAAATGCTTGAAACATTCATAGCACCAACAGCTGCTTGTCTTACAATGTTCTGATAAGCTGTAGGAAGTGAATCCCAGGATTTTTTACTCATGGCAATCCCTACAACTGATGAATAATGATCGGAACCAAAGTAGTAAGGAGCAGCTTCAATAAATTTCATCATGGTGTAAGCAGCGGGAGAATTTTCGGCAGCATCAACTGTTTTTAATTGTAAGGCGGTAAAACATTCAGAATATGGTAATGGAGTTGCAATTGCTCCCATGAAATTAAAGGCATCCACCTGTATTGGGCTTGCCATTGTTCTAATTTTCATGCCTTTTAAATCTTCAATTGAATTGATAGGTTTATTAGCAAAGATATCTCTTCTTCCCATTGGAGCCATACTTAATACCATTATTCCACTTTCTTCACTAGCCTTATCAAGCATCTTTTGAACTAAAGGAGTATGTTCTGTTGTTGATTTAAAAGCAAAATTCATTGCATTTACGCTGTTTTCAAACATAAAAGGAATATCAAAAGCATAAAGAGCATCTGTATATACTCCAAGGTTAGCAGACATGGTTACAACCAGGTCCAGAGTTCCCATTTGTAAAGATTGAAGACCGGCTTCTTCACCGGTACCCCATTCACCAGCCGGATACATTTTAATAGCTATATCGCCATCGCTTAAATAGTTCACACCTGACTCAAAAGCTTGTAATATCAACCCTGTTTCTCCCCAGATAGGTTCATCTGAAATCATGTTAAATTGATATTTTGGTTCACAATGTACAGGAGAGACTACTAACACAAATATTGCAATTACTAATAAGAATAATAGTATGCTATTTTTATCTGATTTTATCATCTTACTTTCTCTCTTTCTTTTCTTTTATAGATTTTCTACTACTACAATAATTACTTCAAAGAATCTTCATCTTTAACAAAATGTTATATCTTTTTCTATTTTTCTACTTTCCCTCCTTTCTTTTTTAATTATTGTGCAAATCATTGTTATAATAACAATATTTGTATTGTTTATTTCTGTTTTTATATTGATAAGATTCTCTACTTGAAAAAATTATATCTCTTTATTAAACACCGATATTGATGATTTTTCAATATTTTTTGAAAATTTTGTGAAGATTTTTAATTATTAATTCTTCCCTATCATTACATCCAATATTGCCTGGTCTGTAGCTATCATTCCTGGATCACAGAGATGACCTAAGTTTTTAAATAACTGCCTGAAATCCGGGTCTACAATTCCATCTGTGTTGTGAATAACTGTTCCATGTAAAGCCAGAAGAGCTGATTGC
>Ga0265294_10006778_pt1 | contig 13689 bp, 8 predicted proteins | sample MunlanPumphouse3_FD_192504 | JGI IMG/M metagenome (GOLD analysis project Ga0265294, IMG submission 192504) | Groundwater microbial communities from a municipal landfill in Southern Ontario, Canada - Pumphouse #3 | ecosystem: Environmental > Aquatic > Deep subsurface > Groundwater | place... | reverse complement strand
GCTGACAGGTTCCCAGAGGACATACCCATCCGCAGAAAAATCTTCCAAAAGCCAGGGTCATGCACACCACCGCCAGGGACCAGAGCATGCCCGCGTAAAGACGGCCGGTGCTCAAAAGCGTTCCCAGGCCGACCAGAGGATCGATCTGAAGAAACCAGTTGACCGGCCAGCCTCGAAGCTGCCGCCAGCCTGTTCCAAGGGTCATGACCGCGCACAGCCACAAAAAAAGCGCCAGAAAAAAAACCTGGCAGATCCGTCGCACAACCCGCATATCCATGGCTGCATCCTATCCGGCGGTGATTCTGATCGGATTTAAGGATTCATAGTTCACGGTGCCGGCCCCGGCCGCCTCGGCCTTTTCAAGAAAAGGCAACTGGTCTAAAGATCTTTGCAACAGGCTTGCGCCGACGGCATCCACGGCTACCGGATCCGTGCCGACGATCAGGGTGTCGGTCCGCCTCAGGTCCGAAAACGACCCACCGGTAGGCCCGTTCTGAACCATCGCCGCAACGCCGTCCAGAATCACCAGGCTCGGACGGATCATGATGGAAAGCTCCTGAATGATGGTATGAATGTCCTGATGAAAGATGTTTCGCCTGCCTCCGAGCAGGCCGTACCAGTTTTTCAGCGTCATGGAGGCGCCGCTGCGGTGATGATCTTTGACCGGCGCCATTCCAATGACCCGGGTGATCCCCTCAAACGGGCCCACCATGACGGGCCAGTTTCGAATCAATCGGGCATTGGGTACGGTCAGCGGCGCAAAGGCGTCGGGATCGGGCAGAATCACACGCGCTCCCGCCTGACGTGCGGCCGGTCCGATACCGGTCAGTTCAAAGCAGCTCTGCGGATCATTGATCGGATTGTCGGTCACCGCCACATAAGCGGCGCCGGACTCAATGCACATGCGGACCGTTTCGCTCACCAGTTCGGGATGCGTGGTGGCCCCCAGCTGCGGCGGCGTGGCAAACGCGGCGTTGACCTTGATCAAAACCCGGTCCTTGGGGCGAATGAAGGACTCCATGCCTCCCAGGGCTTGAAACGCCGACCGAAGGCTCTTTTTCCGGTCCGGCCCATGAACGATGCACAACTGTTTTTTGATTCCGGAAATCGAAAAATCCGGCAGGCTGACCGCTTGAACAACCGGGGGCATCGGCCCGTCCGGATCGTAAAACAGGATTCCGCCTCCGGCAACCAGCGTGCCCGTCAGGCCGGCCTTAAGCGCCCGGGCCAGGAAATTGCGCCGGGAAATCAAGTCTTCAGGCCCCATTTCCGGTCTCCGGAATTCCCTGATAAAGGGTTCGAACCAGTATTTTCAAGCGATCCTCATTCGAAGCCTCATGTACGCCGGCAAGATAAGGGCCCCGGGTGAAAACCGCCTCCAGAACATCGAATATTTTCAGAACGTGGACTCCGGGAACATCGAGATTCAATTCCAGTTCACGGGCCCCGAAGCGCATCAGAAATTCCCGGTATTGCAAAGCCAGATTCCGGGCGCTTTCCGCCGAGTCCTGCCGGGCCAGAAAAGCCGTCATGCGATCGCCCTGAATCTCGTAGAAGGCCGTATAAATCCGGTCCAGGCATTCGCATCCGAATACCGGCGCGCTGAGCAGTTTGATCTCGTCGGAAGTCCGGTAAGCATCGGGGAAGATTTCAGTTTCCGTAATTTGTTTTTCTGAAACGCGATATGAGGCCACAAAGGCCCGGGCAAGGTTTCTCGCAGCTTCCTGAAGCGGCGGCTGAACATCCGATGCAATCAGTTCGACGTAATAGACGCCGTGGGCCATAAAAAGCGCGTTCGATGTCTCGTAGGAAAATCGAGTCACATTCAGAGGCGCTGCATCCTCGCGGCGCTGCATGCTGTAAACCGAAAAGGCAGCGGATGCATCCCGCATCTCGTAAAAAAACGCTTCCACCCATTGGTCCGGAAGCTGTATCGGACTGAACCTCCGGGCCGTCAACGACTTGAAACCCGCGGCAAGGTACAGTTCCGCCTTTCCGTTGATCTTGTCCGAAAGGTTGGCGGCGTCATAGCGTTCAGGTGTTGCGGCCACAAGCATTTCCGGAATCCGGAAAATCAGGGAATCTGTTTGCAGAGCAGGAACCGTTCCCGGCAACTCGATCCGCATGGCCGAAACAGCGGGATTAAAATGAAGCTGGCGGTAGCCGATCCATACGCCCAAAACGGCAAGAGCCGTCAAAACGGCAATACCGGCGATCATCGGCGAGTTTACGGCTCTGGATGGTTTTAAATCCAATGGGTCCATCCTTTTCTCCGAATCCAGCAAGTCCTTGCAAATTTTATAACCGGGCGGGCCGCGCCATAAGACCGGCATGAATTCAGAACCGGTTAAAACGCAGAGTTAATTGCAATCATAGAAGAAAAGCTTTTCCCTGTCAAAAATATTGCCGGTAAAGGCCGCCGAAACCGAAAATAAGCAAAAGTATTATTTTATTTTTATTTTGCATATGGTAGGTTCGAATCTGAATTTTTGCATGACTCTGTCTTTGAATTCAATTTCACACCCGCAAGGCGCATGAAAATATTTTTTTCATCCATACCAAAGGCCGAGGAATTCCCTCTGAAATCCTACCGGGTCGATTTCTCCCTGGACAGGCTCCGTCTGGGGGTGGACAATATCCGTTGCGATGTGCGCCTGAGCGACGACTTCCGGAAAGCGACCGGCGCTTTTATTCTTTCGCTGGTCTGCCGGCACGCCGAGGTGGAAATCTATCTGTATTCCGACAGGAAGTCGAATTGGAGACAGGAAGTTGTTGAATTCAAGCAAATTTGCATAGACGTGCTGCTGGATGCTCTTAACCTCGCAAAACGTGAACGGGAAATTCAAATCGATCTGATGGCCCAGGCGGCATTGGTCAAGTTTTTCACCGAAGAACTGGAAAAACAGTTCCTCAAAATGTTGGACCAGATCCGGCATCTGATCTTTCAAAAGGAAAAATCTTTCAAGGACGCACACGCCGCCCTTCAGCTCAAGGAAGAACTGGCAGCGGTTTCCAAAAATCGGCGCCAGATTCTGATCCAATCCGGAAAAGAACTGTTCGGCCATCTGATCGAAGTACAAACTTCGGAGCTTAAATCCATCCGCGAATCCAATTTCGGCGTGGAGCATCTGCTGCCGGACGACTTTTTTTCCGGGCCGCTGCTTTATACAAAAGATCCGGATGATTTTTTTATGATGGAGCACTATGTCCTGCTGGGCAACCGGTTCGAGGATCCCCATCGTTACGATCCGCTGGTTTCACTGATTCATGGCCTGATGGAACAGCTTGCCTCCAGGAACAGCGTTCCATCGCCAGAAAACAATACTCCCGCAAAACCATCGTTGGATCCTGAAATCCAGGCATGGATGCTGCATGTGGACAATATCGGCCTGTTGATGAACTGGTTTGAAACCTCCGAGCTTCTGAAACAGCAGGTTCAAGACGGCGCATCTCCAGAAGATCTGCGGGCCTTAAAAAGCCGTATCGGCAATCAGAAAAGGTGCCTGAATTTTTTCTACCGAGAGTTTCGGGGAAAAGGCCTCATTCCCCGAATTGCGGCAATCTTTGAAATGAAATCGATTTGCCATCAGTACTGCCCCCCCCTGGCGCCGCAGCTGGTACTGCAGTATCTGATCGACCAGAAAGGCAGAAGGCTGGTTCACGACCGGATCGAACGTTTGCAGAAAATTACCGGAGAAGCTGTATCCCTGAAGCCCCTGCGCAAGATGGCAGATCGGATTCAACTGATTTCACGAAAAAAACGCGAGCGGTACCTCGTCGAATTTCTGACAAGGCTCCTGACCTATCACCGGGATCGGACCAACCAACAGACCATTCAAAACGTCATGGAGCGTATCAACCTGACCCTTGATGAAAAAACCATTCAACTTTCCAGAGCGAACCGATCGTTGTATGAGTTTTTGCTGCCCCATGAACAGCGACTGGAAGAAAAACAGATCATCAATCACGTCATTGTAAAAGCCGACGTTCGTGGATCCACGGACATCACGCTGCAAATGAAAGAAACCGGATTGAATCCGGCATCCTATTTCAGCCTGAATTTTTTTGACCCCATCTCCAACATCCTGCCCCGATATGGAGCGGGAAAGGTTTTTATAGAAGGCGATGCGCTGATTCTATCCATATTTGAACGGGAAGAGTCTCCCCGTGGATGGTATGCTGTGGCCCGTGCCTGCGGGTTGTCTCTGAACACGATTTCCATCGTTCGGAATTACAACCAGCGGAATAAAACCTATCATTTGCCGCCTATAGAGATCGGCATCGGGATCAGCTTTAACAATGCGCCTCCAACCTTTCTCTTCGATGCCGAAAAACCGATCATGATATCCTCGGCGATCAATCTGGCCGACCGGATGTCGAGCTGTTCCAAAAGGATTCGCGAGCATATCGAAAATCGTTCGGCGCCTTTTAACCTCTATGTTTTTCAAGCAGCATCCGATCAGGGAACCGCATTTCCCGACGACCAGATTCTCAGATACAACGTTAATGGCATTGAGCTGAGCGCGGAAGGATTTGAAAAACTGACCCGTGAGATCGATCTGAAATTTATTTCCTGCCGGGTTCCTGAAATCCAGGAAGACGAGATCCGGCTTTACACCGGCATATTCCCCACAGCCACCAGGCAGTATCAGCGGCTGATTATCCGGGAGGACGATATTTTAGAGGTATCTCCGGATACATTGAAGCCGATTCAGTCAACAGGCAGAAAATACTACGAGGTATGCACCCATCCCGGGCTTTACCGTTATTTGAAAGAGCACGAATAACCGACCGAAATCACCTCTCTTACTTTAACCGTAACAAATTCTATTCCGTCCTGTTTACTCTATTTCACAATTGTTTGAAGCTAAAAGATCTACTCATTTTGATGTTATTTTAGTATGCTAAGCTCGGATATTGCGCAAAAGAATAACAAAATCTCCTGTATTGTGGTATAAATCAATTGGTTAGATTGAATAAACAGGAGATTTTGCCATGATAGTTTGTACCAAAAGGATCGTAGAGTTTCCAAGGTGCAAAAGTCGTAAAATTGCAGGAAAGTTCAACGGCGGCGATATTACTTAGGGTATACGCCATTGCCCAGGGTTACGAAGATCTGAACGACCATGAGACCTTAAGAAAGGATATGGTTTTTCAGAGCGCGATTGATCACGATGCCGATCTGGCCAGTCCATCGACCCTGTGTCTTTTTGAGAACCGGGTAAATCAAGGGATGCTCTGGGAAATGAGTGTCGCGATGGTGGATGTTTTTATTGAATCCTTTGATCGTGCTCCTGAAGAACTGATTCTGGATTTTGACAGCACGGACGATGCGGTTCATGGGGAGCAGGTGGATCGGTTTTTTCACGGTTATTATGATCATTACTGTTTTTTGCCGCTGTATGTATTTTGCGGCAATCATCTGTTGGCTGCGTATCTTCGTCCCAGCAACATAGACGGCGCAAAGAACGCCTGGGCTATCCTGTCGCTGCTGGTGAAAAGATTCCGTCAGGTTTGGCCGCGGGTACGGATCATTTTTCGTGGGGACAGCGGTTTTTGTCGCCATATCACGCTGAACTGGTGTGAAATGAACGACATTTTATTGTCGGCATGGCCAAAAACAGCCGGCTTTTGGAACAATCGCACAGCATGATATGTCGTGCGGAAAGGCTTTTCGAAGTCACCGGGGAAAAGCAGCGCATTTTTGGACAAGTCTCGTATGCCGCCGAAACCTGGAATCGTAAAAGACGGGTCATTGTCAAGGCCGAACACAGTGCGATAGGCCCAAACCCGCGGTTTGTGGTGACCCATATGCGCGGAGATCCTGAAACGATTTATGATCAGGTTTACTGCGCCAGGGGCGAGGCCGAAAACCGGATCAAGGAACAGCAGCTTTGTCTGTTTGAAGATCGCACCAGCTGCATGAACTGGCTTCCGAATCAGTTCCGGGTCCTGCTGTCCGCCCTGGCCTACACGCTGGTGGAATCAATACGGTGAATAGCGCTTCGCGGGACGGAGCTGGCCAGAGCCAGGTGCGATACTATCCGATTAAAGCTGCTGAAAATCGGAGCGGTGATTATTCGAAATACCCGCCGCGTAAAATTGATGTATTCAAACGCGTATCCTTAATCAGGATCTGTTTTTCAAAGCAGCATACAGGATGCGCTGTTAACGGATTGAGCTGGAAACAGGTTGATTTCGGCGACAACAGGACTCGTGCAATATCCGGGCTAGCATATTATCATTTTGATCATCTGTTCATTCGATGATCAAGAAACAACTAAAAGGAAGCGCCAATGCCTTCTGAATCCAAATTCCGTTATTTGCTGTTCAAGATCGTATCGGTCCTGGCGTTCACCGCGGCTGCGCTGGCGTCGACGGGCATTGCCGGGGAAACGCAAACCCAACAGCCCGTCAAACCGGTCATACTTTCCGCCTTGGAAATCGATTATCCGCCTTTTTGCATCGTTGATTCGGATGGCATGGCAAAAGGCTTTTCGGTCGAGCTGATGAAGGCGGCACTCTTTGCCATGAATCGCGAGGTTTCCTTTCGCACGGGAATACGGGACGAGGTTCGATGCTGGCTGGAACGCGGCCAAATTCAGGCCCTGCCGCTGGTGTGCCGTACGCCGGAGCGCGAACGCCTGTTCGATTTCACAATTCTTTACATGGAAACGCACGGCGCAATCGTTATCAGAAAGGATGAGACCGGCATTCTGAAACTGAATGATCTCAAAGGACGGCGGGTCGCCGTGATGAAGGGAGACAGCGCCGAAGAATTTCTGCGACGGGAGGAACGCGGCATCGAAATTCAAACCGCAGCCACTTACGAAAACGCCCTGCGCGAACTGTCCCGGGGCAGTTTCGATGCCGTGGCGATACCGCAGCTGGTGGGCCTGCGTCTGATTGATGAAATGGCGCTGACAAACCTGCGGATCATCGGCCGCCCTGTCGAAGGCTTCACTCAGGAATTCTGCTTCGCCGTCCAAGAGGGGGACCGGAAAACCCTGGCCCTTCTGAATGAGGGCCTCTCTCTGGTCATGGCGGATGGAACCTACCGCCGTCTCCACGCCAAGTGGTTCTCGGCCTTGGAACTTCCGGCAAACCGCAGCATTATGGTCGGCGGAGACCACAATTATCCGCCATATGAATATATAGACACCAACGGACGACCGGCCGGCTACGCCGTGGATCTTACCCGCGCCATCGCACGGGAAATGAACCTGGACATCGAAATCCAGCTCGGATCCTGGACGGAAACCGTGCAACAGCTTGAAAAGGGCGATATCGACATCATACAGGGCATGTTTTACACGCCTGAACGAGACCTGAAGTTCGATTTCACACAGTCCCACATGGTGAACCACTACGTCGGCATCGTGCGCAAAGGCAAGGGCGCGCCGCCCGTCACGCTCGACGGGCTGAAAGGCAAGCGCATCGTTGTGCAGCGCGGCGATGCCATGCATGAGTTTCTGTTGGAAAAAGGGCTGGGGGATCAGGTTTCATCTGTCGAGACGCAGGAAGATGTGTTGAAGGATCTGGCCGACGGCCAATACGATTGTGCGCTGGCGGTTCGAATCAGCTCCCTGCATTTAATTCAAAAACACGGATGGACGAATCTGAATCTGGGCCGCACTCCGTTCGTTTCAATGGAATACTGCTATGCGGTTCCAAACAATCGCAAGGCCCTTCTCGCCGAGTTCAGCGAGGGGTTGAAAATTCTGGAGAATAGCGGCGAATACCGCCGCATCTTCGAGAAGTGGATGGGAGTCTACGAGGAAAAACCGCTGTCCCTGATCAGCGCCCTGCGCTATTCTGCAATAGCTCTTGCGCCGCTGCTGCTGATTCTGCTGGTTTTGTTTCTGTGGTCCTGGTCATTGCGAAGACAGGTGGCATCGAGGACGAAAGAGCTGTACGAAAGCCGGGAAAAATATCGTTCCTTTTTCGAAAACAGCATGGACGCCATCCTGATAACGGCGCCTGAGGGCGGCGTTCTTTCCGCTAATCCTTCGGCCTGTGAACTGTTCGGCCGTACCGAGGCGGAAATGATCGAACTCGGAATGAACAGTCTGGTAGACATTGCCGACCCGAATTTTTCTGCATTTTTGGCCGAGAGGGAAAAACACCGGAAAGCAAGAGGGGAACTGACGTATATTCGAAAGGACGGCGCCCGTTTCCCCGCCGAAGTCGCATCCGCCTTCTTCATGGACAGCTTCGGGAAAATCAAAACCAGCACGATCATCCGCGACGCGAGTGAACGCAAAGCCGCTGAAGAAGCCCTGATAGCCGCTTATTCGAGGCGGGAGGAACTGGAATTCATCATCAATCACAGCCCGGCTATTGTCTGGCTGTGGAGAGCCGAACCGGAATGGCCCGTGGAATATGTTTCCGAAAATATCGCGCGCTACGGTTATACGCCCGATGCGTTTACCAGCGGCAGAATTGCATTTGCCTCCATCGTTCATCCCGATGATTTTCCAAGGATAAGCACCGAGGTTGAACGGTTTGCCCACGAGGGCAAAACCGATTTCACTCAGGCATACCGGATTGTTACAAAATCCGGAGAGGTGCGCTGGATTGACGACCGGACCTGGATAAGACGCGGCGCCGACGGATCCATCTCCCATTTCCAGGGAATTGTATTGGACATCACCGGCTGCAAGCAGACGGAGGAGCTCTATCAAACCCTGGCGGAAAGCTCTTTTACCTGCGTCTTCATCGCGCAGAAGGGAAAGTTCGTTTTTATCAATGCCGCTATTAAATATTGGGGATACAGAGGAGAGGAACTGACAGGGCGCGATTCGAATATGATCGTTCACCCGGACGACAAAGCCCTGGTAAAAAAGAAAAGCGGGGAGCTGCTGTCGAAAAAAAGCAATCAGGCCCTGGAGTTCAGGATTGTTACGAAGCAAAACGAGACGAGATGGGTTTCCCAGACGATTGCGCCCATAAATTATCAAGGCAAACCGGCCATTCTAGGCAACGCGATGGACATCACCATCCAAAAGCAGGCCGAGCGGGATCTGGTTCTGAATAAAGAAAGAACGCAAATTCTTCTGGATCTTCACCTCATGATAGGCGAATCAAGCCAGGCCATATTGAATTTCACCATGGAAGCGTTGCAGAAAATCAGCCGGAGCCAGTTCTCCTTTATCGGGCTCATGGATGAAACCGAATCCGTCATGACGATTCAAGCCTGGTCAAAAGACACGATGGCCCGGTGCTCATCTTCGAACAAACCGGAGCGATATCCCATTTCCGAAGCCGGCGTATGGGGAGACTGCGTCCGGCAGAGAACGCCTGTAACGATCAACGATTACGATGCGCCCCGGCCACGCAAGAAAGGGTATCCCGAAGGTCATGTTCCGATTCAGCGCTTTATGAGCATTCCCGTATTGGACGGCAACAAGATCGTCGCCGTCGCCGCCGTTGCCAACAAGGAAGAGCCCTACACGGAAGACGACGCCAACGCCCTGATTTCCCTGTGCAACAATATGTGGGAAATTCTGCATCGCAAACAGGCCGAAACGCTTTTGAATGAAACCCTGGACAATCTTCGAAAAGCGGTCGGCGTGAGCATTCAGGTTGTGACCTCGGCGATAGAGGCGAGAGATCCTTATACCGCCGGCCATCAGATCCGGGTTGCAAATCTTGCTCGAACCATCGCCACGGCAATGAGGCTGCCCCGGGAACAAATCGATGGAATCAGGCTGGCCGCGAGCATTCATGACATCGGAAAACTGGCCATACCGTCTGAGATACTGACCCGGCCCAGAAAACTGACGCCGGCAGAGTACGAACTGGTCAAGGAGCATGCCCTGAAAGGGTACGAAATGCTCAGGAATGTGAATACCGACTGGCCCCTGTCGCAGATTGTCTTACAGCACCATGAGCGGATGAACGGCTCGGGCTATCCTCAGGGTCTTCGGGGCAAGGATATTCTGCTGGAGTCCAGAATCTTGGCCGTAGCCGACGTGGTCGAGGCGATGGCTTCTCACCGTCCCTATCGTTCGGCATTGGGCGTGGATGCAGCCCTGGACGAAATCAAAAATCACAGCGGCGTTCTTTACGACGCCAAGGTTGTAAACGCCTGTCTGAGAGTATTCCGTGAAAGGGGTTTCCGGTTTGAACCTGTTTGAGAGAAAGCAGCGGCTTCTGAAAATTTCATACAGCGCTGCCGTCGACAGGCCCTGTTATGGACAATGAATCGTTGCGGCAGGAAAAGCGCCTGCCCAAGGAGAATAGATTATGATCACTCCAAATCCATTCTTTTCTCTGGCAAGGGCCTTCCTGGGGATGACGGTTATGGCTCTCTCGCTCGTCGCCGGGCCGAATTCTGATGCAAAAGAATCTGAATTCCTTCAGGAAATCAAGACAGAACATGGGTCAGAACGGATCGAAACGCCGACGGATCGGCAGGGGGCGAATTCCGGCGAGCCGATCGAAGACCGCCGGATCGATCGGGACGGTCCATTTCGAAAGGTGCGCGTCGGATTATACAACAACAAGCCGAAAATTTTCGTCAATGAAGCGGGCCGGCCATCGGGAATCTTCGTCGACCTTCTGGACTGGATCGCCCGGAAAGAAAAATGGGAGCTGATCTATGTGCCGTGCTCCTGGTCGGAGTGCATTCCGGGGCTCAAAGCTGGACGGATCGACCTGATGCCGGATGTTGCATATTCAATGGAGCGGGAGGGCGAGTTTGCCTTCAACGATGAACCGGTTATGGAAAGCTGGTCGCAGGTGTATGCCAACAGGAAAGCGGGGATCGCGAAATTATCCGACTTGAACGGTCTGCGGATCGCCCTGCTCGATGGTTCGATTCAGCAGAAGATTCTGCAAAATACGATAATCGGATTCGGATACCAGACAACAGTTGTTTCGGCGAGCGACTTTGAGGAGGCTTTCAGGCTGACGGCCGACGGCGCCGCGGATGCAGTGGCGACCAATCATTTTTTCGGCGACTACTATTTTGAGGAATACGGTCTGGTGAAAACGCCGATCGCTTTCAACCCGACGTCCTTGTATTTTGCGGTTGCGGACGGCCGCAACCCGGATCTGCTCGAAGCCCTCGACCGAAATCTGCGCGCCATGAAATCAGCGCCGAAATCCATTTATTATCGGACGCTCGGCCGCTGGATGGATAGGCCGCAACCGCCGGCAACGGTTCTTCCGCGGCATCTGATATGGGTGATCGGCGGCATCGGCGGATTTCTGATTCTGACGATTATTGCCGCGCTGATGCTGCGCAGGCAGGTCCGGGCCCAAACCAGGCATTTTGTTCAAGCCAATGAATTGCTGAAGGAAAGCGAAGAAAAATACACAGCCCTGTATGAGACCAGCAGGGACGGAATCGCGCTGCTGAATACCGAGGGATACTTTCGCCAGGCCAACCGGGCGTTTCTGGAGATGACCGGCTATGAGATGCGGGAGATAGAGGGGTTGAACTGTCATAAGCTGACGCCCGAAAAATGGCGCGACAAGGAAAGATGCATCCTGGAACAGCAGGTTCGAATCAGAGGATACTCCAACGAATATGAAAAGGAATGCGTTCGCAAAAACGGTTCCGTTTTTCCGGTTGCCGTCCGGGTGTGGCTGATGAAGAATTCCGCCGGAAATCCTTTCGGAATGTGGATGCTGATGCAGGACTTGACCGAACAGCGCCTGCGGCTGACGCAACGGATCATGACGGAAAAAATGGCGACTGTCGGGATGACGACGGCCGGAATTGCACATGAACTGAACAACCCTATGATGGGAATTCAGGGCTTTATCGATTATTGCCTGAAACACACGCCTGCGGAAGACAGGCGCTATGAAGTCCTGAAGGATGCAAAACGTGAAACCCTGAGATGCATTGATTTGGTGCACAACCTGCTTTCGTTTTCGCACGCGGGCCGTCTTGCGGAAGCGGAATGGCGGAAGGAAAGCTGCGAGGTGGTTTTAAATCACGTGATCGGCCTGCTTTCTTATCGCATTGAAAAAGAGGGGGTTCAGGTGATCAAACAGTTTCCAGCCAACATGCCGGAAATCTGGACCAAGGAGAATCATTTGCAGCAGGTTCTTCTGAATCTGACGACCAATGCACTGGATGCGGTCCGGGAAACCGAAAAAAAAGAGATCCGGTTCGAGGGACTCCTGGCCGGCCCATATGCTAGGATTTCCGTGTCCGATTCGGGCGCCGGCATCAATCCGGAGCATATGCAGCGGATTTTTGATCCTTTTTTTACCACCAAACCGGCCGGAAGAGGTACGGGTCTGGGGCTTTCCGTTTCTCTGAATCTGGTTGAATCCCTGGGCGGAGAAATCATCTGTGAAAGCCGGGCCGGCAAGGGAACCACATTTAAAATCATGCTGCCCAGAGAAAAAAGAACAGGTTGACCCCTTGCCCATGTCAAGATGCTGATTAAAAAATTTCAGGATCGATTGAATTGAAAGCTGCTCTCTTCAAAAATTTTCAGGCAGGCTTCCACGACTGTAATGTCATAGCGCACGCCTTTGTAATCGACAATTTCCTTCAGGGCGGCTTCCAAGCCCATGGCGGGCCGGTATGGCCTATCCATGGCCATGGCCTCCACCACATCGGCGACGGCAACGATCTTGGCCTCGGGTAAAATCTCATCCGCTTTGATCCCGCGGGGATAACCGCTACCGTCGATACGCTCATGGTGCTGAAGAGCGATGCCGGCGACCGGCCAGGGGAATTCAACCTCCTTGAGAATATCGTACCCGGCCTGGCAGTGGGTTTTAATCAGTTCAAACTCGGTCTTCGAAAGTCTCGCTGGCTTGGTAAGTATTTCAGAGGGAACTGCAATCTTGCCAATGTCGTGAATCAGTCCGGCCAGATAGATTCCTTCGACGATCTGCTCTGAATTTCCCATCTCCCGGGCGATCGCCCGGGACAGGTCGGCCACCCTGCGCTGATGCCCAGCGGTATAAGGGTCTCTGGCTTCCACGGTCATGGTTACCACGCCGATGGTTGCCATCATAGCACGGCCGAGCTTTGTCAGGGCCTCCTTCAAGTCAGCCTGAGTCTGCTTATGAAGCGTGATATCCCGAAGCATGGCCAGACTCGCCTTCCGTCCCTCATGCTCGATTTCAGACACCCGCATTTCAGCAATGGCCATTTTCCCGTCGACGCCGACCAGGTCCAGTTCCACACTTTCACCGGCAACAACCGGTAAGCCAAAGGGCTGATTGATCAGCCTTTCCATTTTCCGGCCCAGAATCTTCTCCGCCGCCGGATTGACGAACCGTATCAAACCGGCTTCATCTACAATCAGTATGCCGTCCGCGCTGCCGTTAATAATTTTGAAATACCTTTCTTCGCTGGCGGACAGCCTCATCTCGTTCCGAACGTTCTTGGTTTGGGTTTCGAGAACATGAAGGCCAAAGGCAATTTCATCGGCCAGTTCTCCCAGCAGTTCCGTTTCTTCGGAACCTGCGGACAGCCCCATTCGAATGAGGGCCATCAGGATGCCGTAAACCCGGTCTTCATGCGCCAGTCGCACCAGCAATACCGTTCTTTTCTGATCGTCCTCCCGCGGGATACCGTATGCGGCGAGCAGATCATTCAGGTCAACGGGAGACACCCCCCGCCGACTGAACGATTTTTTCTCATATCGTGAAAGCGACTGGTATCGCAACATTTCGACTTTTGGAATCATTCTTCTTTCAGGTCCTGTTGCC
>Ga0265294_10006777_pt1 | contig 13690 bp, 13 predicted proteins | sample MunlanPumphouse3_FD_192504 | JGI IMG/M metagenome (GOLD analysis project Ga0265294, IMG submission 192504) | Groundwater microbial communities from a municipal landfill in Southern Ontario, Canada - Pumphouse #3 | ecosystem: Environmental > Aquatic > Deep subsurface > Groundwater | place... | reverse complement strand
GCCGTCCGGGCATGGACCTGCTCCGGCGTGCCGCGCGGCATCAGATCTATGACGTCAAGGCTGCCGAGGCAGCGCATCTCGTTGCCCAGCTCCTTCCGCACCAACCAGGCCGGCGGCGCGTCGAAGGAGAAGCAGCCCATGTGGGGCTTGCGGATGTACGGCAGGAGTTTCTCGGTGTGCCCGCACATGTGCAGGATCTTCGGCACCGAGACGGCACAAGCGAACTTCTGGTGGTACGGGAGCACGAATTCCTTGTAGATTTCCAGCGAGATCGGGTCGCCCGAGGCGGACGGATCGGCCGGGAACAGGATGTGTGCCCCGACAACTACCTGCTGGCGGCCGTACTCGATGCAGAAGTCGGTAGCTGCGGCGTCGGCCGCAGCACCTGCTATCGGCGCCGTGAAGAGTGATTATCTTCTTTTTTCTTCTTTGATCGTTTTAGAAGAAAGACCGACCCGCCCGCCGTTTTATCTAGAGACGGCCCCATTCTCGACGGCATGCAGAACGTTCCGCGCATCCTCGCCGTCGTCGGCTCCCTCCGGGAGCAGTCGCTGAACCGCCAGCTGGCCGTCCTCGCCGGGCAGGCACTCGGAAGTCGCGCCGTGTTCGAGGTCCTCGACTACCGCGACATACCGCTCTTCGACCAGGACGAGGAGCTCCCAGCCCCGGCCGCCGTGGCGCGCGTGCGCCGTCAGGTGCTGGAGGCCGACGCTCTCTGGTTCTTCTCACCCGAGTATAACCACTTCTTCCCGGGCGTGCTGAAGAACCTGGTCGACTGGCTGTCCCGGTCACCGGCGCCCGATGAGCCGCCGGTGCTGGCCGGCAAGCCGGCCGCGCTCAGCGGCATCTCGCCCGGCCAGGGCGCCACACTGCAAGCACAGGACCACCTCGTGACCCTGCTCTCGTTCCTCGACGTACGGCTCATGAACGTCCCGCGGCTGGCGATCCCGCACGCCGCGGATCAGATGACGGATGGGAAGCTGGTCCTGCAGGACAGCGCGCCGTACCTGCAGCGGCAGGCGGACGCCTTCCTCGCGTTCATCGCGCGGTAGCGGCGTCCGATTCCAGCTCATGCGCATCGATGAGGGCCTGACCGACGACGAAGGATTCCCCGTCCTGGTGAAAGAACCCTCCTCTGACGATCCCTCCCCGCAGCAACAGTCCGCACCCGGTCAGAGCTTCGTACCGAATCATCGCCACCGACATGGTCATCCGCCGCATGACATCGCGGCCGGTGTCCTCGGAGAACAGCGCTATGTTATCCATGAATGTCTTGATCGACATATCCTCATCGATGTTCAGCTGGACTTTCCCGTAGACGTCTGTCAGACCGCGGATATAACGGCGCGACATCGCCGGGGTGCCGCCCAGCAGACTGGTCGAACCCAGCACATCCAACATCGCTACGATCTGCGTGGTCTGGGCGTAACGTAGCGGCGGATGGCTGCCCTGGAGACGATGCGGACCTGACATGGCTTGGGGTATCTGACCTTTTACCCGTTTGATAATGATTCCCGCTACAGTCAGTCAGTCGGTTAGTCCGATCGATACTCACCCGGCGTTGTCAAGCACGATGCGCTTCGCGAAGCCGCCCCGGTGGGTGTGCTTCCGCTCGTAGGCATCCATCAGGTCCTGCCGGGTGAAGCCCTCCTCGTCCGCGAGGGCATAGACGACCTCGAGGATGTCCGCTAGCTCGTCAATCTTCTCTGTGTCAAAGAACTCCTTGGACTCCTCCTTGAGCTTCTCCTTGAGGAGCGAGATGATCTCCTCGCCCTCCGCCGTGTGCCAGGCGGCCTGACGGCCGTCCGCCGCGATGATCTCCGGAATCCTGTCTCTGACCAGCTTGCTCGCCGTCTTCTGAGGCCCCCGTGTGGTGCCGCGCCAAACGGATATCGACGTCCGCAGCGCGACTTCAATCGAGATATGTGACTGGAAGTCCTTAAGACCAATCCCCGAATGATTCTGCGGCTTTTCCGTTCAAGAACCTCATCCAGACAGAAGACTATAATAAAAGCCACTGCCGTTTCAATCGTATCATGATGTGGAGACTTTGAAATGACGACCGAAACCGATGCACTGTCCACCACGTATTCCAAACAGCTGAAAGAAGACGCGATGAGGAAGAAGCTCGTCAACATCCATACCTTCTCAGAGATCGAGCGGACAGGTCTCCATTATCAGATTCGGGAGAGACGCATACTGCTCCACACCACCGCCCGCGGGGAGAGAGTCTACATACAGTATCCTGGAAAGGAGTCGGCCCGGGAGGGAGACAAGATGCGTCCCTGGGATTTCAAACCGAAGATCATGCTGCCTGACGGGAGTATGATGTCGGACATCTCATTCAAGGACGTGTGGAACGATCTGGCAACCATCTCGGAATCCCATGATTCGACCCTTCCCATCCTGGCGACGGTCCTTTTCAGGATGGCATACATGGTCGACCACCAGGATTCGGAGGATGAATACGAATGCGGAGAGATTAATTTCGAAACGGGAAAGATCAGTTTATGTAAACCGGTCCACCTCAAATACGAGCGGTACTCGCCCAACAAGGACGTCCTGAGCCATCTGCAGAAGGAAATCGGAGACCTCCGCGGCATCTCCGTCGAGGCCTATCTGCTGGTGAACGACTATCTGGCACAGAACGAGGACTGCAAGTACTATTATCGCGACAGCCGCTCTGGCGCTAAAGGATGGAAAGGCGACATCGGAAGACGCAACAATCTGCTGACCCATATCGCAATCATCGGTTTCCTCGAGAAGAAGATCCGTTTCACCGAGATCACCGATCAGTTCCAGCGTATGAGAGGAGTCGCACCCATCCCGGACAAGTGCCTGTCGGATGTCACAGACCATCTAGTGATGTCTGAACATGATCGGCAGGTACGGACCGCACGGCTGGACTGACCTGTCCCGCATCGATCTCGGCCAGGGTCCGGCCCATGCGCTCGATCAGCTGGACGACCAGCGCATTGCCCATCGTGAAATAGCGCTGGCGCTCGGTCATCCCGGTATTGGTCCAATCGTCGGGGAACCCATTCAGCCGCTCGCATTCCACCGGCGTGATCGTCCGATAGCGTCCGGTCATCGGATCGAGCACCAGATGGCTCGAGCGATTGGGGGTGCCTTCGCTGGTGAGCATGGTGCGGCCGGGCCTTTCCAGGATGTCCGGGAACGGTATCGCCCCCTCGGTGTAGCAGTACTTGGAGCCGTCCTTCCGCGTACGCGGCAGATGCTTCGCACCCTTCATGACCTTCCACTGATCCAAATCGGTGACATAGTACTTCTCGTTGACCTCGGTCTGGAGGAGCCCTCCGAGGGTCGCCACCTTGTCCGGTGCAATCGGGACTATGTCGCGTGTATAGACCTTGTAGCCGACCATGACGCCGGCCTTGTAGAAATGCTCCTCGAAGGAATCCGAGACCTCGACCAGCGAGTGATAATCGCGCTTGGAGATGCTGAAGGTGTTGATCTTGTCCTTGATGAGCTCGTCCTTGACCGGGAAGGTCCTGGCGAAGAAGCCCTGCTCGTTGACGACCTTCTCCATTGCATTGTTGCGGTACACCTCGGCCATCGGCAGGTCCTTGCGGCAGGCAAAGATGAAAGTCCGGCGGCGGCGCTGCTGCAGCCCGTAATCCGCGGCATTCACAATCCGCCATTCTACGCAATATCCATCATCAGCAAGACATCTGAGGATGATTCCGAAGTCGCGCCCCCGTTGCCTTACCGGCGACCGCACGAGACGGTCCACATTCTCCAGGATTACGTACTTCGGCTGCTTCCTCTTGAGGATGTCATGGATGTACCACCACAGTACACCCTTCTTGCCCTCGATACCCCGGGCCTTGGTGCTCGCGACCGAGTAATCCTGACAGGGGAAGCCACCGACCAACAAATCGTGGTCTGGTACATCGGCCTTCGCAATCCCGATGTCCTCATTGACATTGACCGATCCGGTGCCCCTGAAATGAGCATCGTAGCATTTGAAGGCGAACTGATCCTTCTTCCCAGGCTCCCACTGGTTGGCCCACACAGTGACGAAACGGTCCGAAGCCCGTTCCAGCCCAACGCGGAAGCCGCCGACTCCGGCGAAAAGCTCGACGACCCGTATGTTCTCTGCCATCGCCGAGGTGATCATTGTCGTTCTTATAAAAAATGTGCCGATCGGCTCCTAAGCACTTTGCCGATGCGTTCCACGACCGCCGGCAGATTGGCGTTGATTTCGCATTCCCAGACCGTAATAACAATCCATCCTTCAGCTTCCAAGGCGGCGGTCTTCCGTGCATCCCGCTCGACGTTGCGCTGGAACTTCGCTGCCCAGAAGTCAGCATGCGTCTTCGGCAACGGAAGATTACACCTCGGACAGCGATGCCAGAAACAGCCGTTGACGAATATAGCCACTTTACGCCCTGGATAAGTAATATCCGGACGACCGGGAGCACGACGCCAATTGAGCCGATATCCAGGATATCCAGCTTCCCGTAGCGCCTTGCGAACGATGACTTCGGGCCCTGTTCCAGTTGCCCGATTGGCTTTCATTGTATGGCTTGTTGCAACACTTGATGGCAATGGATTACGTAGGTCTGTCATTTTTACTTCGCTATGAACAAAAACTCATTCGGCCATATCACTCGGCTCACCAATGCCTTTAACTCTCTGCTTTCTGACGATTTCCTTCATTTCTCCCACCGAAAGCACCGGCTCGTACCGGTAAATCATCCGGTGGCAGTTCGAGCAGACACAGACCAAATCGGCATCCGAGTCAATCTTCAACTCTCCCCCGAACGTCGATACCGACTTCCGGTGATGGACCTTAATGAACCTGCGGTCCCGCTCGCCGTAGGCCTTCGAGAAGTCAAAACTGCAGATCTGGCACACAATCCCGTGTAGCACGATGGCCGCCTCCCGGTTCCGCGCGTTACACTCGTAGCAGGTCGAGTAGTAGCTGACCTTACGCCCCTCCTTGCTACCGTCGAACGGCTTGTCCCGCAGGTCGGCCGGGTCCCCATCCCCGATTAGCGTCTCCTACGATAGGTAGGACAACTCGATACGGTAATGCAGATAGTCAAGCCGAGTGAAGCTCATGTGAGGGAACCGGCCGGTCTCGACCACCCCGGAGTACAACTCGTTCAACTTCCGCGACAGCCGCGAGGTCCATATAATCCGCGTCTGGTAGCCGAACTCGCCCGACGAGTTGATCCGTTCCAGCCGGGCCGGGAAGTCCTCACCGTCCAACGTGACGGTAATTCCCACCCATTTCCCGGGCGAGTAGTCTTCGATGCCAAAGTAGAACCAGGTCTTGATCGGAATCCCCGAGCCAAAGTTCAAGAAGACTGACTTATCTGTCGGCTTCACGGTCGTCGTCTCGTTGTAGACCGTCCAGGAGTCGCTAATCACCGCCGGCTCAGTAAAGGAGAGCCGGTAGACCCACTGCTCGCACTTCTCGAAAACGATGACTGTGAACCGCCTCATCCCCCGTACATCGGGGTATTGCCGGTTGATGACTGCTATCAGCTACGGCGGCAGACTGATTCTATGGGAATGGACATTGCGCATCCGAGTGTTGACCAGCTCGGCCGTGCCGTGGTAGGGCTTCTCATCATAGATGAGCATGAGATCGTGCTGCTCTCCGGGAGCGAGCCCGTTCAGATCGAAGAACGGTGCGGCCTTCTGGTCCACGATAGTATCGCCAGAAGCGAAGAAGGAGGCTTCGACCATCTTCGCTACTTCGTTCTGCGCAAGGTCGATCTGGAAAATCTGTAGCTAACTCATCTTTGCGTCAATCCAATATCGCGAATCTGTTAGATGTCACCATCGCCGCTCATGCTCATTCCTTTTCGCTGTCCTCGGTGTCGATGTCAATACTAGCGATTTCATCGCTGTCGTCCTCTCCGTTGTACGTCGCCGCAAACCGACACCCGCAGCCGCAACTCCACTCCTCGACGTAGTCCCCGTTCCAATCCCACTCGTTGGCCTTCAGACCCGTCACGTCGAGCTCCCGCCCACAGCGGGGACAGAAGACGTCCGTGTGATACTCGCCGTTCTCGTCATGGTGTCCTGTCAATGAATCGCCGTGGAGGCGATCGCTCCCCGTATTAAAATTAGGATTATTGACAATACAATACTGAGAGACCTTAACTCATCGATTGCACATTCTTTGCCAACGGATCCCTTTTAGAATCTGGGTGTGAATCCGATAAAGACCTTTTTGGCATCATGCCGATGCTGGCCAAAATCTCCTCCTGCTCTTTCCGAGTCGTCGTGAACCGCTCGAGACTGTCGTTCTCGATCGCTTCGAGCATAACCTTTTCTTTCCTACCAAGACGGGTGAGGATCTGCTCGTCGAGGGAGACCTTGACTCCATCCTGATCGAATACCGTCTCCAGATAGTGGAACTGGGTGTATTGGTCTTCCTTCAGTCCCAGACGGTGGATGCGATCCTTCGATTGGAGCAGGTGCACCAGATTGTAGCTGTATTCGAAATAGACCGCATCGTGACAGGCCGTGTGCAGCGATATCGCCTCTGCCAGCGTCTGCGGATTGGTCACAAGGACCTGCACGCTCCCATTCTTGAAGGAATCCAGGGCGGCCTCCCGATCCTCGGTCCCCCCGTAGACCATGCAGACCGAGATACCCTTCGCCTTCAGCATCCGCGCCAGATTCTCGATGCTGCGGACGAAGATGCACCAGACGACGACCTTCTTCCCCTGTGATGCCAGCTCTGTGACCAAATCCAGGCACGCCGCGGTCTTCGCCGTGATCACCGTAATCTCCTCGCCGAAATCACCGAAATCGGGCGATTCCCCCTCGTCGGCGAAGGCTGACAGCTCCAAATCGCTCACCTTGCCGCTCAGCATGACCGGATCCGATTCCAACTGGAGGATGCGGATGATCATGGCCAACGGACTCGTGACCCGCTGCGGCAGCATCTCGAACAGCCGGCCTTCGATCGCCGTGGCATCAACCCGGATGATGTCATCCGGGTTGGCCTTCGGAACTCCGAGCTCATCCTTGGTCGTCCGACAGAAGAAAGGCTGCAGCTTCTGATTGATGACATCCACATCATTCCCTTCAAGGCTGGACAGCATCTCCGGCGAGAGAGCGAAGAAACTGTCATACTCGTCATTGTAGAGGATGTGCAGGAAATTGTAGACGTCCGAGTAGTCGTTCGGGACGGGGGTACCGGTCATGACGACCACATAACCTGCCCTTTCGCCCAGCGACAGGAGCTTGGCCGCACGCTTCCCGTTGACGTTCTTGATACGGTGGACCTCGTCGAAGACGAGCAGAGACCGCTCGTCGAGCCGATCCGATATCGCTCTCAGCAGATCCGGATTGTGATCGAAGGCCTCATAGTTGATGAGTATTAGGTTCGCCCGGCCGGAATTGAAACGGATCTCACATTCAGGTGCTTGCGCAGAGTCCCGCAAATCGGTTATGTTCATCGATACCAGCGGCAGGTTCTTCCCGAAGACCGCCCTGAATTCATATTCCCAGGTGGATAACGAGTTCAACGGTCCGATTACCACCAGACGCTTTGCGATGCCGGTCTTGTAGAGATAGGCGAAGAGTCCGAGCGCCGTCGCGGTCTTGCCTGAACCGGGGACTGAGAAGTTGGCTGCCCTCTTCATCACGAAGAGATAGTATGCGTTCCACAGCTGCGCTTCGTTCAGACGACGTTCACAGAACGAATCCACTTCGGAACGGAAGATGTAGAGGGCCTCGTCATGGATGTGATCGTGCCTCTTTATCGAGATTCCCACTTTCGCCATCTTCTCCAGGGCAGTCATTTCGGCCAGATATGCTCTGAATGCACCAGTCTCGAAGTAGATTTGCTCCTTCAGCCGGCAATACCCCTTTACCTTCTCGGACACCTGACGTGCAGAATCACGGGTCATCTTCCGGTCGAAGACCATGCGATGACCGTCGATGCGCTCGAGATGACTCATCACCGACAGACGGTATTTCATCGAATTCGGATAGATGACCGATGGAGGCATCCTGAGGATCACGGCACCATCGTAATCCATGACGAAGGCCTCATTCCCAGGGTCATCGGCCGGCCCAAGCAACCGTCCCCGATTGTAAGCTTCGAGGAACTGCTCGAAAGAGTCTGGCGGATCGATGACCATGACATCTTCGGCCTGCCCTGCCCACTCCTCTTCGAAACGCTTCTTCCCTTCGGTGATCTTCACCCTGTCGAAGTCACTCGACAGCCATGAAGCAGTGATGCCGAAGGCCTCATAATTGTCATTGATCGACTCTGCGGTCTCGTTATTGGAACCGAGGAAGTAGATGGCATTGCCTTCAGCATCCTCAACATATCCGCTCTTGACATGGAAGAGGCCGCCACTCCGGCAGATGGCGAACTTGACCTCCACGATGCCGCATTCCATCAGATAGGCGAGATTCGACAGGTTGGTCAGATCGTCCTGGTCGAGCTCCGCGACCATCTTCTCACGGATGTCCTCGTCCACCAACAAACTGGCCGCATATCCGTCATGGATGACGCCGAAGGTCTCTTTCGATACCTCCGTGGATATCATGAGCCGGTATTTCCCGTGGTTGGTCTTCCCCAGATTGTATAGGCCAATCGCATACTGCGACAGCGCTTTCGGTGAGAAGTAGCAGGAGACCCGATCGAAGCGTACGCAGTTGCTCATCACCGGGACGTAGAATTCCTTGGCGACGTCACAATCCTTCGAACGATATTCGGAACTGAGACGAATATCCTTAAGGCTCAATCTGCTCACTTATCTTTTTAAGCATCTTGTTGATGGCGCCGATCAATTCCTGCGCCCGTTCCATGTCCTCGGAGCTCATCTCCGAAACGGAAGCTGGCTCGATGGCCTGCAAGGTCTGCTTCGCTTCTCTCAGCCGTTTGATGGGTGCACCGGTGGTCTTTTTGATGGCAACTACGCCCTGCTCGCTGCTGACCGCTTCCTTCAAGGCTTCCGAGATCTCCTTATGATTACAAATCCTGTCAGCGACATCCTGGGCGCTGTTGATTTTGTTCTCGTCGATCAAATCGATGGTCCTCTGCATCGGTTCTTCCGTATCTTCGAGCAGTTTAGGATAATCGCCATACTCGATGATGTTCTTCAGATTCCTGACGAAGACATTGATCTGGCCGTCGACATTGTTGAGGATCAGCGTGAAGATGAAGGTCTTGGTCTTGTCCACCAGATCGGGGTATCTCTTCTTGACATTGCTGAGCACCGCAGGTATCTCGTTGAGGACCCCATCCAGTTTCATGTCCTTGGCGATATAGTACTTGCCTGGCGAACCGATGAAGTCCAGATACTCGCACATCAGATCCGCGAGTCCCAGCTTCTTCCTGATATCGGCGGGCGAGAGATCATCGAACAATGCCGCATATTCCTCGGGCGAGAACGCTTTCTGAATCCTTATCGAGTTGTAGATTCCGAAAAGGCGATCGATCGGGTCATAATCTACAGGCCCTTCGACGCCCATCTGCAGCTCCAACTCGAGCGCCTTGATCAGTTTGTAATTATCAGTGTAATCGTATTCCAGAATCACCGCATTGAAGCACTGTTCGATGTTGGTCTTTTTCTGGATTTTCCGCAGACAGGTGAAACGGCGATTCCCGTCGATGATGCGTCCGTCGTGGAGCACGACGCCGGGATTGTCCTGACCGCGGGTCTCGATGCTCTTCATCGTCTTATCCAATGCATCTGGCTTGGATTCGTAGATTAGCTTCTCGAAGACGTCGTTGTAATCTTCCCGGTCGTCAGGGATGGGCATTTTGTTCTCATCCGCATACCTGACGATCTCGGTCGAGATCCGGTCGTTCTTGTCATTGTAGAACAGATATTTGAGAGGTATTTTGTAAACAACGAACGACTCAGACTTCTTGTTGATGACCAGAGTCTTGTATTGGTTAATCTGCATCACGTCAGGACATTTCATTAAGTTAGTCGTTCCTTCCATTTTTCATCGCCTCTTTGAATGTGCCCTCATCAAGGTAGACTGTGTCTGTATCGTCGATGTAGATGCATCTCGCATTCTTCACCAACGTCCTCACGTATGGGTCATCATCGATTTTGAAACCATATTCCTGCTTCAGGACTGTGACGACCTTGGATACCTCGCAATGACCTCCTTCCGATAAGATGATTGCCTTGATCAGACCGGAAGTATTGCAATTCTCGCCGATATGCGGTGTGATGTGATAGAACCTCTGCCCTTTGATCATGCTACGGCCCGAACGCGTGGCCATGAGCACCGCGTCATAGAACACCGATTCGAATTCGTCGCCGTCGATGTACTCTGAGCCGGTACCCCATCTCTTCAGACGGAAAGCCGTCATGTATTGCTCTTCGCACCTCTTCTTGATTGACGGGAGACATTTCTTGATGGCATTATACAGCGGCAGGAAGCGATTGCAGCGCAGATTGAGATAACGGTTATCCGACACGGGAATCCACATGAGGTTGGTGATCAGGTAATCGACCTCATTATGGAATGCCGAGCAGCTCATGCTTATCCGGAATCTGTTGTCGACGAACAGATCGTCGCCTTGGAAGACGGTCTGCCTCAGACAGTCCCGGAACGTCCGGTACTTCCTCCGATAGTAGACGTCGGTCGATTTATTGAAGCCCAGCCGGTACATGGCTTCATTTCCGAACAGTTCGCTCGAACCGCATCTCAGCTGAAAGATGTCCCTTGCATTTTCTGCCGACGTCCATTCATAAGACGCGAACCGCTCGGTCAAGCTGTTCACAACCTCACCACTCAATTGATTGACTGAACCACCCACCGAGATGGCACTCATGACATCCGGCGCAGATTTCAGGACGTCCTCGGACCCGCCGTATCTCCTGACAAACTTGCGGATGACGGTCGCGCGTTCGTACAACCCGGTCTCCTGTGAGAACCTGTGGACCGCTTCGGGAAGGGTCGTCCCGAAACATAGGTATCCGGCACTTGTAGAGATTCCATAGTACTTTGCTACCAGTTGCTCGAATTCTGCTGTGCCTTCGATGTAGTCGCTGAGAAGTATTTCCTCATTGTCGGCAAACGCCCGTTCGACCGTGACCGCCCGTCCGCCGTATTGTTCGTACAGGGAATCCGCCAGGGATGCTATTGCGTCAGGCGAGACGAATTTGACACTGTTGCCGGTCGTGATGAAACATCTCGACTGCCGCGTCTCCGCTTCGCGCAACCTCTCAACGAATATACTGCCGAACAGGTTATATGCGAGCGCATTGAGATAATCGAAAGAGATTGTGTAGTCATCCATTATGAAGAGGACGCAATCCAGGAAGGATGGCGTCCCGCCGTCCCTCTGATCCCTGACATATCCGACGACGAAGGATGCGAACCCTCTGAAGACATCCACCAGGCCCTCAGTCTGTGGCCCCAAAAACACCTTACAGGATCCAAGCGCATCATCGTTCAGCAGCGTCTCGATTGATTGAGACCCGGCACGATACTTCACACACAGCATTTTGTAGTATGTGGCGGATCTGCCGAAGCAGTAGGTGAAGAGATTCGGCGTCGTGCAGTATTGTTGAAAGAGTTCAACATCGTGACTCTCGCATTCGTACTCGGAACAGAACCAATCCACGACCGCTATTGACTCTTCTTCCGTATAACCATCGGAAACGGACGAACCGTCCGAGAAGAAGTCTTTGAGGATTGTTTTCTCTTTACCCTCTGGCAGGGCCATGATCTTCTGCTCGAGATCGTCCATGACGGAATTATCATGAATGCGGCCGGCATAATTTGCCACATTTTCGCAAATGCTCTTCAAGCGAGCAAGATTAGATTGGACCGAAGGATCCTGGTCGCCCTGCGGCCCTGCTTCCTTCGACATATCACCTGATGGGCATTCTGGAAACCTGCAACATGCTCCCATCTCGATGCCAGTCGAACAGTACTCCACAAGATCGCTCGCTCTGAGGAAAGCAAGCGCTTCATCTATGGATTTATCATCATACTCTGGGAAATTAGCATTGATCTTGAAACGATTGGTCGTTCTTTCGTTTCTGACCATGTAATATATTGCCCGAGAAAGCCATTGCAAACCGTGATTCGGCCTTGAAATGCTTGATGCATCTTGATCATCTGGCTGAATCATCGGTTCCTCACGGACATTCGGGGATTTATTTCCACCGATGTTATAACCTGTCTTTGACAGGGCGATGCAAGACCGTCATTTAATGCGGGGCCTGAGCGGTTCGCTGACAAGAGACTTTTAAAAGTGTTCTGAAATGCGGATCTGTGACCAAACAAATGCATCTCAGAACATCCGAACTTAAGGCGAACGGCAATTTATCGGTTCCTGTCGGGAACCTCCTTTGGACCGGGGCGTTCTCCGCACGCTTCGGTCTCGACGGCGTGATCGCGGGACTGAAGAACAAAGGAACGGCGTTGGACAGACTCGCGGAGCCGATGGTCGCGTACAGGGCCGGCGACAACTTCAGCATCCTCCGCTGTCATGATTTCGCGATGAAGCCGCCGATCAGAGAACATCTCGGGCTTCCAGGATTCGATGTCCGTGGACTGTATCGCGCGGTCTAAATACTGGGCGAGGGCCGGGGGCTGATCATCGAGCATTTCAGAAAGACCTTTTTGAAGATGTACGGTCAGGAGCTCACCGATACGGTGTTCGATCGGACGTCTCTCGTATATTTCGACTCAAAACTGGACCTGGCGATGCGCGGTCATTCCAAGGACGGGCATCCCGATGAATGTCAGGTGACGGTCGGAATCTCCCAGCTGGCGAAGCCTCTGGGCGCTCCCATTGGTCTGACCGTCATGCCGGGGAACACGCATGACAGGAAGCACGTGAAGGCGACGTATGGACAGGTCAAGGACGACCTGACGGACGGCTACACGATGATCTCCGACGTGGGGGGCGAACCAGAAGGGCATCCTGACGGGGCCGTCGGCGACGGGAAACATTCCCCGACCGGGAAACGGCTCAACAAAAGCGACGATAAGCCGTTCGACAGACTTTTCGGAGGACGCGTGGGGATGCATCGGTGACGGGAAAGGAGAACACTGCCCGAGGGGGGGTGTTCCCATCCCGCATGAGCCACTGCCTCTTCTCGCGGGAACTCCGCGGCCTCGGGATAAAGTGCGCGAGAGAAGAAGGTCAAAAAGAAGCTGAAAGAGACGAAGGATCTCCAGAACGATCTCGGGAAGGGGAAGAAACTCAGGAGGAGGTACCGAATCGGCAACGTTCCAATCAAGGCGGAGGTCTCGCTGCAGACCAAACACTCGGAGACATCGGAAGAGGAGGCCATCGGCATCCTCAGAGAGAAGAGCACCACCGGGCGCGAGTGCTTCTTCTGCCTGGTCTCGGACCGGGACATGGCTCCGCGCGAAGCACGGTCCGCGTACCGGGCAAAAGACATCGTGGAGAAGCTGTTCTCGTCGATGAAGTCGGACATCGGCACCAGGCCGATCAGAACGTGGACAGAGAACGGGGTGTACGGGGTGCTGCTGATAAGTTTTCTCGCGCAGGCGATGGTTGCCGTGACACGTCTTCTGACCGAGCCAGCCTCTGCTCTGGCGACGAAATTCATCACGGACCCCATGCAGAAGTTGACACTTGCCGCCATCAGGAACGGAGACGGCGGCAGGAGGTACGTGTACTCGAACTTCGACCATCTAAACACGGCGGTCTTGGGCACTTTCGGTGTCATCGAGGGGGTGA
>Ga0265294_10006776_pt1 | contig 13690 bp, 17 predicted proteins | sample MunlanPumphouse3_FD_192504 | JGI IMG/M metagenome (GOLD analysis project Ga0265294, IMG submission 192504) | Groundwater microbial communities from a municipal landfill in Southern Ontario, Canada - Pumphouse #3 | ecosystem: Environmental > Aquatic > Deep subsurface > Groundwater | place... | reverse complement strand
TTCCGCCCAGTTCTTCGGAAGTATAGATGCATTCATAGAGGCTGTTTGGCCAGTAAAAATCAACGGGTTGATTGCCGGCAATATCCCCATCTCCGTACTCCAGGTTTTGCACATTGCCCAAAGTGACCGTTTCCGTGCCACCCAAGGGGATCAACTCACCATCATAGGGTGAGATTAAATACGCTTGCAGGCGATACACTCCCGGGCTCATATCATGGGCATAAGGGATAGGGATGTAGCTAAACTGCCCGGGGCCCACACTGATTGTAATTGGTTCATCAATCTCCTGCCCCATGATCATTTGATTATTGATGCTGAAGCAGGCTATCGGTTGATTGGGCCAGGTCATGCTCCAGGTGTATGGGGTGGGATTATAGATCATGAGCCTGAGATTCAGCCCCAGATGATTGGCCGCCACCACGTCCAGATCCCAATTCACCAAACTGTGGTATTGATCGGTGATGGGAATCGAGATCGGCTCGCCTACAGCAATGGCCGATTGAAAATTGGTTTCGATGCAGACGTAAGCCTGAAAGGTATACAGCCCCTCTTCCACTGTAATCGGCCAGGCGATGGGAAAAGTGTAGGAAGAACCAAAATGATAGGCAAAGCTATAAGTCCCGGATTCGTGAGGCCAATCTGGAGTCGCGCCGTTAACTGCCACTCCCCACCAGGGATAGATGAGATAATTACTGATAGAATAACCCGGCATGGGCTGGGACGCTATGTGTACCGCGAGCTCCAGATACAGCGTATCGGGAGTTTGAGACACATAATGCAGATAATGACTGACCTGAGCGAAAGCTGCTGAGCAACTGAGCAAGAACACGATAAAAAGCAAAAAAGACAGGCACTGAAATCGCTTCATCTGATATTCCTTCAAGGCTAATAAAGCCAAACCCTGCATGGGCACGGCTCATGATAACCTCAGAGAAACATTATGCAAATATCGTTCCATTTCTTTGAGCATTCAACAGACCGCAGGTCATTCAACAGCGCAGCATTAAACAACAAAGGGGACGATGCTGCACCGTCCCCAGTTAATTTGGAATTGGCATTACATGTGAGCTTTAAGCTTATCCATGATCTTATCTTTTTGCACCAGACCAACCAGTTGGTCAGTAACAGCACCATTGACAAAGATCAGTAGAGTAGGAATGGACATGATCGAGTATTTTCCGGCGATTTCGGGACTTTCGTCGATATTCACCTTGCAAACCTTAATCTTGCCATCCACTTCGTCAACAAGTTTCTGAATGATCGGGAGCAGCGCTTTACAGGGACCGCACCAGGGAGCCCAGAAGTCCACGAGCACGGGAATCTCACTCTTGAGAACTTCGGCTTCAAAGGTATCAGTCTTCACTTCCGTGATTGCCATAGCGCACTACTCTTCTACTACTGCCAGGATGTCGCTCTTGGAAAGAATTAGATATTTGATTCCGTCGAGTTCAATCTCGGTTCCGGCATATTTGCCATAGAGGACTTTATCGCCCACTTTGACGATCTTCTGCAGGTCTTCATCGTTTCCTACAGCTTCGATCACGGCAATTTGGGGTTTTTCTTTGGCAGTATCCGGAATGATAATGCCACCAATAGTCTTTTCTTGTGCTGCCGCGGCAATTTTCACCACAACATGATCTTCAATGGGTCTCAGTTTCATAATAACCTCCATTTGTTATCTAAGCTTACTAAATCTATTATAGTCAAAAGCATGTTCTTAGCAAACACTTTTTTGGACTGCTAACTTTTTGTCAAGTGCAAATCCTTCTAACATTCCCCCATTTCCAAACCAGCGATGCTTTTATATGCCATCTATCCCGTCTTTCTTGGATGTTTTGTCTTTACATAGAGTCACCCAAATCAGCTAGCTGCGATCACAGTGATAGAAATCTTCGGTTATGGTGAGTGGAAGTTTTCCACGCCTAATTGCATAGCTTGGAATGCGGTCTGGCAAAAAGTGTTTGACATAAAACACGAGATACGTAGAGTAACGCAAAATACAAAAAGGAGCAGAATCAGATGCGCACACAGAATTGAATCAGTAGCAGCTCTTGCTTTGATTTTATCCATCTGAGATCTCAAGCTACAGGCTGTTACTGCCATCTCCCCCCTCAAACTGAAAAAAGGAGAATTATATGCAGTTTATACAGCTAAAAAACATCCACTATTGCTATCCCGATCAATATGAGACCATCCTCTGCGGCATAGATTTGGTGATCGCCGAGGGAGAAAAGATAGCCCTTATCGGCGGCAACGGCAGCGGGAAGACCACTCTGTTGCGCATCATCCTGAAAGAACTTATTCCCACCCAAGGGATGATATACTATCCTGGCAAGCCTCCAGCGATTGCCTATTTGCCTCAGGATATAAACGTAAGTCCCGGGATACAAGTGCAGGACTTCTTGCTCGGTGTTCAAGCAGAGAAGGCCCGTTTGATCAAGGAGATCGAGAAGCTCTCAGCGCTCATGGATCTTAGCCCGGAACAGGGGATACACTTATCATCTCTGTGGCACGAATATCACGCAAGCAATGTGGCGGATTGGGAAAGTGAGGTGCAATCCGTCCTGATGCAGATGAATCTAACCTATCTGGCAGAGCGTGAATGCAACAGCCTTTCCGGAGGCGAATCCACCCGTTTGCAACTGGCAGCACTGCTTCTAGGAAAGCCGGATATCCTGATTCTGGATGAGCCCACCAACCACCTGGATCTATCCAACATAATTTGGCTGGAAGACTGGCTCAATTCCTACAGCGGAGCGGTGCTGTATGTATCTCACGACAAAATGTTTATCGATAACACAGCCACGAAGATTGCGGAGTTGAAAGCTGGAAAACTGGATATCCGCATGGGAAACTTCGCAAGCTTCAGCCGGGATAAAGCGGATCTGCAAAACCATCAATTGCTACAGTACCAGGAGCGCAAGAGGCTGATCCGAAACCTGCAGCAAGCCGTTCAGAAACGCCGCAAATGGGCACAAAGCTTTCAGCGAGAGACTCGGTCAGAAGGAAGAGCAGCGGTATATGAATCTGTCTTTAACGCAGCCAGAACTCAGATGCAGCAAGCCCGCAATATCGAAAAGCGTATTCAGATGCTGAATGAGCGCTATCCCGTGGAGCGGCCAATGTTTGATAAAGAACGCAAGTTGGATTTTGGCGAGGTACATCTTTCCAATCGGGAACTAATCAACGTCAACTCGATGAGCTTTGCCTACGGTGATGAATGGATCTTCAAAGATTTCTATTTCAACTTGGGCTCTACAGAGCGAGTATGGCTGAGTGCCGCCAATGGTTGTGGAAAAACCACCTTGATGAGGTTGATCTATGGCGAGATAAGCCCCCAAAAAGGAGAAATATCCTATGCCCCCCGACTGAGAATTGCCTATTATCGGCAGGATCTGAGCCTCTTGGATCCGCATCAGACGGTACTGGACTATCTTCCGGACAGAGGAAGTGAAAAAACACATATTCACAATCTGATGGGCTGCATCGGCCTCAAAGACGATCTTGCCTATGTGAAAATCGGCAGCCTCTCCTGGGGCGAAAAAGCCAAAGTGCAAATACTGGGCATCCTGCTGGGAGATTATAACGTGTTACTTTTGGATGAACCAACAAATCATCTGGATATGCGCAGCCGGGATCTTTTAGCGCGTTCGCTTGAGAAATTCACCGGGGCAGTGGTATTTGTTTCTCATGATCGCTCTTTTATCCAACGCATAGCCACCAGAGAGCTGAAGCTGGGAAGGTACCGATAGTTAATTAATCACACGCCAGGATGGCGTATCCACATTAGTTGCCGTCACGATGCGGTCACACTGCCGTTACTTTTGTGACCACAAGGTAACCGCATCGTGACGGCAATCAAAGGGGGAAGAAGCTAGTTGACACAGGATGCCAGCTTGGAAGCAATATGCAAGTTTTACCGGATTGTTGCAGTCCAGAACCGCTGATCAAAGTAAGCAGTTGAATCACAAAGCCTGCCAGAGATCCGTTCAGCCTCAGCTGGTTCAACATTGAGAACCACAGAAACTGGTAGCATCGAGAAAACAGCTAAGTTAAGCTGATTTCTATCAATCTGACAGGCGATGAATAGTCCTAAACCGAACAGGCAGGTTTCTAATCCTGAGCTTCAAGAATATTCATGACTCTTTCAAAGATATAACCCACATGGATTCGATTGGTGAGATCCAGCTTTTCCACATCAATCTCCAGGATGGGTCCATTATGAAAACCCTGCTTGACCACATTTGTACCATAGGATTGATACCAATGATTCAGGTTCTTGATCTCGGAAAACTGCCAACCGCCTTCAATCTCCATTTCGCGGCCGCGTTGTTGGATGCGTTCCCAAGCCGTGGAAGGACTCCCCTGCAGGATAATGATCAAGTCGGAAGAGGGAAGCTGTCTGTTCACGGTCTGAAACTGGGTCACCAGATTGTCCAGTTCGTCATCAGTAAGCAAGCCATCAGCGTGGAATTGATTGCAAAAAACCAGTAGATCTTCGGGTAAGGAGCGGTCTTTCACATAGCTTGCCTGACCGCTTTTACCCAGACGGCGTTGCTGAGCCCGCATCTCCAGAAAATGCAGTTGAAGCTCGTAGCAGTATCGTTTCTTATCACCCAGAAACTTCTCCAATAGTGGATTTCCTTCTGGTTTCTCATAGAGGGTGTTGATCTTGAGGCTACGCCCCATGATTGCTGTCAGGGTTGATTTTCCTAAGCCTACATTGCCAGCTATGGTTATAAGCTTGGAATGATCCGCCAGGTATTGCTCCAGGTTTCGCTCCACATCGATTGCTTTGAGTGTGGCTTCGGTTTGGGGTAAACTAACCCATTCGCTAATGCCAGGGCTACACACACGAAGACCCAGGGCTTTCACCTGATCTGCAACCAGATGGACAGTGCGACGTTGCCACTCCGCCTTGTCTATGGCTTTATCCGCATCAATTACCAGCACAGGACACTGGACATGGTGGGCAACGAAATCCTCATAGAGGTTGTTGAGAAGTTCCAGATAATCCGCAGAAATTGACCGCTCACTTTCGCGACCCCGCTCCCTGATTCTTTCCAGGAGAGTAACTACGTCTGCCTTGAAATAGACCAGGAGATCCGGCTCCTGAATCTGTTCCGTCATCAGTCTATAAGTGCGCTGGTAAGCTACAAACTCGGGTTCGGACATGTTTTGCAGGATGCGTTGAGCTTTACCGAATATGTGATAATCCTCTGCAAGAGTCCTATCTTCCAATACAATCCCTCTGCAGGAATGAATTAGCTTTTGACGATCCAATCTTCCGTTGAAAAACTCAATCTGCGCCATGAAGGCATTGGCAACGGGGTCCTTGTAAAAGGAATCCAGTACGAGAGGGTTGAATCTTTCCGGAAAGGCAAAAACGCCTTCACGGCCATTTGGTTTTGGATATACAGACGTAAGAACCTTGTTGAGAGGTGCGGAACTTGCCGCTTCAATAAATGTGGATTTGCCCACTCCTATGTTTCCCACAATGCCAATGCGGATGTTCTCCATTATCCTTCCTCGCAGATACTATTTTGTCCCCTAAAAATCGATCAAGCCTTAAAAGTCAAGACATTTCATGCAGGATTTCGCATTCTGCTCCTTGTTCTGAAGAATCTATACTCAGCTCAAGTACTTGTTTCGCTGAAGACCTGTGTAGTGTTGATTCCTGAAGATAGGAGATATTGCTTGACCATATTCCGAGCCTTGATATTTGTGCAACAATCTCTCACAAGGAAGTCACAATGCCGGATCAGCAGTAAGTTCACAGTTGCCTGTCAGAAGAACGCGTGTTCAGAACAGGACAGATTGAGGATATAACCTTAATCTGAGTTCAAAACCTGTTCGACTGTTGCTATGTCTGGATGCCGGTTTATTGAACCATCAAAACCGCAATTATATATCATTAATAACCTTATGGAGATACAAATGTCAAATACTCTAAGTGCCCCTTGTGGATTGAACTGCGCCCAATGTGACATCTATCGCGCCACTGCTGCGGATGACGATACTCAAAGAAAGGAAATTGCCGATAAATGGACACGTCTCTTTGGCTATCCCTTCAGTTTGGCTGATATCAATTGTGATGGCTGCCTGAGTGGAGGGAGATTGGGCATCTATTGCCGCGATCTTTGCGAGGTTAAACCTTGTGCTCTTGCCAAAGGCCTCAGCGATTGTAGCAAGTGCCCTGAATACATATGTGAAAAACTACAGAAAAACAGGGAAGCTTCCTCGGCTTATGAACAATAGCCATTGAGGATTCGATTCCCTGTGGGGACACCTGGCAATATTCATATTGCAAGCTTTCCCCCTCTATCAAAATGGGCGGTCAACAACTGACCGCCCATTTATATATTAGTTTGGTACGAGCTCTAATAGAAGAAGATCTTGACAGCTATGCTGATCAGGAGAATCGAATTTATCGCACACCAGATCAGAATCTTGTTCGCTATCTTTTCGTAGGTTTCACGGTTCACCTGAATCTTCTTCTCCAAGCGTACCAACATATGTTCCATGGTTGCCATCTTCTCGGCAGATTTATCGGATTTACGGATGTTTCCATTGTGATTCACGTCCCGGCGAAAATGCCGGAACAGCTCAAGAGCCAGGGGAATATAGGCTGGGATAAAACGTCTAAAACCGTTTGCTGCCATGACTTCTCCCCTAATACCGGTAACCAAGATTCAGGTAGTGTGTGGGAGCGAGTACAGAGTGCATGGTGAAAGCATAGTCCAAGCTGACACCTTCCAGGACAAAAGTGGCACCTGCAGAGTATGTGGCTGGGTTTTGGTGCACCCCAAAGCGAATTGCCAGCGGATCAAAGAGCTGAGCTTCCACACCACCCATAAACTCTGTTTCCTGGGCAAAATCCTTCTTGACTTCGATCGTAGTGGTTACTCTGTCATATGGAATATACGATATCCCAAGGGCAAGTCTGCTGGGAATATCAATCTGGTTCTCAAAACCCATCTTGGCTTTGTTGAGATTCGTGACTGCAAAACCCAGTTTTGTTCTGGTATGCAAAAGAGCTGTCACACCAAGATCAACCCCAATCGCATCATCGCTATCATCATCCTCAAAAGCCAGATTGTAATAATTCAGGCTATAGCCCAGATTGATTGTGGAGTGAATGTCTTTCTGCAGAGTGATGCCATGAGATAAGCTATATATCTGCTCACTGCTGAGAGTGCTTCCTTCAAACTCCACATCCAGCATCCGTATTCCAATACCAAGAGTACCGAAATATTTGGGCAGCTTTGCCCCTGCAGCCAGGGTCTTATATTCACTGAAGGCTTCTCCATTGAGGTTGGCAAAGCCGATCTTGGCTTCATAACCGGTGTCTGCTATCCCAGCAGGATTAAAAAAGATGCTGTTGACATCGTTCGCCACGCTTGTGAAGGCACCACCCATTGCGCGTGCCCGGGCAGAGGGTTGATAGTCATCAAAAACTGCAGATAGCATTGCGAATGCAGTCAGGATAATGCTTAGTAGAATTAATTTCTTCATGTTGTTCTCCCTCATTTCAAGCGTGATTTGATCACGATTGGTTGCACGGATTCATATCTTTTACTGGTTTCTCTGTCGCTAATCTCCAGATGACAGTAATATAGTCCAGGAACCAAGGGTTTCATATTGCTGTCACGACCATTCCAGGCATAGCTCTCGATTCCGGTGGAACTGGCAATATTCTGGTGCACAGGAGTAGCCACAAGGCGTCCCTGAGCGTCATAAATACGGATCAAGGCACGGGCCAGAAATCCAGTTTGCGTGCCATATTCCAGATTGATCTTCTCGTTCATGGTGGGATCAAAGATGTTCTTGCCGCTGGTATCAGTGCTGATGTTCAAATGAGCAACCTTCTTTGAGATTTTCACCTGCAGACGGCCATCAATCAGGGAAGTTATGGACACATCATCATATTTGAACTCATACAGATCAATGACGATATCACCGTAGTTCAGAGGTTCAAACTTGAGTTTCAGCAAAGGGGTTTCTACTGGGGTAGTAATGCTTTCCTGCACTGCATATTTGAACACTATCTCGTCACCTGCAGGAGATATTGTAACCGTGGGATTGGACATGGTGAGGGTGCCATCGATTTCATAACCCTGATAAATCACCACGGCTGGATCTATTCTAACGGTCATGGTGTATTCTCTCACGCCCCATTCCGGATTGAGCTTGGTAGTGGTGACATTCACGGTGCTGATTTCGTTTAAAGCAGCATTGCTGATGCTTTGAATACGAATTGAGGAGTTGGAAATATCATCCACCCGAATCATATCTTCCGCACTGCGGGGCAGGATTTTGTATTTGGCAACACTGTGAAAATCACCAACGCCTTGAATCACATACCACCATTGGTTAACAACGATCTGGCTGGCAGGCGGGGCATAGAGAACGTCATCAACCATGGACTGTACGCCACTGGAATCGGCAATCTTGAACTGGCCATAACTGTCGATGGTGCTCTTTATCTGAACGTTTTCGAACCGCACAAACACACCCTCGTAGGCTTCACCGGCCGTGCCTGTATTTGGCATATCAGCAGTTGAAAGCAGGGTGATGGGAATGGGGTTGTTGCTGCTGAGAATGGTTGCAGATGATACCTGACTAAGCTCAGTGAGGTTGTAATACTCTACGAGTAAGCCGGTGAGAAGCACCATGTCTCCTAATTCAACCAAATTACTGGTGTTGCCGTGAAAAACGTAAAGTCCGCTCCAGGGGCCCCCATCGGCATCGCCAATATAGAACCCAGTGCCACGGTTGATCGCAGTCACGATACCCTGCACGCTTATAATTTGGTCCTTATAGGGCGAATCTCCATTGGGATTATCGGTATACTGAACTTCTTTACAGCTATACTGCGCCATTAGTCCAATCGATAAGCTAAGGGCCAGAATGGTTAAAATGATACCTTTCATTTATATCTCCTTGGTCTGAATCGGGGAAAACTCTTGCTCCTCAATGCCAGTTGATGCACTGGGAGCATCCTTGACAAAAAACATATCTATGATCAAAAAACAAACCGCAATAAAGATGGAGCTATCAGCGATATTGAATATGGGAAAGCGATGCATGATGAAATCTGGAAAATCCACGTTGATAAAATCAGTGACTCCCCCAAGCAGAATCCTGTCAATCAGGTTTCCCAATGCTCCACCCATGATTAAGCCAAAAGCTATGATCTGGATCCGGTGAGTACTTTGCCACAGAAGATAAACAATGAATACCAAAGCCAGCAAAGTGGTGGCACTGAAAAACACTCTATTGGTCAGATCGTTGGAAAAGCCTATGCTAAAAGAAGCCCCCGTGTTGTTCACATGAGTAAGCATAAAAGTGTCGCCAAAGATCTTTTCCAGAATCGGGATGCTGTGATACATTTCCATGTGTATCCGTACTAATAGCTTGGTAAGCTGATCCGCTACCAGTATCACCATCATAATCAGGAAAGCCGGAGCTTTGCTAAGTTTGGACATATCGAATCCTAACGCCTTTGCTTGCGCTTTTTCTCTTCCATTTTCCCTTTGCAATCGATGCAAAGAGTAGCATAGGGAAGTATCTCCAGGCGTTTATCAGGAATCAAATCGCCACACATCTCGCAAATCCCGAAAGTACCATCCTGGATCCTGCGCATGGCATCGTTGAGCAGACGGATTTTTTCACGTTCGCTTTCCATCATCATCACCGTATGCTCCATAAGATTGGTATCAGATCCCTGATCTGCCTGATGGTAAGCATACGAAGATAGATCTCCACTGCTTTCGCGTGCTCCCACGCTTTGCTCTTTATTGATATTCTCAATATAGGCCATACTCTCCGTTAGCTCTGTGCGGATGAGCTCTTCAAAGTATTTCAACCTTTCGGCCGATAGCTTCTTGATAGCCATATTATTCTCCTCATTTGGACACTCATATTCTTAGGTTTATCATTCAATTCCAAGGGGCATCCTGTGTCAACAAAAAACTAATCCTGCAAAGCAATGAAATCGCTAAGGATAGTCTGCAATTGCTTCCCAGCGATAGCTGCATGATGCCTGATCTCATCCTGAGAGTGGGCTTCTTCGTGAAATAGATTGCTATAATTAGTCACGATCGAATAAGCCAAAACTCTTAATCCGGCATGACGGGCGGCAATCACTTCCGGAACTGTGGACATCCCCACCAAATCTGCTCCCCACATGGCAAAAGCAGCACACTCTGCTTTGGTTTCCAAGCTGGGGCCACTTACAGCCAGATACACGCCTTTGAAGGTATTGATCCCATGCCTGAGAGCAATCTGATCACAGAGCTCACGATGTTGAGGATCATAGAGTTGATTCAAGGATGGAAAACGTTCCCCCAAATCCTCATCGTTATGCCCAACCAACGGATTTCTGCCCATGAAATTGATGTGGTCTATCAATTGCACAATGCTTCCTGGGGGTAATTCCTTTCGCAGGCTGCCTGCAGCATTTGTTACTATCAGGTTCTTGACTCCCATAGCAGCAAGAACGCGGGTAGGGAAAACAACCTGCTCCATGCTATGCCCCTCATAAAAATGAAAACGCCCTTGCAGGAACAAGACTGCTTTGCCCGCCATTTCTGCCAGAATCAGATTCCCCTTGTGAGATGGGGCTGTGCTGTTCACAAAGCCAGGAATATCGGTATAAGGGATCGTCATTATCAGGGGAAATGCTTCGGCCATATCGCTGAGTCCGGTACCCAGAATAATCGCCGATTCGGGTTTCTGAGGTAAGCGATTGCTCAACCAGCCAGCAGTGTTCCGATAGTCCATCATCAAGCCCCCGAATCTGGTTTTTGGACGATCTCTTCCTTGATCTGTTTGAATTCACCGTCCATTAGCATTTCGGTATCCTTGCTCAGCAGGGGGTCTTTGCTGATGCGATCCTGGAAACTTTGAAGCTCCACTTTGAACTGCATCAGAAACTGCCTTTTCTGCTCTTTCATGGCCAAATACTGATGTTCCAACAAGCTTAGATGCTGTTTGGCTTCATTGATAGCGCGTTTGGCTTTTAGCTCAGCTTCATGAATAATGTTTTCAGCTTCCTTACGAGCATTTCCGATTATATCAGCTTTGGTTTTTTCAGCAAAAACCAGCGTGCGACTGATCAGTTCTTCCCTACGCTTGAGGTCTTCCACAGCAGAGGAAGCGGTAATGGCTTCTTGTTTCACTTCGTACTGCATCTGTTCCCTACGGGCAAGTTCACGCTCCTGCTTGTTCAACAGGTCATCCAAATCTCCTGCAACTTGCTCCAAAAAGGCTTTCACCTCTTTCTTGTTGTAGCCAAACATTTGGCTGGAAAACTCCTGGTGTCGTATATCTAAAGGGAATAAGGGCATGCTCTATTCCTCCTTCATTAAAGTAAACTTTGCAGGATCATGGCAAGGATACGCAAGAGAAAATACGCCACTATTGGGGAAAAATCAAGTGTGTTCGTGGGAATTACTCTGCGCAAAGGAGCCAGAACGGGTTCCGTGATGCCGTACAGAAAGCGATACAGGGGATTACTGTGATCCTGAATAATCCAGCTAAATATCACTCTGACAAATATCAGGACGTTGTAGATCGAGATCGCGTTGATCAGAGTTTTAATCACAAGGTAACTTGGAGAATACATTTAATCCAGCACCTCATGACAATTGCGGCAACGGGCTTCATAGGCCTCAATGGATCCAACCAGGATCTGTTCTCCCTTGTGAATCGTACGCTGGGTGCGGTTTGCGGGGTTTCCGCATTTCATGCAGATTGCCAGGTTTTTGGTTACATATTCAGCTATTGCGAGGAGCTGGGGCATGCTGCCAAATGGTTCTCCCCGATAGTCCTGATCCAATCCAGCCACGATGACCCGGTAACCTTGATCGGCAAGGTCGTTGCATATACCTACAATTGATTCATCAAAGAACTGCGCTTCATCTATTGCTACGATCTGAGTATCGTCCTGCAAGTTTGCATAGATCTCCGAAGGTTGATTGATTGGGATTGATGGAGCCTGCATCTGGGAATGCGAAACGATGTTGTTTGCATCGTAGCGATTATCTATCACTGGCTTGAATACCAAAACTTTTTGCTTGGCATATTCAGCCCGGCGAATCCTTCGAATCAATTCCTCAGTCTTTCCGCTAAACATAGAGCCACAAATAACTTCTATCCATCCTGTCTTCTGGTTTATTATGTTCATCATTCATACTCCCGGGTGGGGGAAAACCCCATCTGAGCATTAATCAGAAGAGGGCTATTTTTGTCAATCCTTTATCTGCCCAATCCAGCCTTTTCTATTATAGAATACTCTTGCTTACCGGAAGCTGATGGATTGGACTTACCCTGAGCAGCAGGTAGAATGAGATAATCTAACTGCCTAATATGTTAAAATCTCAACACCAGACCAGCATTGACCAGGCTATGCCATTCATCAACGCTAGAGGCGTCGTTCTTCAGATCCCACCAATTCTTACTTAGATAACGAGCATAGAGCGATACATGATTCTTGATCTGCAGGGAGGCGATAGCGCCATAGTTCAAGAAGTATTGTGTTGGGTCTAGCTTTTGCTCGTCCTTGGTATTATTCATCTCAAACCCGCATAAGCCACTAAGCCGAAATGCATCAGATGCAATAAATACAGGACGTAATTGCACGCTTGCCTGGTTTGATTTACTCAGGACATCATCCAGGTCCGTCTTGGTAAATGTATAAGCCAGATCAAGCCCAAAATACTGGCTCAGGTTCATCGGCAGCTTGGCTTGAAACTGCATAACTTCTGCATCATCCCTGGCTTCGGTATAGCGGAACTCCACAATGAATGCCAGGGCTACATCGTTAATCATATGCAAGGGATATTCTTCCAATGCTATACCACATCCGCTCACCGGTTCCTGCCAGGTTTCAGTAACACTGCTTACAGAAGCCTTGATCTCAATATCCTTATCGGGAGTTTGATCCAGGAGTGCTGGCACGAGCAGGGGATTGGGTAACAGGTTTGGGTAATTTTCGTAGGGCACGGAGAAATCATATAGTCGATAACGGGCACTTAACTCTGAGAACATATTTTCGCTATGGATCCTTTTAGCCATCTCAAACTCCATCCAGCTTGCATCTGAGGTCTCATCTAACCAGGGATTGGCGTATCTGAGAATGTGATAGCTGCCAAAGAGTCTGAAGATATCCGGATGGGGCAATCCTGCTCCCACACCATAGCTGGACTCGTCATAATCATCAGCAATGATATAGTCATCAAAGCGAGACCAATTGTATCGATAATCACCAGCAATACCGAACCATTTGAGGTTCAGGGCAATTTTGTTGATTGAGGTGACCCGCATCGCGTCTTGATACATGCCGTTGACACAGTATCCAAAATCAGTTGCACTCAAAACATCAATATGATTCGTGACTCCCGAAACGGATTCGGCAAAGACCCAAGTGCTGACTACTAAAAGCATACATACCATTATCAAGGTTTTCATACTTATCTCCTTATCTCCAATCTGCACAAAGCGGCTTTCTGTCAAAAAAAATCTATATGTCCTTCCGGAAACGCTCACACAAGGCTGCGCTATTCATCCCCAAAGCCGTAAACAACACTTCACTATCACCCGAGCGGGGATAGGCTTCCACTCCGATTTTGACCAGCTTGGCCTTCAGACCACCAGCCACAATAGCTTCCGCTATGGAGCTGCCTAA
>Ga0265294_10006775_pt1 | contig 13691 bp, 14 predicted proteins | sample MunlanPumphouse3_FD_192504 | JGI IMG/M metagenome (GOLD analysis project Ga0265294, IMG submission 192504) | Groundwater microbial communities from a municipal landfill in Southern Ontario, Canada - Pumphouse #3 | ecosystem: Environmental > Aquatic > Deep subsurface > Groundwater | place... | reverse complement strand
TTGTTATGCTCAAGTGGCTCCCGGTGATCTGGAGCGGATGCCGGAGGTAGACAGCGTGCTTGGCAACCGCGAGAAACAGGATATCACCGAACTGGTGGAGTCAGGGGAAAGCCGCGTTTCGGATATCTCCACCGAACGAACAGCTGCCCCACTCAGGCTTGAGAGCTTTGCCGAACACACCCGGGCCTTTCTACAGGCCCAGAATGGCTGCAACTCCTTCTGCGCCTACTGTATTGTCCCCTATGCCCGGGGCAGAAGTCGCAGTGTACCAATGGAGGATGTACTTGATGGAGTCAGAAACCTGGCAGCCAATGGCTACCAGGAAGTTGTGCTGACAGGCATTCACCTGGGCGCCTATGGACTCGACCTGGCAACAAAGAGATCTTTGACCGATCTGGTGCGAAGGATCGATACCGCGCAACTTGTCCCCCGTTTGCGCATCGGATCGGTGGAACCTAACGAACTAAGTGACGAATTGCTCGCAGTGATGGCTCAGTCCAAAACCATCTGCCCGCACCTGCACTTGCCCCTACAGAGCGGCAGCGATAGCGTCTTAAGGCGCATGGGACGGAACTACACGGCTGCTTTTTTTCGGGGGTTATTGAGCAAAATCAGCGCCACCCTGCCGGATACCTTCATCGGCGCCGACGTTATTGCCGGTTTCCCCGGTGAGAGCGATGAGGAATTTACCGAGACCCTGCTTTTGGTGAAAGAACTGCCCTTTTCAGATCTGCACATCTTCCCCTTTTCGCGCCGTCCCGGCACAAAGGCAGCTGACCTGCCTCATCAGGTGACTGCTAACTTAATCAAGGCGCGGGCAGAAATGCTGCGAAAACTGGCCCTGGAGAAGAAGGAGGTATTCTTGAAACAGTTTGTGGGAAGTGAACTACGTGTACTGGTACAGGGATATAATGCAAAAAGCGGGCTTTGCCGAGGGCTTTCACGAAATTACATCACAACAAGTTTTACAGGAGATTCACAGATGATAAACAGGGAATTCTCGGTAGTTGCCAATGGTATTGGATCAGGAACCGACCTCGACGCTGTTATCGTGAGCTTTTAAAACACACGGCTGAGGGGGAGTTCCGCTGTCTGAGGGGCAAGGTGTCGGTATGGTGGCAGGAATAGAAAAATCTGGAAAGGACATAAAATGACAGCAACCACATTGTTATACTTCCTTGGCGCATCTGTAGCCCTTACCTTGGCGCCTGGTCCTGACAACATATTTGTTCTGACTCAGGGAATTGCACGCGGGAGAAAACCTGCTATTATTACCGCTCTTGGCATGTGCAGCGGAATCAGTGTTCACACCTCTGCGGCGGCCTTCGGCATCTCGGCGGTGTTCTATTCGTCGATCATTGCCTTCAATGCCGTCAAGTACGCCGGAGCGTTATATCTTCTCTATCTGGCTTACAAGACTCTGAAGGAGTGTTCCACGATAAAACTCACGGTTGATGATGACACCGATTCTGCCGCCTTGTTCAAACGGGGTTTTGTCATGAACGTACTTAATCCCAAGGTTGCCATGTTTTTCCTGGCATTTTTACCGCAGTTCGTTACCCCGGACACAAAACATTTTCCACTCCAAATGCTGCTGTTGGGATTCATTTTCATGGTGCAGGCCATTGCCATTTTCAGTATGATTGGCTATTTTTCTGGAAGTATTGGCAGTTTCATACTATCCCGGCCACGAATCGCTAAGTATTTTAACTGGTTGACTGCCGGTATCTTTGCATCACTGGGCTTAAGACTGGCCCTGGCGGAAAGATGATCGGTGTTTTCTGATTGTTTGTGATGTATGCAATAATTTAAATATGTAGCAAATTACAGGAGGGTAAAATGCTGGACAAACGCAGTTGCGGGGTACTGTTACACCCCACGTCGCTTCCTGGCGCCGAGGGTATTGGCACATTGGGAGATGATGCCAGGCGGTTCATTGACTTGCTGGCAGGGATGGGCATGTCCTTCTGGCAGGTTCTGCCCCTTACTCCACCTGCCTGTGGTAATTCGCCCTATTCAGCTTTTTCAGCCTTTGCCGGTAACCCTTTGCTGATCGACCTGGAACAGCTCGTACGGGAAGGCGATCTTCCGATTGAATATTGTCACGAAGTTGACAATGGGGAACAGGTTGATTTTGATAATGTAACCGATGTCAAACTTAACGTGCTCCACCAGGCTGCCACAACGTTCTTTGCGGCTGGCAGAACAATGCGCATGGAGGAATTCTGGCGCTTCTGCGACAACACCGAATGGCTGCACGACTACGCTCTATTCATGGCATTGAAACGGCGCTATAAGGGAAAGAGTTGGCATCGTTGGCCAGCAGAGGTTGCCCTCTTGACGCGAGGTATGTATGAAGATGAGTCCGTTGATCTGGGGAATGAAATCGGTATACAGAAATATCTTCAATGGCAATTTCATCGCCAATGGCAAACTTTGCGAGAATACGCCGCTACTCATGGCGTTGCGATCATCGGTGACCTCCCCATATTCGTGGCCTATGATTCGGCCGATGTCTGGTGTAATCGCGATCTCTTCCTGCTGGATGACAAAGGAAGTCCAACTGTCGTAGCGGGCGTTCCCCCTGATTATTTCTCAAAAAATGGCCAGTTGTGGGGTAATCCTCTCTATAATTGGAGTGCACTGGAACAACAGGGATATACTTGGTGGATCAAGCGCTTTCAACATATGTTTGATCGGTTCGATTGTGTGCGTATAGACCATTTTCTTGGTTTTGAGTCCGCTTGGCACGTTCCGGCTGGAGAACGGACAGCAGTCAAGGGGATGTGGGTCAAGGGCCCTGGAAAACTTTTTTTCGACTCCCTACATGCCTCTCTCGGAAAACTTTCATTCATCGCCGAGGATCTGGGGGTAATAACTCCAGAGGTGGAGGCGCTACGCAACTACTGCGGCTATCCCGGCATGAAGATCCTCCAGTTTGCCTTTGATTCAGGACCGGCAAACCCCTACTTACCTCACAACCATGTGAAAAACTGTGTCGTCTACACAGGAACCCATGATAACGACACCACTCAGGGGTGGTTCAATGCCTTATCCCCTGCTAACCAACGGATGGCGCTCGATTATCTCGGCACAGACGGTCGGAAGATTGTTACGGATATGGTCAGGGTTGGACTCATGTCTGTTTCAAATACAGTGATTATTCCATTTCAGGATCTACTTAATCTGCCGACCGAGGCCCGTATGAACATCCCGGGGACTGCTACCGGCAACTGGGGCTGGCGATTTTCGTGGGGGATGGTTCCGCGATATCTGAGGGCATCAATGGCAGATATGCTGGAGTCTTACGGCAGGAGGAAATCAGTAACATAGTAAATATCTTGACAAATGGAATGCATTCAATATACTTATTTGCTTTGAATTTTATCGCATTGCACATACATTGCGGACGGACAGAATGAAGATTGTTGTCGACCATATTCAGGAAAAACCAATTCCCATACATTTCGAGGCGCCTGCCGGGTCTTTTCCAGTACTCTCCAGGATGCAGTCCGAAGGTGAATGCATCTTTACCGGGCCTGTCCTGGGCGACATTACCGCTGCGCGAGAATTCGACCATTTGCGGGTTTCGGGCCGGGTGGATACCCAGGTCACACTTGTCTGCTCACGCTGTATTGCGACTTACGAAGCAGGCATCGCCTCAACGTTCACAATCATTTACCGCAAGGGAACCACTCAGGAAGTTGACCAGGAGGAAGAAACCGAGTTGAGCAATCAGGATCTCATCTCAGCGACCTACAGTAGCAATGAAATAGATCTCACCCATGAGATCGAAGAACAGGTGGCCATGGAGATTCCATTAAAACCTCTTTGCAATGAAGATTGTAAAGGGCTATGCCCGGTATGTGGTATTGACCTGAACCACGCCACGTGCAACTGTTCAAATGAGCAGACCAGTTTTAAATTCAGTGCTCTCAAAAATTTCAAGGTATCCGGATAACAACATGGCGCCGACGCGCGCCGACATACAGAAAAAGGAGAATCGACATGGCAGTACCCAAGAAAAAGACTTCCAAATCACGCAAAAACATGAGACGGGCGCATGATTTCCTCACGACCCAGTCCATTTCCATTTGCCCACAATGCAAATCCCCCAAACTGCCCCACCGGGTTTGCCCAAGTTGCGGCACTTACAAGGGTAAGGAAGTTATTGCTCCTGCTAAAGCTCAGTAACACCGGACTTTTTCGTGTCATTATCTGGAGCAATGAGAGTTGCTGTTGATGCAATGGGGGGCGACAACGCACCGGTCGTGGAGGTTGCTGGCGCCGTTGCCGCGAGTCGTGAGTTTGGCATTCCCATAACGCTGGTGGGTGATCGTACCCGGCTTGAAGCTGAACTGGCGATGCACAACTGCGATGGCCTCGACATTGACATCTATCATGCGAGCGAAGTAATCGGAATGCACGATTCTGCTTCGGATGCGGTGCGCAAAAAGCGCAACTCTTCCGTGCGCCTTGCTTTTGACCTGGTCAAGGAAGGTAAAGCCGGCGCAGCGGTAAGTGCGGGCAATTCCGGAGCGACCATGGCTGCCGGAATGTTTGTTTTAAAACGCATAAAAGGTATCGAACGACCAGCGATAGCCCAAATATTCCCAACCCTCAAGGGTAAAACCCTTGTTCTCGATGTTGGTGGCAATGTGGATTGTAAGCCGGTGCATCTCGTCCAGTTTGCCATCATGGGAGAGGTTTACGCCCGCTACGCCATGGGTATTTCCAACCCCGCAGTGGGGCTGTTGTCCAATGGAGAAGAGGATTCCAAGGGGAATGAGCTTACCCGCGAAACCAACTCCATCCTGAAGGAAACATCCCTCAACTATGCCGGCTATGTGGAAGGACGAGACATTTTCAAGGGAACCGTGGAGGTGGTGGTCTGTGACGGTTTTGTGGGGAATGTAGTACTCAAACTGTCGGAAGGCTTGGCCGATGCTGCCGGCCAAATGCTGAAGAAAGAGATTATGAAGACCTGGGTATCGAAGCTCGGTGGTCTTTTTGTTCGTGGCGCATTCCGTCGTTTCAAGAAGATTGTTGACTACGCCGAGTACGGCGGCGCTCCTTTGCTGGGGATTAATGGCGTCGGCATGATCTGTCATGGCGGTTCCAACATCAAAGCTATTAAAAATGCCATTCGCTTTGCGAATGAATATGCCAAAAGTGGTGTAAGCGAGCACGTTTCTGAAAAACTGTCTGAAAATTATACCGTTTATATGCAACGAGAAAGCCAGAAAGCCCAGGATGCTGCCTAATGGAGATGCCATGCTGATGACCAGAATAATCGGGACAGGCTCCTCCCTCCCAAATAAAATTCTCACCAATGCAGAGCTTGAACGGATGGTTGATACCGATGACGATTGGATCACCTCCAGAACCGGCATCAATCAGCGCCGTATCGCCGTTGAAGGTGAGTTCACCTCTACTTTCGCAATTGATGCATCGCGACGTGCCATGGAAATGGCTGGTATCAGTGCCGAAGAACTTGATCTGATCATACTTGGCACCGTTACCCCGGATTTTCCTCTTCCTTCCACAGCTTGCATTATCCAGCACGAAATCGGCGCTCACAAAGCCGCTGCCTTTGACATCTCAGCCGCTTGTTCAGGCTTTGTTTACGGTCTTTCAATCGCCGACAAGTACATTCGTAGCGGGATAGCAAAGAAGGCGCTTGTTATCGGCGCCGAGGTATTGTCACGCATCGTCGATTGGTCTGATCGAAATACCTGCATATTGTTTGGTGACGGCGCCGGTGCAGCGGTTGTTGAGGCAACAGGTAGCGATAACGGCATCCTTTCCACCCATATATATAGTAACGGTTCATTCTGGGAAACGCTTTACCAGACCGGCAGCGGGAGCAGGAATCCTGCCACCAGCAAAAGAACGATTGATGAACGTCTGTTCTATATCAAGATGGAAGGTAACGATGTGTTCAAGCATGCCGTGCGAGCCATGGAGGAGGCTGCTTGCGCAGCTTTGAGCGCCAATGGCATGTCACCGTCCGACATATCACTCTTTATCCCTCATCAGGCCAACAAGCGCATTATTGATGCTACGAGCAAACGTCTTGGGCTGACTAAAGACAAGGTTTTCGTAAACCTCCACAATTACGGTAATACCTCGGCTGCCTCAATTCCCATTGCACTGGACGAAGCCAATCGGGCAGGTCGCATCACACCCGGGGATATTGTATTGCTGGATGCCTTTGGCGGAGGATTTACCTATGGTTCTGCACTGATACGCTGGTAGTTCTTACTATTTGTATTCAACGTACATCAAGAGGGCACACTTTTCATGAGTAAAACCGCATTTATTTTTCCTGGACAGGGATCACAGTATTCAGGTATGGGCAAAGAACTGGCTGACTCCTTTCCGGTTGCGCGTCAGGTGTTTGAGGAGGCTGATGATGCTCTTGGCATCAAGCTCTCAGATATCTGCTTTACGGGCAGCGAGGACGAGTTGAAGCTGACCGCCAACACCCAACCCGCGATTTTGACGGCCAGTATTGCGGTGTTACGTGTTCTTGAACAGGAATCCGGACTGAAGGCCGATTATCTGGCCGGACATTCCCTGGGAGAGTACTCGGCCCTTGTGTGCTCCGGCGCAATGACCTTTGTTGATGCGGTTAAAACGGTTCGTGCTCGTGGTACCTTCATGCAGGAGGCGGTGCCGGTTGGAGTCGGAGCCATGGCGGCAATGCTGAGCATCGATAAAATAATTCTTGAGGAAATCTGCCTGGAGGCTTCTCAGGGGGAAGTGGTATCACCGGCTAACTTCAATTCTCCGGGACAGATTGTGATTGCCGGTCATGCCGGAGCAGTTGATCGCGCCATTGAGATTGCCAAGGCCAGGGGATTCAGGAAGGCGATGCTTCTTACTGTTAGCGCCCCCTTTCACTGTGCACTCATGAAGCCGGCGGCAGATAAGTTGGCTGAAGTGCTTGCTCTGCTTCCATATGGTACAATGAAATCTCCGGTTGTTTCCAACGTTGAGGCAAAACCAAATCAGGATAGCGCCAAGGTGCAACATCTTCTTGTGGCTCAGGTCTGCTCACCCGTCCTTTGGGAACAGTCGGTTCAGGAGATGACCTCTCTCGGTGTGAATAGGTACGTGGAGATTGGACCTGCAAAGGTTCTGTCAGGTCTTGTTAAAAGGATCACAAAAGACGTTTCAGTGGCCAATGTCGAGGATCTGAACGGACTTAAGTCTTTACAATAACACGTTATCTATCAAGAGAAAGGAGTACGAATCATGGTAAAAGATAGAGTCGCTGTTGTAACCGGAGCATCTCGCGGTATCGGACGTAGTATAGCGCTTGCCCTTGCAGCCGGAGGGGCAAAGATTGTCGCTGCGGATATTAGTCTGGAAGGATGTGAGGCGTTGGTGGCCGAGCTTGCAAAGAACGGAACTGAAGGTCTGGCAGTCCAATGCAACGTTGCCATGGCAGATGATGCCGAGCGTTTAATCGCAGCTGCTACAGAGAGGTTTGGAAGGGTAGATATTCTTGTAAACAATGCCGGTATAACACGCGACGGCCTGCTTATGCGCATGAAAGACGAGGAATGGGATGCTGTCCTCAATGTAAATTTAAAGGGCGCTTTTGTCTGCACCCGTGCTGTTTCGAAGGTGATGTCCAAACAACGCTACGGTCGTATCATCAACATTGCTTCAATCGTTGGTCAGATGGGCAATGCTGGTCAGGCAAACTACTGCGCCAGCAAAGCCGGCCTTATCGGCCTCACCAAGTCTGTCGCTCGTGAGCTTGCACGGCGCAATGTAACCGTAAATGCCGTTGCCCCAGGATTTATTGCAACTGATATGACCGAAGCGCTTCCTGAAAAAGCTCGTCAGGAGCTTGCAGCCCAGATTCCAATGGAGCGCCTGGGGAGTGTCGATGACATTGCCAATGCCGTGCTGTTCCTTGCTTCTGACAAGTCCGCATATATTACCGGACAGGTGTTGGCCGTCAATGGCGGCATGTATATGTAAGTAAAATTATGTTTTGACTTTTAACAAATTCATTGTTAAGTAATCTGTGCTCAAAAACAGGAAAACAAAACCTGAATCAGGTTTACAACACACGGAGGTGAAAGATGTCTGATATTGCAAAACGCGTTAAAGAAATCGTTGCAGAACAGCTGGGTGTGGAAGAAGCTCTGGTAGTACCCGAAGCCTCCTTCATGGATGATCTTGGTGCAGACTCTCTGGACACTGTTGAGTTGGTTATGGCTCTCGAAGAGGAGTTTGATATCGAAATCCCGGATGAAGATGCCGAAAAAATCCAGTCGGTGAATGATGCTATCGAATATATCACCGAGCACAGCTAAGAAAACCGATCCATTGAATGAGGGAGGGGAGTTACTCCCCTCTTTCCTTTTCTACCTTTCTAAACCTGGTTCAAGCCCTTGGAGTTACATATCATGAGAAGAGTTGTAGTTACGGGAGTGGGCGCTGTATCTCCCCTTGGGACCGGTAACGCCACCAACTGGGATGCGCTTGTCAATGGTAAATCAGGCATTGGCTTGATTACACGCTTTGATGCATCCGATATGCCTGTCAAGATTGCTGGTGAGGTCTCGGGATTTAATCCTGAAGATTTTATTGACAAAAAAGAGATCAAGAAAATGGATCTCTTTATCCAGTATGCCATGGCCGCCGCACATTTCGCCATGGAAGACTCGGGATTGGTCATTACTGAAGAAAACGCCGAGCGCGTAGGGGTGCTTGTAGGATCCGGCCTTGGCGGCCTGCCAGCCATTGAAAAATATCATGTGGCGTTGCAGGAAGGCGGCTATAAAAAGATTTCTCCCTTCTTTATCCCCATGCTGATCATCAATCTCGCCCCTGGCCAGATTTCTATTAAATATGGCGCCAAGGGACCCAACATATCCTCTGTTTCTGCCTGCGCCACAGCAACTCATTCCATTGGTGACGCCTACCACATCATCAAGCGGGGCGATGCTGACGCCATGATCGCCGGTGGCACAGAATCTACCGTAACCCCGCTTGCAATAGGTGGTTTTTCCGTGATGAAGGCGCTTTCAACCCGCAATGACAGCCCTGAAACCGCTTCCCGGCCATTTGAGAAGAACCGTGATGGCTTCGTACTGGGTGAGGGAGCTGGTATTGTAGTGCTTGAAGAATATGAAGCAGCCAAAAAACGCGGCGCCAGGATTTATGCCGAGGTTGCCGGCTATGGAATGAGCGGTGACGCTTATCATCTGACAATGCCGTCTCCTGGTGGAGAAGGCGCTGCCCGTTGCATGAATATGGCTCTCAGAGGCGGCGGGGTGAATCCTGAGCAGGTTACATATATCAATGCTCACGGCACCTCAACACCATTCAATGATCTGTATGAAACCATGGCCATCAAATCCGTCTTTGGTGATCACGCAAAGCATCTGATGGTCTCGTCCACCAAATCCATGACCGGCCATCTGTTGGGCGCCGCCGGTGGGGTGGAAGCGGTCTTCTGCTGCCTGGTTATGGAAAAAGGTGTTGTACCACCGACGATCAACTATGTTGAGCCAGACCCGGAATGCGATCTGGATTATGTTCCCAACACAGCTCGTGATGCAAAGGTCGAGTATGCCATGAGCAACTCCTTCGGCTTTGGCGGTACCAACGCTACCTTATTGTTCAAGAAGATATAGTCCGGAGACTGCAATGATTGTTATCGGAAGTGATCATGGCGGACTTAACCTCAAGACTGCCCTGAAAAGCTATCTCACGCGACGGGAACTCCAGGTTTCTGATGCCGGTACTGACACGGATGCTTCGGTTGATTACCCGACGTTTGGCTTAAAGGTTGCCGAGGCGGTAGCTAACGGCTCAATTAAAAGTGGTATTCTCATCTGCGGCACCGGTATCGGTATGTCCATCGCGGCAAACAAGGTTCCGGGTATACGCGCAGCACTGGTAACAGATGTCTTTATGGCCCGCATGGCAAAAGAACATAATAACGCCAATATTCTTGTGTTGGGAGGGCGCGTGCTGGACGAACAGAAGGCCTGTGACCTTGTTGGCGCCTGGCTGGATGCTTCCTTTGAGGGGGGGCGTCATCAAAACCGTCTGGATATGATCTCTGCTATTGAGAAAAAGTATTGTAAATAAGTATGTTGCAGTATAAGTGATCAAACGGGACTTGAATAAAGCCCCGTTTCGTTTTTGTGCAAACAGTATGCATATTTTTTAATTTTTAAGGAGATGCCATGTCCATCCTTTCCCAGTTTGACCCTGAATTAGCCGAATCCATTCGTCACGAGACTGAACGACAGGAGTATAACCTGGAGCTTATCGCCTCGGAAAATTTCGTTTCAGAGGCAGTTATGGAGGCACAGGGATCAGTGCTTACAAACAAATATGCAGAAGGATACCCCGGTAAGCGCTACTATGGCGGCTGCCAACATGTAGATGTTGTTGAACAGTTAGCTATCGACCGTGCCAAAGAATTGTTCGGAGCCGATCACATCAATGTTCAGCCACATTCCGGTTCGCAAGCCAATATGGCGGTCTATTTTGCTGCCTGCAAGCCGGGTGACACCATCCTGGGTATGAACCTGTCCCATGGCGGGCATCTTACCCACGGAAGCCCGGTCAACTTTTCGGGCCGCTTTTTTAACATCGTACCCTACGGTGTTTCCATTGATACCGAGACCATTGACTATGTTGAAGTGGAGCGTCTGGCCGTCGAGCATAAGCCCAAAATGATCGTAGTTGGCGCCAGCGCCTATCCTCGTGTAATAGACTTTGCCGCCTTCCGTGCCATTGCCGACAAGGTTGGCGCAGTTATTATGGTCGACATGGCCCACATCGCCGGCCTGGTTGCCGCTGGTCTCCATCCAAGTCCGGTTCCCCATGCTGAGTTCGTTACCACCACCACTCACAAGACCCTGCGCGGACCTAGAGGCGGCATGATCCTCTGTCGCGAAGAGTTTGCCAAAGCCATCAACTCCCAGATTTTCCCCGGCATCCAGGGCGGCCCGTTGATGCATGTCATCGCTGCCAAGGCAGTTTCTTTCAAAGAGGCGCTACAACCTGAATTCAAATCTTACCAGCAGCAGATCGTCAAGAATGCAAAAGCTCTCTCCGAAGCCCTTACGAAGCAGGGATTCAAGCTGACCAGTGGCGGTACTGACAACCATCTGATGCTGATCAATTTCTCCGGCACAGAGATAACCGGCAAGGCTGCTGAAGAGGCGCTGGACAAGGCTGGAATCACCGTTAACAAAAACACGGTGCCTTTCGAGACTCGTTCACCTTTCGTCACCTCCGGCATTCGTGTTGGCACCCCGGCTTGTACCTCCCATGGGCTAAAGGAGCCTGAAATGGAGTTGGTGGCAGGCTTTATAGCAGATGCCATGGCCAATATCGGCAATGATGAGAAACTGGAAGCCATCAAGGGCAAAGTCAACCAGATGATGAAGAAGTTTCCACTCTATGCGAATCGTTTGAAATAGTAAAAATAGATGAGGTTTATTGGTTAAATGGGACGTGTGATTGGTAGGTAGGGGCAACCCCGTTGTGGTTGGCCAACAGGGCGGCCCCTACTTTGTGCTATTCCCTGACGAATATGTTTTGATCGCTCTCATGAACCATGCCCATGATGTGGGCATATTCCGATTCAATAAGATCGTAGTGCCCCTGAGTCTCCTTGACCACCCGCGCAAAAACAGCTCTGACTGCTGGATCTACAACGCCTTGAGCCAGCTGGGTGTATTGACTTATGCAATCCTTTTCCTCAATCAGTGCAAGTTCCATCGCCCTTTGTTCAACAAGATTCTCATCGATAGCCTTCATTAGTTTTACATAAGTCGGGTTTTTCTCGTCTGCCGGAGAGTCAATATACGTATTGATGTCGCCGAAATCACTCCCTTTGTAATGGTCGAAAAATGCCTTGAGATGGCCAACCTCCTCGTTAGCCAACAGATCGAGTACCTTTTTTGCCCGCTCGTTCTTGGCTACCGAAGAGGCCTTGCGATAAAAATCCATACTGTCCTTCTCTGCTCTGATAGCAAGCTTTAGGGCCTCTTGAAGTGAATATTCCTTACCCATGTCATCCTCCTGTCACCGATTTGATATACATCATGAAAAAAGTATAACCGTAGTCCGGAATTCTTCAACTGGAAAAACTCTGTATACGAGAAATATTCTTTGGACAGTAACAGTCATTTGGCAAGCAACTCATTTACTACGACCCCTGCCATGGTTAATCCGAAAATTGAGGGGATAAAGGAGATACTTCCCAGGATCACACGCCTGTTGTCGCAGCTGAAGACCTGTTCATCAAGATTGTTGTGGCAGATGCATTCAGTACCACAGTGGTTTGCTGCCGGATCTAGCTCGCGATGCATCTCAGTGGAATATACGACCTGTACGCCAGTGACGATACCGGTCTTGCGCAGTATTTTGCGCATGCTACGGGCCATGCGGCAGTTGCGGGTTGCTGAAATATCGGCAACACGTATTTGGGTCGGATCAAGCTTGTTGGCAGCCCCCATGCTGGAGATGACCTGGATGCCCTGCTCGCGGCAAATAGTAATCAGGTTAGCCTTAGCAGTGAAGTGATCGATGGCGTCCAAAACAAAATCGGGGCGGGGCGAGAGTAGGCGGCAAGCGGTATCCTGTGAAAAAAAAGCCTTAACCGGCACGATCTCCGCAGTAGGATTGATGTCGCGCAGTCGTGCGGCCATGATCTCGACCTTGGGCTGGCCAACGGTGCTGGAAAGGGCATGGATCTGGCGGTTGATATTGGTCAGGCAGATGTCGTCGAAATCCACCAGGGTGATATGACCAACTCCGGCCCGTCCCAATGCTTCGACCGCGTAGCTGCCGACCCCACCGATACCGCAGATCATGACATGCCTACGGTTCAGGTTTTCCAGGCCATCGGCGCCGATCAGGAGTTCGGTGCGGGATAGGCGATGGAGGCTCATGGTTGATTTTCCATCATTGTTCTTGATCATCCCAAAAGTTCCTCTGCAAGCTGTACTATCTCTGTCTCTGGTATGTTGCAAACCGAGAAATCTGTCGAGTCGGGCTTGCGAAGGTTGACCCGAGATGATGTTTTGATGACTTTGTTGCGTTTTGTGGGATAGATGCAGACCGGGGTGGCGCCGAAAAGTGTGATAGAAGGTATTCCGCTGCCCCAGGCTATGTGTGTAGGGCCTGAATCTCCGCCGATTACCAGATCGCAGCGGCCAACAGCCGCCTTGAGCTCGTTGATATTGAGCCGTGGTAATACCCTGATATTGGGATTATTTTCGGCGATCAACGCTGCGGTATGAAACTCTTGTTGATTGCCGTGACAAATCAGGATGTTTTCGCCCAGCATTGCGGCCAGCCGGGCAAACTTTTCCGGCGGATAATTCTTGTAGGCGGCGCTCGTTTCCGGAACGAATAGGATGTTTCGTTTCTGCCGCTCAAAATATTCGTCAGTGATGGCACAGTCTTCTGCGCTCCAGAACAGGAATGTTTCCAGTCGGGACAGGTCGACCGTCTGTAGGTCCAGCCCAAGGCTGCTGGAGGCAAGTGTTGCGTAACGTCCGGCGGCTGGCAACTCCAGGGGAACCGGTATGCGCTGGTTGTAGAAAAGGCCGGCCAGCGGTTCTTTCAGCATCTGCCTGGCGAATCCATAACTGGCGCCGCCCATGATGGCAGCTATAATCGCTGATTTCCGCAGT
>Ga0265294_10006773_pt1 | contig 13694 bp, 12 predicted proteins | sample MunlanPumphouse3_FD_192504 | JGI IMG/M metagenome (GOLD analysis project Ga0265294, IMG submission 192504) | Groundwater microbial communities from a municipal landfill in Southern Ontario, Canada - Pumphouse #3 | ecosystem: Environmental > Aquatic > Deep subsurface > Groundwater | place... | reverse complement strand
TTGCCGCTGGTCGCTTCAATAACCGTGCCGCCGGTACGGATTTTTCCTTCGTTCAGGGCATTTTTGACAATATTTACTGCCGCACGGTCTTTGATGCTGCCCAGTGGATTGAGATTTTCCATTTTTACCCATACTGAGGAGCCGTTAAGATTCTGCGTTAATTTTACCAGTGGGGTACGGCCGACTGCATCAAGTACATTTTGGCAGCTGTTCATGAATAATCCTCCCATTGTTAAATATGGTCTTTTTACTTGGCACTGCTGAAATTATAAGCGCGCCCAAGTGTTTTGTCAACGACAAAGCACAAAATAAAACATTTATAGCAACCTGACCAAACGTTTTTATCATATTTTTGAAACGATTAGTTCAAGCAACTTCTGATGTTCGTTTTTCCATGGCTGCGGCCACAATTCTGCGAGTTTTTCTCTGATAGTATCCGGATTTTTAGATTCGGCGAGTTCAATTGCCGCCAAAGCAGCGCCACTGGCAAAATTCACGGGAAGTCCGTTTTGGCCGAGAATTACCCGCATAGTACCGATTACCCGGTCGTCCCAGCTCAATTTACGCGGAATATCGCGAGTAATGCGGGCAATAGCATCTTTCAAAAAAGGGTTCGTCATCCGGATCAGCAAATCTTCAGCATAGTTTTTGAAACCTGCTTCGGTGAATAATTCGTCATTGAACAAACTCCATTTGCGGCAAAGGGCAGGGCCGGATTCTTCGATAAATGCTTTGCGGGCAATATCCATCAATTCTCGATCCGCACGCAGTTCACTCATAAACTGAAATCCGCGTTGCCGTCCCAATATTCCAAGCAAAAAATGAACGGCATTGTGTCCATAAAGTTTAGCTTCTTCGAATGGATAAAGATCATCTTTGACGTATAAATTCTGGGTTTTGCGATTTTCAATACCGTCACATTTGGATATATATATGCGGTTAAACTCTTCGACCAGATGTGCGCGTCCCGCTCCGGGGCATAGTAATTGAAGGTTTTGCGCTGCGCAGTCTTCGGCAGGAACAACTCCGCTCATTTTTCCGACAACGGTGTTCAAATAAAATGTATTGAGAAAATCTTTGCCGACGGCTTTAGCCAGTTCTTCTGCTGCATGATTATTGTTTTCGGCAGTATAGATGAATCGGCGGCGTTCCGGCTGGCGCTCAAAACCGGTTTTCAGCCATGCCGCAGTTGCCGGGAAGAATCTGACGCTGGGCAATGCGGTCGCGAATTCTTCGCCTTCAGCGGCGGCTTCGATCAGTTTCTGCAGTTCTTCCGGAACGGTCGGATTGTAAACTTCGACATTGGGATAGGTTTCGCTGTAGATGCGGGTTTCCGCGGCAATATTAACGGTAATCTTACCGCCTGTTGAGTTGACAGCATTTTTCAGCGCGTCATCAACTTCAGCAATGACAATGCGGTCGAATTTTCCTTTGGAAGCGCCGGCGAGAAAGATGCCGGTCTGAATGGGACCGAGCCCGATACCTACGAATGTACTCATAATAAAGTTCCCGAAGTGGTGGTTGAAAATTAATTGTAAAATATAGCTTTGAACTGAAAAAATCCAGCCGCTTGCTACTATTTTTGGTAATGTCTGATGGTTTTTTTCTCGCGGTTATACATCTGATGTTGCTTCTCTTTATGTGTTTTTTTGTATTGCCGAAAACTTTAAAATTTGCGCGCGCATTATGCGCGCGTGAATTTCAGTGCGGGTCGGACATTCCAGCTACTTGATTGAAAAAAACCTTTTGTTGCGGTATATTGCCAGCTCAATTTTCAGGAAATAACTATGACAGAATCCAATACCATACTGAATCGAATCAACAGCCCGGAAGATATCCGCGGACTGTCAACTGCGGAGCTGGAAGCACTGGCGGCGGAAATACGCCAATGTATTATCAGCGTGGTGTCGCGCAACGGCGGACATCTCGCGGCCAATCTTGGTACAGTCGAACTTACACTTGCGCTACATTCGGTTTTCAATACTCCGAAAGATAAAATAATTTGGGATGTCGGACATCAGACTTATACCCATAAATTAATTTCAGGACGACGCGATAAATTCGAAACGCTCCGGCAGTTCGGAGGCTGTTCAGGATTTCCAGCGGTCTGCGAATCTGAATACGACTGTTTCATCGCCGGGCATGCCGGCACTGCTATTTCCGCGGCTATAGGTATGAAAGCTGCCGCTGAACATCAGGGCAGTCATGAGCAAGTGGTTGCGGTGGTTGGCGATGGTTCATTCAACTGCGGAATTTCGTTGGAAGGGATGAATAACGCCAAATCCGGATGCCGCGGTCTGGTGGTGGTTCTCAATGACAATAAAATGTCGATTTCTCCGAATGTCGGAGCGATGGCAAGGCATTTGAATCATTTAATTTCGGCGGCCGGATATATCCGCTTTCGCGCCTCTATCAAAGATTTATTTTTGCGTTTTCGCAGCGGTAAAGGCTTATACCGTTTCAGTTCCAGATTATTGCGCTCGTTTAAAACCCTGATTTTGCCTGGCAGTGTTTTTGAAGCGATGGGTTTCCGTTACATGGGCCCAATCAACGGGCATGATATTGACGCGTTGAAACGCACTTTGAAGGCTGCGCAAAACAGTGTTAAGCCAGTACTGGTTCATGTATTAACCGGCAAGGGCAGGGGGTATCAGCCAGCAGAGAATGCGCCAGAAAAATTTCATGGACTGTCATCGTTTAATCCTGATACCGGGGAAGCTCCCGAGCAAAATCATACTACTTTTTCACAGGCATTCGGCAATGCACTTTGCGAGCTGGCTGAACGGCGTGACCATGTGGTCGCCATTACCGCGGCAATGTCTGCCGGCACCGGGCTTGCCTGTTTCAGTAAGAAATTTCCACGCCGTTTTTATGATGTTGGCATAGCAGAAGAACATGCCGTTGTTTTTGCGGCGGGGCTGGCTTCAGGAGGGATGCGTCCGGTGGTGGCGATTTATGCCACGTTTATGCAACGGGCGTTGGACTGTCTTTTTCACGATGTCTGTTTGCAGAATATTCCGGTTATCCTGGGGATTGACCGTGCCGGAATTGTCGAAGACGGTCCGACTCACCACGGGATTCACGATCTGGGATTCATGCGCACAATGCCGAATTTGACGATTATGGCTCCGGCTGATAAGCATGAACTTTCTTCAATGCTGGAATTTGCTTATGAGCTGGCTTCACCGGTGGTTATCCGTTATCCGCGCGGCAGTGCCGAGCCGGTACCGGGCTTACAGAATTCGCCGCTTGAACATGGCAAAGCACAAGTCTTGCGGGATGGTGTTGATCTTGCGCTGTGGGCATGGGGACGTGAAACTAAAACCGCGTTGGAAGTGGCCGAAAAACTGAACGCACTTGGTATGTCCGTCACTGTAGTAAACACCCGTTTTCTCAAACCGTTTGACGTCGAATTGCTCCGTAAACATGCGGCGACAATGCCGATTTTTACTTTGGAAGACAATCAGACCGGAGGCGGTCTGGGAGTTACCGTAGATGAGGAACTGATTAATTTTCAGCACTGCGGAGTCAAACATTTCGGCTGGGGCATTCAGGTTTTGCAGCATGGCGCGGTCGGGTTGTTGCGTCAGGAAAATGGCTTTACTGTGGATTATATTAGTGAAGCCGCCATTGAGATCATCAAAAATTCAAAAAAATAGAAATGGAGTATGCAAATTATGAATAAATTACTGGCAATTTTTATGTTGACTGCGGGCTGTACACTTTGTACGGCACAGGAAGCAAGCAAACGTGAAGAAGAGACCAAAATCGCTGCGCTGAAACAGCAGGCCGAAGAGGTTAATCAGCAAATGGCGAAAGTTCGTGTTGAAGTTATAAAAAAAGACCCTGAACTTCAGAAGCTTCATCAACAGATACTGGCTTTGCATCGTGAACTGGCTTTGCGTGTTGACAGCAAGCGTGACATGCGAATACTGATTCTAAAATCTGAAACTATTGAACGCGAACTCAGAGAGATTTCACTGAAAAAAACCACTCCCAAAAAGTAATCACAGGAGAACTTTAATCATGCCATTTGAACATGGAACATTTGCACTTTCAATTTTTGCGCTTCCGGATGAGCTGCCGGAAAATTATCTTGAACTTTTTGACGGAATGAAAGCCGGGATACTGGATTCCGTAAAAGATGAACCGCAGGTCGGTTGGGTCAGCGGAAGGCACCTGCTGGAAAATACTATTGATGAAGTGACCGCGCTTTGCGGAGGTCATCTTTACCTGAACTTGCGCCGAGCAGAACGCAAAATTCCGTCATCCCTGCTTAACGCAATCTGCCGTCGCGAAGAACTCGCTTACATGCAGGCAAACGACACTTCTGCAGTTCCGTATAAACAGAAGAAAATGATCAAAGAAGAAGCGATTGAAAAAAATTTAATGAAGATGCCGCCGAGTATCTCCGGAACACCAATGGTTATTGATATGGCTTCGAAGATGCTTTATCTGGGAACTGGTTCCGGAGCACAGATTGATAATTTCGTAGCTCATTTTTATAAGACACTGAAGATCGAACCAGTGCAGATTACTCCGGAATGGGTTCTGGAGAATCGTTTTCAAATGACTGAAGTATCGTTGCCGGTGGTGATGTTCTCCGAGAATTGCGACGGTGAAACTACGCCCGGACGCGATTTCCTGACTTGGATATGGTATTACAGCGAATGTCACGAAGGAATGATTAATGTCGGACAGTACGGCGAATTTGTGTTTGCCATCGAAGGCCCGTTGACTTTTGCGTTTGCTGCTGAAGCTCGTGGTGCCGGAGAAACCACCCTGAAAAAAGGCGATAGTCCTCTGCGCGCGGCTGAAGCGAAAGCGGCTTTGACCGTAGGAAAAAAACTGAAGAAGTCAAAGTTTATTATGGCTCGTGGAACTGACACCTGGAGCGGTTCTTTTGATGCTGATTCTTTCACATTCAGCGGTTTGACGTTACCGGAAGGCGAAGAGATGGATCGCGACAGCCGTTTTGCCGAACGCATAGATAATCTGCATATTTTTCAGACCGTGATTCGCGAGTATTACGCCTTGTTTGTCCAGACTGTAACCGGACCGCAATGGGCTGAAGAGGAAGAAAAAATTCAGCGCTGGGCGGCAGAACGCGATTCACGATAAATAATTAATGATGCCGGATACTAGAAATAAGATATCCCAGGGCATTTACGTTTGACAAATCATTTGGCGGTGTGTTTTATGCTGAAGAAATGGTTTTCAGGACTGATTATCGGGTTGATATTTTTAACGATATCAGCCAGTGAGTGGTATCCGGCACGTGTAGAAATGTCCGGAGGCGATGTTCTGGATGGCGAAATCGCCATGACCGGAAGTCGTCCGCTGGTCATCAATACCGATCCTGATCAAAGAACTGTCAACCGCCGTGTTCAATTCGATGATCTGCTGATGATAAGTCAGATTGTTGAGCAGCGTAGCGTGGAAAAACCCTGGCTTTACACCGAATCAGGCAAAAAAGACAAAACTTTTTTGCCTGGCGAATATTATTTTTTGAATTTTAAAACTGAGCTGTCGCTGGTTACTGGAGAAATTTTACGTGGGCATATTATTTCAATGCCTCTGCGGTTCCGAACTCCGGATGGATCAGGTAAATTGTTTCTTAGCCGTCAGGTCAAGGGCAAAGTCGCAACTAAAGCTGTTGAACCTGAATATATTTCGCGTATCACTTTTTTAAATCATAAGCCGGTCGGTTCCGGTAAAATATCCGGAACAGTAAAAGGTTGCGCTGAACTTCAGGAGTGTTGGGCAATCGACAGGAAACGTGGTATTATGGTATCTGGAAAAACACAAAATGACAGCTATACATTTACCAATCTGCTACCGGGTGATTATGATATTTTTTTATTGACTGAAACTGAGGTTATGGCCGGTTTTATCGGTACGACTGATATTCCGCCCCAACTGGCGAAAGTTTTTCCGCTGGCGGATGATTTTTTCAGGGAACGTTGGATTTTGGCTCTAGATGATAAGCGTTCGCTGGTATACAAAAGGCGTGCCGATTTTTATCAGGCGAACCGGCATGTCAAAGGCGGTTTTATATGGCATTTGGAGGTTTGGAATTGGCATTGTGCAGATGATGATTGGAAACTCGATCGTCGTAATTTGGTTTTGCGACACAAACAAACTGCCGCCGAATCAAACCGTCGGCTGTTGCTGGTGGAGAAGCTATGCAAAGTAAAACCCGATGAACAAAGAGAAATCGATATCAATCTGGACGGGAGCTTGGTTCGGATTTTGGAATAATGCATGAATCAGTGATAAATTGAATAGTGGTTGTTGTTAATGTGTTTATTGATAATAAATTATAGCAATTTCACCGATTCACCATGCCTCCTCGCATTTGCAACGAAACGAATTTCTCTCGGATCCAGGTAAAAATCAAAAAAAAACAGATTTCACATAAAATGAATCTATCAAAATTATTCGTAAAATTTGAAAGAAATATTCGTAAAAAACTTTTCTTCAGCGAATTATGCAAGTTTGCAATCTGGAACCTGACTTTTCTCGTTACTTCGGCAATTCTTGATAATTTAACGGGGTTACCTGTTAACGGCCGGATTTTTTTATTATGGTGCTGGGTAATTATGAATTTGGCGTTGGTAATTCGTTTCAGTCGCCGTTTTCTGAAGTGTCAGCGTTCGGCTCGCGAAAAGGCTGTGGAATTGGAAAAAATCCATGGCATCAAAGATAATTCATTGGTCAATGCGATTTGCTTCAAGGATGATCCGAGTATTTCAGATGGAATGAAAAATCTGTTTATGTCGGTTGCCGATCGCTGTTGCGAAAAGATAAAAATTGATGGTATCTGGAGTAACGCGGAATGTCGTAAAATAGGATTGCTTTTGCTGTTGTTTGCGGTCGGGGCCGGATTTTACCTGATTCCATTTAAAAACCACGCGATAAACGCCTGGCGGCGATTTATCAATCCGAGCACTTCGCTTGCGGCTTTGAATTTTATCCAGTTCAAGCTTGTTCCTGGCGATGTCATCGTTCCATGCGGTGCCAACATTTGTATTAAAGCGACTGCATTGCGTAATGAACAGAATGTTTCTGATCTCAAGATTATCGTTAAAACTGCTGGAGTTCCGGTTCTTTATCACATGTCAGACGGTGTTTTCATGATTAACAACATACGTGAAAATTTGCGTTACGCGATCAGCGCGGACGGCGAGTTAAGCCGTGATTATCTGATTACGGTAATTATGCCGCCGCCCTTACAAAACTTAAGGATCGAAGTTATTCCTCCCGCGTATACCGGTTTAAAGAAAACTGTTTACGGACCAGAATCAACACTGGCGGCACCATTAAATTCGGTGGTCAAACTCCGGTGTGACAGTATCAACACCGTTTTGTATTGTAACGATAAAGCATTTGATCTGCCGTTTGAATTTAATCTGCAAGAAACAGTTTCACTGCGAATCGCTGCCGAACATGACAATTTGTTATTTAAACATGCCTGGAATGGCAATATTAAGGCAGTTCCTGATCGTTCGCCGCAAGCTCGTTTTCTTAATCCTAATCTCAATATTGAAGCAGGTCACGGTGAATTGATTGCCGTTCAGTTCAGCGGAGAAGATGATTACGGGGTGGCCCGACTTATACTTGAAGCAAAAAGTCTTGATCACAAAATTATACTTCGAGAGTTCAAGTATCCGGAACCCGGCATTAAAAATTGTCGGGAAGTATTTTTTTGCGGATTACTCCTGAATTATTACCTGCTGACAGTATGACTGAATTACAAATTACGGCTTACGATTACAGTGGGCAACGTGCTTCTTCGCCCTTAACAATGACAATCCATTTTAAAGATTTGACTCGACAACTTTTGAACAAAGCTGCCGAACCAGACGGGAAATGTTACGCGTTGCTGTTTGCGGCCATGAAGCTTCAGCAGGAATTCCGGCAGTTGGTATCAGGAAAAACCAAACGTTTTAACTACAATGATGCCACAAGCTTATGGAATGGTCAGATGAAAATATCCGGTCTACTGAAAAATGCACATCAAGAAAGTTTACGGCTGAATTTAAATCAGGTTTTCCAAAAGGCACTTGACGATTTGCATGTAAAAGATGCGTCAGGTCTGGTTGAACAGGCCGCAGAGATACGGCGGCGGCGCAATGAGTTGAAATTGAATAATTTGATGATAGACCAAACTCTTCTGATTGAAAAAATTCAGCGTCTGATTAACGCATTGGCATTGCATGAACAGAATATTTATAAACAGCAAATGGCTGAGCGTCAGAGCAGTGCGGAAAAAGATGTATTTGAACAATTGAAAAAATTTAGAGAACAGTTGAATAAGTTTGGGGTTGAACAGCGGAAAATATTGCAGGATACTGAGTCTTTTGATCCGAAAAAGGCTGATGACTGGACTGATGCCGAAGAAAAATTGCTGGGTGATTTGGCGACCAGAGAACAAGAATGGGCACAGATTTTTAAGGCTCTTTTCAATGACCTTTCAAAGAAGCAGGATCAGGATTTTTCCAATTCCATGATGGCTGATGAATTTGTCGAAATTTATGAAGAACTTCAGAAGGCTGGCGATGCCTTGAAAAACAAAAAAATTGAGATTGCCACACTTGCGGAAAATACTGCTTTTGACAGTGCGAAAGCAGTTGCGGCAAATATTGAACGCTGGCTTTCTGATCACACCGACAATATCAAATGGATTGCCGAAGAAGACGGTAAATCTTCAGATACCGATTTGACCGATCTGCCTTCTGAGCTTACCGATATTATCGGAGAATTGATTGAGCAGGAAGAAGACATGAGCGAAGATACTTCGGACAGTTCAAACTCTTTCGCCTATGACAGCGACGAAGGCCTTGGCTGGGGCGTCAGCGACGGTACTATTGACAGTATGCAGGCCAAGGGAATTACCGGCAACATTTTGCCGAACAATAACGAAGTCGGCGGGCGCTCAGGGGAGGGACGTTCCGGCAAGTCAACAGGACAGTTCGTCGAAAAAGAAGCCCATGGCAAAGGCGGCAGAAAAACTCCTGCCAGACTCGTGCAGTCTCCATTTGAAAAAGGAACTGTAGATGATAAATCGACTGACCCTCAAGGCGGAGCTACCGGCGGCGGCAAACAATCCGGTCTCGGCGATGAAGGTCTCGGCGGAGTGACACCCGATCAGACCCAGAGAACAGGGGAACGCCTCTCCGGAAATCAGGCTGAACTTAAACAACGTATTGTGACGGTTTTGAAACGTCTGGAAGACCGCAATCTGCCGACCGGTGATATTCGAGACGCATTATTAAAAATTTCTGAACTGGGTCAGCTTGGTGACGGAGGAGGTGTTGCCGCGAGACGCTTAAAAGCAACAGCCGCTGCGGCATTACGACGTGCGCAGGCAGCCTTGGATACAGTGGCGCAGGCTGATCGCGAACATCAGAAAAACAGGATTCGGAATCCGTTTCCGCAAAAATATCGTTACCATGAAAAAGTTCCGTCCGGTTATGAAGAGTATGTCGGTCAATATTTTAAGGCTTTGGCTGTCGAGGAGGTTTCACCATGATCTTTGCTCTATTTTTGGCTACAACAGTTAATTTGCTGCCCAACGGCAATTTCGATGCCGGATTGGAAAAAACCGAATATTGGGAGGATGCGGATGGACTGACTTCATTCTGGGTAGACAGTGGCGGGGTGAGGGAACGTGTTTTAAAATTGGATTCACGTCCTGAACAGAAACAGGTTACCGAGTGGCAGGAAACGCGCAAAAGCAATCCTCGCGCAAAGCCGCCGCCCCCTATTTTCGCGAAGGCGCCTTACTTCTCTGCTGTCGGCGGTATTGAAGGCGTTGCGATTGATTCTGAGATGATTTCTATAAAAAAGGGTCAGTTCTATAAATTATCAGTTGATGTCAAAGGAGAATCCAACCCTTTTGTCTGGATAAAAGGGTTCCGGATTCATCCACGTCGCAAAACTCTTACCGATAGTTATCAAACCAGATTGGAAGTAGTACCCACGAATGACTGGAAAACTTACAGCATCGGCTTTAATCCGACGTTGCATTCACCTCATACTGAAATGATAAAAGTGCGTATTTATGTTTATTGGCCGGTCGGTGTATGTTATTTTGATAATATTCGCATCGAAGAAATCACTGCGGATGAAATGGCTATTTTAGCAAAACAACGTGAATTTAAAAATAACGCAGATTCCAAAGAGTTGAAATCGGACACAAAAAAGCCGTGAGACATTTCTCCCACGGCTTCCTGAAAAACAATTTAACGCAGATTATTTTTGTTTCAATCCGTCTGCATACGCCTGCATGTTAGCAGTAAGTTTATTGATAGATTCACTCAGTCCTGACATATTTTCTTTAACTTTTTTGGCTTCATCGCCAAATTGTTCGGTCAGCGGAATCGTGGCCAGCTTTTCAGTTTCAGTTTTCAATTCGGCGGTCTTAGCTTCAATTGCCTTCTGATACTTAGCAACCACTGCATTGATTTCGTTAGCATCCATTTTGGCGACTTCGCTTTGAATTTGAGCCGGAGTTTTGTTCTCGTCCGCACCTTTGCCGCAACCATAAAAAACAATTGCCGCACCGATAACACAAGCAAGCAACAATAACTTTTTCATTTACATCTCCTATTAGCTGTTTTTTAGACTTTTTTACTAAAAGTCTTTACAGATATAATAACAGTAGATAAAACTTTTTCAAGGTAAAAGCCCCTCGAACAAATTATGCTTTTCGGGATCATCAGAGCGAATTTGCCATTGGGAATATATGAAAAATACGGCCAGATGCAGTATATTAGCAAATTTAACGAGCTTGGAGAAAAATTTATGAATAATGTTATTGAAGAGATAATGCGTTTAAAACAAGAACGCAATGCAATAATTCTGGCACATAACTATGTGCTTCCTGAGGTTCAGGATGTCGCTGATTTTGTCGGTGATTCATTGGAACTCAGCATAAAAGCACGTGACGCGAAGGCTGATGTCATTGTGTTTTGCGGAGTAAAGTTTATGGCTGAAACTGCCAAAATTCTTTCGCCTGATCGGGTGGTTCTTCATCCTGTGCAATCTGCAGGTTGTCCAATGGCTGACATGGCTGATGCGGAAAAAGTGCGAGAACTGAAATCGCGGCATCCTGATGCCGTTACGGTTTGTTACGTCAACAGTACTGCAGAGGTCAAAGCTGAAGTTGATATATGCTGCACATCGGCTAATGCCGAAAAGATCGTACGAATGCTTGGACCGAAACAGAAAATTATTTTTCTGCCGGATAAAAATCTGGGTGCAAACGTAGCAAAAGCAGTTGGTCGGGAAATTCTTTTATGGCCGGGATATTGTCCCACTCACCATCGCCTTACTCCGTCAATGATTAGCGACGCCCGCAAGCTTGCTCCGGATGCGGTGGTTTTAGTACATCCTGAATGTCCGGTTGAAGTAGTCGCTGAAGCAGATTATGCCTTGAGTACCGGAGGGATATTACGTTTTGTCCGCGAGTCAACTGCTAAACGTTTTATTATCGGAACTGAGCGGGGAATTCTTCATCGTTTGCGCAAAGAAAATCCGGGCAAAGAGTTTGTAGAACTCGAAAGCCCGATGATCTGTCCGAATATGAAAAAAATTACTGTTCCTGATGTGCTGGAGTCATTGAAAAATATGGTTTATCGTGTTGAAATGCCGGAAGAGCTTATGAATCGGGCACGTGTCCCGATTGTCAGGATGCTGGAACAAAAATTATGAGCGCGAAACCATTGCTGGTCGCCGCAATGAGCGGTGGCGTGGATTCTTCTGTAGCGGCGGCGCTGTCACTGGAAGCGGGATTTGAGGTAGTCGGAGTAACCTTAAAGCTGAAAGAATGCGACGATTCGCGGGAACGGGTCAAGGCATGCTGCGGAATTGATGATTTTATACAAGTCAGACTTGTTGCCGCCAAGCTTGGGATAAAACATTATTTTCTGGATTTAAAGAATGAATTCAGAGAAAAAGTTTTGGAATATGCCTGGCAGGAATACCGTATCGGACGTACTCCCAATCCATGTGCGATGTGTAATTTTTATCTTAAGTTCGGATTCCTTGCTGATTATGCCGCCAAGCTAGGCGCGGTCGGTTTGATTACCGGGCACTATGCAATTCTTGATCATGAAAAAGGACGATTATATCATGCTTTGGATGCAGGCAAAGATCAAGTCTACTTTTTATCGCTGCTGACAAATGAGCAACTTCAGTTCTGCCGCATGCCTCTCGGTAAAATGAAGAAAGACGAAGTACGGCGAAAAGCTGAAGCTCTGGGCTTGGAAAACGCGGATAGACAGGAAAGCCAGGATGCTTGTTTTGGTTATCGCGGCGAATCATTTGCCAATACGCTGGCCAATTATTTTGGCGAGCAAGGTCATTCCGGCGATATTGTTGATACTGAGGGAAATATTCTTGGACAGCATCGCGGAATTCATCAGTATACGATTGGGCAGCGCAAAGGGCTGAATGTAGCAATGGGCAAACCAGCTTACGTTGTAAAAATTGATGCCGAAAATAATCGTATCGTGCTTTCGACTGATGCAAGTCTGCTTCTGGCGGATAAACTTGAATTGAAAAATATAAATTTATCGGTAAAACGCGAAAATGAATTTACCTGCCAGGTTCAGACCCGCTATCGTCAGCGACCGGTTGGCGCGAAAGCCATGCTGTTGGCTGATAACCGTGCGTTGTTGCATTTGAATGAACCGGTCAGCGCACCGGCACCGGGGCAGGTGGCGGCATTATATGACGGGAATTTGGTTCTGGGCGGCGGTATTATAGACTGTACTAATCAGTTTGATGACTTTAAGAAAACTATAGAAGGGTAGGCGAATAATGAAAGTTCTGATGCATGTAAATTATTGCGAAGGCGCGGGAAAATTGGAGGAATTATTCTCATTGGCCAGAAAATATGGCTACGATGGAATAGAATTGCGCTGGAAATATAATTTTGATGATCTAACTCAAGATGAATATCAGAACCGCGTGGCCTCTATGAAGTCTGCATGGCCGGAAGCTGAGATTGTTTTCGGAGGGTGTATTGATTTCTGCCGCGGCGAGCCGGAACAGGTTGCCGTAGCGTTGGATGAATACCTGGCTTTTCTGCAGTGGGCGTCCAAAGAATGCGGTACCAAAGTCATGAATTTTTTTACCGGCAGTTTAAAGCTCGCGGATATTCCTCACTGGAACTTTGACCGTCATGGTAGCGGTTGTGCCACTGAAGATGATTTCCGGCGTGCTGCTGACGGTTTGCGTTTGGTCGGAGATGCCGCCGCCGCTGAAAATATGATGATCGCATTGGAAACGCATAATTTATATCTGCATGATTTGGCCAAACCTTGCCGCCGTTTATTGGGTATGACCGGACACGATGCTGTTGGAGTTAACTACGACCACGGAAATATAATTTTGAACAAAGATGGTGAATCAATTGCCGACGTATTTGAAATTATTGCGGATAAAATCTATTATGCGCATTTGAAAAATATGTTTATCGTCGGCGGCAGTGATGGTCACTATATCTGTACACGTTTGGCAGACGGACATATCAACACGAGGTCAGTTATGCTCGGATTAAAGAAATATTTACGTTCTGGCATGATTGCGCTCGAATATCCAAATCCAGGGGATAAACATTATGCGGCATTCAAAGATATGGAATACATCAAATATTTGAAAACCGAATTGGATATTGAATGAGT
>Ga0265294_10006772_pt1 | contig 13695 bp, 17 predicted proteins | sample MunlanPumphouse3_FD_192504 | JGI IMG/M metagenome (GOLD analysis project Ga0265294, IMG submission 192504) | Groundwater microbial communities from a municipal landfill in Southern Ontario, Canada - Pumphouse #3 | ecosystem: Environmental > Aquatic > Deep subsurface > Groundwater | place... | reverse complement strand
AGCGGAAGTGCGCTGACGAATCAGTAAAAGCAGGCCATAAAATAAAACAGCAAGCAAAAAAAGGCCAACAAGAACCCCCAACAAGGGGCCAACGATATTTAGTAGTTCGCTGCCAGAAAATAAAAGACCATTATTCATAAGCTTACAATTTATCTTTCAAATTAAGAATTTTATCAGCTTTAATTTTTGCTTCCTGATCTAAATAAAACTTATTTACCCCCGTAATTAAACTCAACCATTTTTTAATTAGGTTTACAATTTTCTTAACTTTAACTTTAGTTTCATCTAAAAGAATATTAATTTTCGCAACTGTCTCCTCACCTTTTTCTTTAAAAGTTTTTTGTTGAGCGGGGCTCATAGCTAGATAAGAATTGCCTAAACCCTCAGCTAGTGTTTCGTCAATCAGATGGGCCCGGCGCTCGCGGTAAGTGGGGGTAACTGAAGAAGAAGTTGGATTTGGCACGACAACTGGTGCCGATGTTTCTAGAGATTCTTCTTTTTTTTCAATAGCTTGCTCAACTATCTGCTCAGGTTTATTTTCCGGGCTAGCCGGCGTTTCTGGACTAAGCGAGCTTGGTCCCTGTTCAATTTTATTCCCTAATAAATCCATAAATATTATTCTACTGAAATAACATTTACTGGACAGGCTGCAGCTGCCTCTTGAGCGGCTTCGTGGTCGCCATTTTCATCAACGACCTCCGACTTGCCATCCGCATTCATAGCAAAAATTTCTGGATGCATATTAGCGCAAAGGCCACAGCCAATGCAGCCCTCTTGATCAACTTTAATCATATATTTTTTATTATTATTTTATTTTTAACTAAAATAAGTATAACAATTTTCTAATAAATAATCTAGCCAAAAAAACTAGACTTTTTTAGAAAAATGAGCTTAAAATTGTTTTTTTTAAAAAATTTTAAAAGGAATTCTTAATTTGTTGACAATCTTTTAGCCTTTTGTTATCATTGGACAGTAAATTTAGTAAAAGTGAGCACTTAGGCGAAGCGCCTTTTTTTATCGCGTTCACTATCTCCAATTAATATGTCAACAAAGAAAGCTGCGGGTTCAACCTCGCTCGGCCGTGATTCAGTAGGACGACGCCTAGGCGTTAAGCTCTCCGACGGCCAAACTGCTAAAGCTGGTAATATTATTATTCGCCAGCGGGGCAGTAAATACTTCCCTGGCTCCAATGTAATGCGGGGCAACGACGACACTTTATTCGCTGTCGCTGATGGTGTTATAAAATTTAGTTCTCGCAAATTGAAAAAATTTGACGGTAAGTTAAAGTTAGCTAAAATTGTTAGTGTCGTTACTAAATAGTTTTTCGTTCTTTAGCAGATAAAAGAAAAAAAGCTCGACTTAAAAGTCGAGCTTTTTTTTATTGAATTTCAATTTATTTTTTCTTGAGAATTTCTAAAGCTCGAGTAAACTGAGGATCGCGCTCAGCCTCAAAATCTTCATTAGTCAGCTCAACCAACTCATCTGGCTCTAAACCTTTTTCGTTAATATAATCGCCATCTGGAGTCATCCAGGTCGCTACCGTTACTTTTAAAGAGGAACCGTCGCTTAAATCTTCAATTTGCTGAACTGAACCTTTGCCAAAAGTAGGCTCGCCAACTAAAGTCGCTTTATGATAATCACGTAAAGCCCCAGCCACAATTTCTGAAGCAGAAGCGCTCCCGCCGTTTATCAAAACAACGGTTGGAAAACCATCTAAACGGGCCAAACCCTCAGCGCCATACTCCTGACTTCTACCAGCGGCATTTTGCTCTAAAAGAACTGGCCCCTCTTCAATCCATTCACTCGCCATCAAAATGGCTGTATCCAAATAACCGCCAGGGTTATTACGAAGATCTAAAATCAAACCTTTCGCTTTATTGTTAATTGTGTCAGCAACCGCCTTTTTAAATAATAATTCTGTATCATCATTAAAGTTACTAACCGTAATCACCATAATTCCATCCGAACGCAATTCAGTCTTTACACTCTCAATTATAATTAAACCCCGTTCAATTGTAATTTCCCGAGTTTTTGTTTCCCCATCCCGAATTACCGTTAAAGTAACGCTCGTCTCTTTTGGCCCACGGATTTTCTTAACCGCTTGATCCACACTTAAACCGAGAGCGCTTTCGCCATCAATCGCATAAACTTTATCGCCAGCCTTTAACCCCGCTTTCTCAGCCGGCATTCCCGCTAAAGGAGCAATAATTGTAATTGTTTCATCACGCATTCCAACCTCAGCTCCAATCCCCTCAAAAACCCCAGACATATCTTCATTAAATTCTTTTGTTTCTTCCGGGGTCATAAAAACTGTATAAGGGTCTTCAGCAGCTTCAACTAAACCCCTTAACGAACCGTAAAATATATCTCGATCATTCAGTTTATTTTTATCAAAATATTTTTCTTTAAGGGCTCCCCAGGTTTCCCAGTAGATATTAAAGTTAAAGGCTTCTTCTGTCTCACTTACTTTTTGAATGTTTTGAGCTAAAGACCGAGGAGCGCTATCGCCCTGCCCCAAATAAAAACCGCCACCAAAAGCCGCCACTACAAAAAAGAGGCTTAAAATTAGCGAGTGCCAAGATGAATTATATTTTTTCTCCATATATTTAAAAACTAATTGTTAATTTAAGGACGAATTATTTTTTCACTATCTCCGCTTAAATCTATTAGCCGTGAGGGTTCTCCCTCTAAAACACCGCCGTCGACTAATAAGTCAAGGTTGTCCTCCCCTTTTAATAAATCTTGAATACCTACCAAGCTCTTGAAGTGAGCCTGATTAGTTTTATTAAAACTAGTAGAGACCAAAGGGACTTTTAAAGCTCTAATAATTTTAAGTAAAAATGGACTTTTAGGCAAACGCCAAGCCAGAGAGTCTTGATTGGGAATTAAAATTTCATCGGGCGCTTTTTTTTGCTTTAAAATCAGGGAGCTCGGTTTTTCTTCGGCCCATAATTTCTCAGCGCGCTCCCTTTGTTTGACCGTTAATAAACTATATTTTTCAACCATTAGCAAATCGCTCGCTAAAAGAATTAAGGGCTTTTTAGGATTAGAGCCCTTAAATTTATGAATTCTTAAAATCGCCTCCGGGCAGTCAGAGCGGCAACTCAAGCCATAGATAGTATCAGTTGGAATAACAACAACGCCACCGGATTTCAAAGTTTCAATGAGCAAATCTTCTGAATCTGCCAATGGAATAATCTTCATAATCTTAAATACCGGTGATAGATTGCAGAGTTTTTAAAGCCTCTGGCAAATAAGGCAAAACTCCAGTCGCTAATTTAACTAAGGGTGGCGTTAAAATAGAATTTGTCAGCTGAATTCCAGCCAAACCAGCGGCCCAAGAATAGCGAGAAAGCAGAAAAAGAAGCAAACCTAAAAGAATTGCTGAACCAAATAAAGCTAAAGCTGCCCCTAAAATACGATTCAACAATCCGCCTAGAGGAATAATTGAAACAAATTTAAAGATTTTTTCAACCAAGAAGAAAACTAAGCCGACTAAAGCAGAGATGATAAAAAACAAAATCAAAAAGGAAATAATCTTTTCCGTCGTCTCGTTGATATTAAGCCAATGCTGAGCCCAGTTATAAAAATCTAAATAGCGCTGAGAAGCAATATAGACAGCAAGGAAAAGGCCAATAATTTGTCCAAGCATCCGCCACAATCCTCGGCGCAAACCATCAATTAAAGCTAGTCCGAGTAAAATTATTAAGAGAATATCTAAATAAGAAAGCATATTTTTAATTATTAATTTCTATAAAAATTAAAACAATTTTTTACAAACGAGGAAATAAGCTCTCACCTTTTTTAATTTCTGCGGCTCCATATTGGCTAAGTAATTTTTCTGCTGCTGCTGGTAAAAAAATTTGTAAATACCAAGAAATATTTAAAATTGTTTGGGCAATTGGAATTAAAATGTTTTTAATTTCTTCTTGATTATTCAATTTCCAAGGGGCAGCAGCGCTTAACTTTTCATTAGCAGTTCTTACTTCCCTGCTTAAAATTTCCCAAGCCTCGTTTAGCTTAAAATTATTTAAAGATTTATTAAAATCTTTATGCCAAGGAGCTGGAATTTGGGGGCTTAAGTTAGTAGCAATTTTATTTTTTTCCAACAAGGTTGCCACTCGAGCACTTAGGTTCCCTAGCCCATTAGCAAGATCAGCGTTATAACGACGAATTAAATTATCCTCATTATAATCACCATCTTCAAAGGGCATGATATCACTTAAAACATAAAGACGAAGGGCGTCAGAATTATATTTTTCTACCTGTAAGAATGGGTCAATTGCCCCCTCTTTAGACTTAGATATTTTTTCACCATTAAAGGTTAAAAAACCAAAAACTGCTACTTGTTTAGTTGGTGGTAAGCCTAGAGATAAAAGCATTGCCTGCCACATCACTGTTTGCTGGCGTAGGTTATCTTTCCCACAAACCTGAATTCCTGGCCAAAAATCAGTATAAAGACTGTTTTCTTCCGGCCAACCTAAAACGGAAATATAATTAACTAAAGCATCAAACCAAACATAAATAACTTGCTCAGGATCACCAGGAACAGGCACGCCGTTCGGCATCTTTTTAGCTAAACGAGAAATACTAAAATCTTTTAAACCGCTAGAAACAAAATTAATAATTTCTTTTTGACGATGAGCGGGTAAAACAAAATTAGGTTGTTGTTTATAAAAATCCAAAAGCGCTTGTTGGTATTTAGAAAAACGAAAAAAATAATTCTCTTCATCAATTATTTCCAATTCCCGATTAGGATGCCAAGGACAATGCCCATCAACTAATTCAGAGTCAGTTTTCTCTAATTCACAACCAACACAATATTTTACCTGGTAGCGTTTTTTATAGATATCGCCTTTAACTTGGACGCGACGCCAAAACTCCTGCACAGCGATCAAATGATTTTCGTCCGAAGTTCGGATAAAATGAGTACTGCTAATTTCTAAAATCTGATGAAGCTTTTTAAAGCGCTCAACAAAAGGAGTACAATAATCGCGCGGACTTAAATTAGCAGCGGCTGCCTGTTGATAGATTTTCAAACCATGCTCATCGGTGCCAGTGCTAAAAATAACTTCCGCCCCTAAAAGACGCTGCCAACGAGCAACAACATCAGCCTTAATTATTTCCGCCGCAAAACCAATGTGTGGGTTGGAATTAGTGTAAGGTAAGGTAGTCGTAATATAAAATTTTTCAGCCATATTTAATCATTATTATTAGCGCTTTTTTTAGCTTGACGGAGAAGCACAACAAATTCACCCTTGGCCATATCTAAATCTTCCGATAGTAGACGAGCCAAGTCCCCTGGTCGACCAAAATAAGTCTGTTCAAACATTTTAGTCAGCTCTCGGGCTATCATTAATTCTAGCTGGACGCCGAACTCTCTTTCTAAAATTTCTAATTCTTCTAAAAGTTTAGCCAGGCGATGCTTTGACTCATAAATAAGAACCGGATAACGTTGTTCTAGGAGTTCTTTTAGTCGGCTCTGCCGTCCTTTTTTATGAGGCAGAAAACCAAAAAAACAAAAGCGGTCTACTGGCCAGCCTGACAAAGGCAAGGCAACGGTAACGGCGCTAGCACCCGGCAAACTAAAAATCTTTGCCTCAGAGGCGAAACGCTCACGCACAGCAGCTACTAAAGCCGCTCCCGGATCAGATATCCCCGGCGTGCCCGCGTCAGAAACTAAGGCCAAATTTTGCCCAGATTCTAAAGCGCTTAAAACCTGATTAAAGCGACGAGCATCTGAATGTTGGTGAAAGGATTTAGTTGCTGTCTTAATTTGATAATGATCCAAAAGTTTTTTGGTATTCCTTGTATCTTCGCATAAAACCAAATCCACCTCCCCTAAAATTCGGTGAGCTCGATAAGTTAAATCTTCTAAATTGCCAATTGGCGTTGCAATTAAATATAAAGTGCCAAGCATAATTTTATTCCATCGTATCGTGGCGCTCACGAGCGTAACGGGTCCAATCCTCTAAGACCTCAATAATCACCTTAAAGGGCGCTTCAATAATAAAATCAAAAAGAAAAACAAAGATGTTTAATTTAGAGGCCTGGCCCGACAACCAGCGACCGACTAGGACAATCGGTGTGTAAAATAAGTCCGAAATAAAAGTCAGGAGATTGTCTTTACGCGCAACTACAATTAACTCCTTGATACCTCGAGTCGTTACTAAGCTAAAAAAACTAACAAAAGCCAAAAAGAATAAAAAGATAATAATACTAACCCAATTAAATTGGATAAATTCTAAAGCTTTAATAAGAATATACACTGTAAACATTAAAAAAGCACCGTAAACTAAATTAAAAATAAAGCTCAACAATTTACCGCGCTTAGCCCGGGCCCGAATTTCTAAAGGCGCCTTTCTCTCATAGCCATTAATAAACAGTTCTTTAATTCCTTCAATAATTTTTTTAGTATTAGCTTCACCTGGAGTGCGAGTAAAAAGAACAATCACAAACAAAAGAAGAGCGGGAAAAATAATATTAATTAAGAGAGAAATTGGATTAATCGGCTCATTAAATAATTTTGTCGCTGGGATTTCAAGTAAAAATACAAAAACGGATTTTGTAATGAAAATATAAATAATACTTCTAAAAGCAGCTCGCCAAAGACGTTTTTTAGCATGGCTATACTTAGCAGCACAAACCTTGCGAACCCGCCCCCAGAATTTTTTTTCATCGTAATAAATTTCGTTATAGAGCTTAACCGGGTCTTCTTCAATTGTTTCGGCCATTACCTTTGAATAAAGGGCATATTTTTTACTAATCCGATCTAATTGTTTAGCTAAAGGATGATTTATCTGTCTTTTTATTTCCAAACGCAGGTTTCTCGCCCCAGAAATTGCTCGCCCGAGTAGCTCCTCATTAAAATCTTCATTCGCCCAATTCTCGTTATAGTATTTAAACAAAACAAAAGAAAGCATGTCTTCGTCAAAATGAGCATAAGTTCGACAAATACTAAGATAAGTCTGGATTTCCCTTTCTGATTCATATTTTGAATAAGCAGAACTAAAAACAATATTTTGACTTAAAAAATCATAAAGATTGGCCATCATTGCCTGCCTTAAACGATTAGAAGATAGATTTTCTTCTAACTCACAAGCGGCAATTCCCATCACCCAGTCGGTAATCTTGCTCTTCTCATTAAAAAGGTCTTTAACTTTGCGAACATCGCCTCTGATATTCATCTCGGCGTTAATTTGTTCTAAACAGCTATCATGCAAACGAAGATATTTTTCTAAAATTTTAGCCACTTCAGGAATTTTACTTTCTGGCAACTTCCCATTAGGCAAATAACCCGCCCGAATTAGTTCGGTTAAAAGATGTTGGCTAATTGCTAAGGGGTTTCGGCGAGCGCGAGTGCTCTCAATCACTACCTTGCGCTTAATAATTCTAAAAATAGCGCTTTTACGAATTAAACTCTCTTCCCCATACTGAACGGCATTTCTGATTTTCTCATAAATAAAAGCTACCTTGGAAATCACGGTGGAAACAGTAATTCGCGGCGAATCAATATCATCAATTTCAACTACCGGCTGCTTCTGGGTAAAAAGCACCTGGAATAAGCGCTTGGCATTGTTATTAATTTCAGCTCCCTGACTTTGGGAAGCTTGTTTAATCAAATTAGGACTAACCATAATTTAGCTAAAACTCGCTCTTTCTTAAATAAAAAAGCAGAACATTTTAATTCTAGCGTCTTTAATCTTAAAAAGCAATCAAAACAATTGACAGTTTGGCGTTCATTGTGTATTATTTTAAGAGAAAAAAAGTGGCCCAGCGAGGCTATTTTTAAATTGTTGCGGCTTCTATTTTTAAACCGCTAATCAAGGTTATGAACAAAATTACAAATTACATTAAAGCATCCATTGAGGAACTAAAAAAAGTTACTTGGCCGACAAAGAAAGAGACTTATCTTTACACGGTTTTAGTAATTGTTATTAGTTTAGTCGTCGCTGCTTATTTAGGCGGTTTAGACTATCTCTTTACTTTAGGTTTAAGAGACTTCCTCTTTAGACTTTAAAAATCAATGTACTTTAGTTTCGGCCATTAACCCGGCGGGAACGATGACAAGAACACTATGGCAAAGCAATTACTAAACCAGGGACGGCGTTGGTATGTACTTCATACCTATTCTGGCTATGAAGAGAATGTCGCCGAAAACCTGAAACAGCGTATTGAGTCGCTGGACATGGAAGACAAAATTTTTGAAATTTTGATTCCAACGGAAAAAAAGGTCAAAATAAAAAATGGTAAACGCAAGGTGATGGAAGAAAAAATCTTCCCTGGTTATATTCTTGTAGAAATGATTGTTACTGATGAATCCTGGTATATTGTGCGGAACACTCCAAATGTAACCGGCTTTATTGGCACCGGCACTATTCCCACCCCAATTCGCGAAGAAGAAGTAGAAAATTTGAAAAAAAGAATGGGAGTTGAAGATCCAAAATTCCAAATTGATATCAGCGTTGGCTCTCCAGTCCGGATTAACGAAGGCCCTTTTAAGAGCATGGAAGGAAAAGTAACCGCTATTGACGAAGCAAAAGGAAAAGTTAAGGTTAATGTTAATTTCTTTGGTCGCGAAACTCCAGTTGAACTTGATTTTTTACAAATAAAAAAGATTTAATAATTTCAGACGCGGCGGCCTGCTTCTACCCCAAAATCTGACAACTTAAAAATGTATGGCAAAAAAAATAAAAGCAAAAATTAAATTACAAGTTACCGGCGGTCAAGCCAATCCAGCCCCTCCAGTTGGTCCCGCTTTAGGACAACACGGCTTAAATATTTCTGAATTCTGTCAAAAATTTAATGAAGCCACAAAAAACCAGATGGGCGAAATTGTTCCAGTCGAGATTACGGTTTATGAAGACCGTTCTTATGATTTTATCACCAAAGTCGCGCCCGCTTCCGCTTTAATTAAAAAGGCGGCTCAGGTTTCTAAAGGTTCAGGAAAACCTTTAACCGAAAAAGTCGGTTCAATAACCCGCGCTCAATTAAAAGAGATTGCTGAAAAAAAGATGCCTGATTTAAATGCAGTTACAATTGAAGGGGCAATGAATATTTTAGCTGGTACTGCCCGCAATATGGGTATTGAAATAAAAGATTAATAAATTAAAAGTGGGAGTTTAAAAAACGTTAGACCACTAAAACAAACTTATGAAAAAAGAAGAAAAGAAAGAAGAAGCAGTTATTGCGGTTAAAAAAACTGCAGCAAAAAAACCCGCTCTTAAAAAAGCTAAGAAAAAAGACTGGTCAGCTATTTATGATGCTAATAAGTCATATTCTCTAAATGAAGCCTTAGAAATTCTTAAAAAAATCACAACCACTAAATTTGATGCTTCAGTCGAAGCTCATTTTCGTCTCGGCATTAATCCAAAAAAAGGCGACCAGCAAGTTCGAAGCGCCGTTTCCCTGCCTCATGGCACCGGAAAGATGGTTCGCATTGCCGCCTTTGTTTCCCCGGCGAATGAAAAAGAAGTGAAGGAAGCGGGCGCCGATTTAGTTGGTGGCGAAGAATTGATTGAAAAAATTAAGAAAAGTGGAAAAACTGATTTTGAAGTAGCGGTTGCCGAACCAGCCATGATGCGCCAATTGGCAGGAATTGCTAAAATTTTAGGTACTCGCGGTTTAATGCCTTCTCCTAAAAATGAAACCGTTACACCAAATGTCGCTCAGGCTGTTGGTGAGTTGAAAAAAGGAAAAGTAAGCTACAAAAATGATGAAACTGCTAACGTTCACTGTTTAATTGGTAAAGTTAGCTTTAGCTCAGAACAATTATCCGAAAATTATAAATCTTTACTTGATAGCTTGCGTAAAAGCAAACCCTCTAGTGCTAAGGGGACTTACATTAAATCTGCTTTTATCTGCTCTTCAATGAGCCCAAGTATCAAAATTACTGTTGCCTAAAATCTTACCCCTCCTTATTCACTCTTCTTTTTAAGGCCTCCTTTAAACGGGAGGCCTTATTGTTGACATAAATAAGATATGTGTTATACTGTTCCCAGTAAGCACGCAAGTCAGTGAGTTTTAAATTCACTAATTTTTAGGGAAAGGTCGTCTTACCTTAATAAAAAAGACTGCCTAACAAGCAGTCAAGTCAGAAAAAAAACATGAAGAAGTTATTTATCGGCGGCATTTCTTGGGGCACTACAGATGAGTCCTTAGCCGCTGCCTTCTCGCAAGCCGGCGCTGTCTCTTCGGCAGTTGTCATCAAGGATAAGATGACCGGTCGCTCTAAAGGTTTTGGTTTCGTGGAAATGACTAATGACGAGGAAGCAGACGCTGCTATCGCCATGTGGAACAACCAGGAACTCGATGGCCGCCGGGTCGTAGTCAATGAGGCTCGCCCGATGGAAAAGCGATTCTAGTCTATACGAGAATAGCAAAACACCCGCCTTTTAGGCGGGTGTTTTTTATTGCTTTTTTTCGTATTCAGCAATCACTTTTTTTAACCCCTCCACCGCCAAAATTGAGCAATGGATTTTTTGTTTCGGCAGGCCGCCTAAATCATCAACAATCTCCTGCCAATTAAAAGCCTTTGCTTCTAAAATAGTCATTCCTTTTACTTTCTCAGTCATAATGGAGGCAGTTGCAATATTAGAAGCACAGCCAAAAGACAAAAATTTAAGGTCGGTGATTATTCCCTTCTCAACTTTAATTGAAAAAGATAGTTGATCACCACAAACCATGTTGCCGACTTCGGCCACCGCATCAGCATCTTCTATCTCGCCAATGTTTTTAGGGTGAAGAAAATGCTCTAAAGTTTTTTTAGTATAATTAAGAGCCATATTATTATTTTTTAATCGGAGTAAAGCCACGCAAACGAGCCACCGTTTGGCTAATTGCTTCAACTGTTTTATCGATTTCCATTCTAGTATTATAGCGCCCTAAAGTAAAGCGGATGTTACTATTTAAATCTTCGTCATGGCGACCAATCGCCGACAAAACATAAGAAGATTTTAGATTATGAGCGCTGCAGGCCGAACCAGTAGAAACAAAAATTCCTTTCTCTGATAAATCAATTAAAATCGCCTCTCCCTCTACACGACGGAATAAAACATTCAAATTGTTCGGGCTACGATTTTCTAAATCACCATTTAAAACTACCTCCGGAATCTCCGCTTTTAAGCTCTGCCAAAAATAATCACGCAAATCTTTAACTTTTTTTAAGTAAGCAGTGCGCTCATTATAGACAAGCTCTAAAGCCGTCGTCAAACCAACAATACCTGGCAAATTATAGGTACCAGCGCGATGATGACTTTCTTGTTCGCCGCCAGTAATTAGGGTCTCAACTTTAAGAGCGGGATTAAGGTAAGCGGCACCAACTCCTTTGGGCCCATAGAATTTATGAGCGCTGAGACTGGCAAAATCTATTCCTAAAGATGGTAAATCTAAGTCTAAATAAGGGATTGCTTGAACAATGTCGCTGTGGAAATAGGCCCCAGCAGCATGAACAATTTCAGCAATCGCCGCTAAATTTTGAATTGTCCCAATCTCATTATTAACAGCCATCACCGAAACCAAAACCGTATCCGGGCGCAGCATTTTTTTAAGGGCCTCCAAATCAAGCAAGCCTTTATTATCAACGGGGATTAATTCTACTTCAAAACCATGAGTCGTTAATTGTTGAGCGGTGCGTAAAACAGAAGGATGCTCAATTGCTGAAATTAACAAATGCTTTCCTTTAGCTTGATTAGCAAACATTACCCCTTTAATAATTAAGTTGTTACTCTCACTAGCGCCACTGGTAAAAATTATACCTTGAGGAGCAACCTTAAACTGAGCGGCAACCCGCTGCCGACAATCTTCTAAAACCAGGTTATTTTTTTGCCCGGGGGCATAAATTGCTGAGGCGTTGGCGTATTCACTTGTCAAATAAGGCGTCATTGCTTCAAGAACAGACTGATCAAGCCGCGTGGTCGCCGCGTTGTCTAAATATATTGGCATAAACTTAAATTTTATTTTTTAAGTTCAATGCTACTGATAACAATATCTTCTACCGGTAAATCCTTAATATCGCCAACAGTGTGAGTTTCTACCGCTTCAATTTCTTTAACTACCTCCAAGCCGCTAGTAACCCGGCCAAAATTAGTGTGTTTGCCGTCTAGCCACGGAGTAGCCTCAGCGGTAACGATAAAAAATTGAGAACCATTAGTATTGGGACCGCCATTAGCCATCGCTAAAGAACCAGCTAAAAGCTTGTAGTTATTAAACTCATCACCAAAACGATAATCAGGCCCGCCCGTACCGTAAGTGGCCACCGCTTCAGTTTTAGTGTTTGGATCGCCGCCTTGAATCATAAAGTCGCTAATAACACGGTGGAATTTTGTGCCATCATAGAAACCAGCCTGCGCTAGATTTAAGAAATTATTAACAGTAATGGGCGACTCTTGATAAAATTCGACCGTAATATCCCCTTTTGAGGTCTTAAGCACTGCTTTAGAATAATCAGCTAAGAGATCGCTTTGTCCAGGTAAAGTTCTATTCATATTATTATTGTTATTATTATTTTCAGGACTACTGGTGCCGCAAGCACTCAAAAAAAGTGTTAGCACCAAAGTCAGACCAAAAAATTTTGTTATATTTTTTATATTCATATTTTCTTGTTTTAATTTTTTAAATATTTACTTTTAATTTTTTTATCTTCTTCATCTTGTTTTTCCGCAATTAAATTTTGTGCCTCCTCGCGCAAAGCGGCCAAGTCAAGTTCTTTTAAGCGCGTAGCTTCATTTAACAGATAAGTACGAGTGTTGCGCTCTGGGTCTTCTAATACTTTAGCCAGTAAAACATCTAAAATTGCCCCTATTTTTGGTCCCGGGTTTAAGCTTAGCTCGGTTTGTAAATCATTACCATTTACCTGCAACATTTTAACAGAAATTGGATCGTGCTGCACTTTTTCCATCATATACTGCAAGTGCTTCAACTTGTACGGCAGGGCCTTAGGGGTGCCGGAACCTAAGCGGTCAGCCATGCGCAAATAAATCAGATCTTGTAGATTATCACGGCCCACTTTAGCAATCAAGCGGCGGACAGAGGCGGCGGTAACTTCCCCAACCTGATAATAAAACATGTGATTTTTAACCAGATTAACAACGGCTTCGGTGTCGGCCCGAGAAAAGCGAAGGCGCTCCATTATTTTTCGGGTCATTTTCGCACCTAAATATTCATGATTATAAAAAGTAGCAATGCCATTAATCTCTCGGCGCGTTTTCGTTTTACCAATATCATGGAATAAGGCGGCCAAACGCACCGTCCATTTCTTACTAAGGCAATTTTCTAAAGTGCGAACATTATGCTCAAAAACTGGATAAATATGATGCCGACTTTGCGCCACACCGACACCGGCTGATAATTCAGGAACGATGTATTGTAATAATTTGGTTTCTTCTAGCAAGCGAATTCCCCGCCCCGGTTGTTCTGAGGACAAAATTTTTATCAGTTCATCACGGATTCGCTCTTTAGAAACAAATTTAATATTGCCCGCCAATTTAACAATCGCCCGCTGGGTTTTAGGCTCTAGGGTAAAATCAAACTGAGAAGCAAAACGCAAAGCCCGCATCATTCTCAACGCATCCTCTTTAAAGCGTTCGCTCGGTTCACCAACAGCCCGAATAATTTTTTTCGCCAAATCTTTTTCACCGCCAAACAAGTCCACTAAAGTATAATTTTGCCCCTCAATTTCTAAAATCTTTTGATGAC
>Ga0265294_10006771_pt1 | contig 13696 bp, 14 predicted proteins | sample MunlanPumphouse3_FD_192504 | JGI IMG/M metagenome (GOLD analysis project Ga0265294, IMG submission 192504) | Groundwater microbial communities from a municipal landfill in Southern Ontario, Canada - Pumphouse #3 | ecosystem: Environmental > Aquatic > Deep subsurface > Groundwater | place... | reverse complement strand
TATTCTTTACTGGTTCTTCTTTAGTCTCAGTAAGCGATGTCCAACCATTTTCCTGCGTTATTTTACCATCTTTCATCAGTTTTCCTAATGCACGCTTAAACGCAGCTTTAGAAATACCAAAAACATCTTTAATTATTTCTGCAGGTGTGTCATCACCATAAGGCATACCACCCTGACGTTTTTCTAATAAAGCCAAAATTACTTCGGCATCAGCAATACGAGCATCTTCTTTAAGTGGACGCATAGATAAGTCTAGTCTACCATCCTCACGAATGAAAGTTACACGGCCCGTAATTTTTTGACCAAAATCCAGACGGCCGGAGGGAACTTCAGAGCGATGAATAAACCCGATATAACGTTCTGTTGTGATAATAAAGAACCCTTCAGGCAAAATATTATAAACCGTTCCTGTAAGCATCTCGCCTTTTTTTACGTCTTTAGCCGATACAGAAGCCTTAATCATTTCTTCATATACCTTCATGCTTACCGCTTGTCTGCCGCTTTTATCACGATATAATCTTACCCAAATAAGTTGATCAGGTGAAACATGTCCGCTCATCTCGCTGTAAGGCAAAAATACTCCACGCTCTGCGCCAATATCAACAAATCCGCCAGCTTTAGTAACGGAAAGTACTTTAACATACCCCAATTGTCCTTCTTGCATCTTGGGCAATTTGCGGCTTGCTGTCATACGGCCATGAGGATCCAAGTACAAATAAACTTTTACCTTATCGCCAATTTTTAGAGGAACATCCTGCTGCATTTTATGCAAAAGAATATCGTCAGAGGTATCACCTGTGCCAGCATCCAAAAATGCTCCCATTTCATTTTCTCTTAAAACAGTCATTTCGCAAACATCGCCAACTCTATGGACGCCTACTGTTTTAACTTCAATTTTCTTCTTTTCTTCTATCATTTACTTTCTTTCTCCACATAAGTCTCGGACGGTGCATCCGCCCACAGTTGTTCTAGATTATAGAAACTGCGTTCCTCTTCAAGGAAAACATGTACGACACAATAACCATAATCCAATAAAACCCATTTACCCTCAGCATAGCCTTCTTTGTGCATAGGTAATACTTTTGCTTCGGCCATCTTGTCCTCTATGTTATCGGCAATAGCCTTTACCAAAGTCGTATTTCCGGCGCTGCAGATAATAAAATAGTCTGTTACCGGTGAAATACCTTCCATTTTTAATAATAAAATATCTTTTGCGTTTTTATCAGCAGCAAAAGCTGCTATTTGATTAGCCATTTTTTTTGCATTTTTCATGTAGCTTACCAGCTCCTTTTAAATTTTCGTTATCTTTCCATGGGGGATTTTTAGTTCATCTAGGGATTTTGTTACTTGTTTTGGCGATGTCACCCAATAACTCAAGCCATCAATAGTTTTAAAATCTCCATATACCATCTCTGATTGGACTCTCTCACCACCAAATATTTTAAAGCTATTAGCCGCCCTAATCATCGTAAAGGTATCCATATCAGTTTTTGTATTTTTTTCCAACGCTTCAATAAGCATGGGAAGTTTCACCACGTTACCCACCTGGAAAAATTCACTAGACAAGGCTTTGAAAAATTTCTGTTGTCTCTGAACTCTACCAATATCACCTAGTTCATCATGTCTAAAACGCACATATTCACCGGCTTCTTTTCCGTTTAAATGCTGATAGCCTTGTTTTAGGTGAATCTGCAAATTAGCATAGGGGTCTTCATAGTTCATATTATGCTCTACATAAATATCAATACCGCCCAAAATATCCATAATCTGAATAAAACCTTGCCACTTGGCCAACACATAGTAATGAATAGGAATTTGTAATAAATTAGCGACTGTCTGTTTAGCAAGTTTTATACCGCCATAGGCATAAGCAGCATTAATCTTATCCAATCCGCGTTGGCCAGGAATTGTTACCCGCGTATCCCTAGGTATAGATAATAAGGATACTTCATTATTATCAGGATCAAAGCTAACAACAAGCATAGCATCTGTTCTTTGTTGTATATTCTTACCAAAATCATCACTATCCCCATCATCAATCCCCAATAATAAAACATTAATACGTCTATTTAACATTTCATCGGTACCGATGTCTTCAGTAGCTGCTACAACCGGAATCTTAGGCGCAAAAAACATTTTGAAGGCCAACTGACCCACAAAAAAGCAACCGGCAATTATAGCACATATAATAGCAATAAATAAACATACCCTCCCCCAGCGAACTCGTCGCTTGAATTTTTTAGGATTTCTCCCTATTTCTTCATCGCTCATTTATTGACTCCTATCTAGCAAGTTTCTTTTTTTTGTATTTGATTGCTATTTCATTATACCCAGCAATGCAACTTGGATGAATTAGCAAATCATATTCTAATAAATAGCGTATAGTTTGAGCATATGCTTTAAACATAGCTTTTTCTAAATCCATTTTTGCTAATTCATGCATTTCTTCAATACCGGGAAAACTTCTAGTAGGCTCTAGCAAATCTGCTAAATAAACTACTTTAGCCAACTTACTCATATGCGGTGCCCCTGTAGTATGATATAGGATTCCTTCTAAAATAGTTTTGTCTGTTATACCATATTTTTTCTGAGCGTAATAAACCCCTAGTTTTGCATGCAATAAAATAGGTTGATTGCGTTCTATTTTATCTACTTCAATGCCCAATTCTGCGGCTTTATCCAAGTTATCACGACTTGATACTTCTCTACCGCAATCATGTAAAAGCCCGGAAATCTCTGCCTTTGCCACGTCTACGTCATGAGCCAAAGCGAACTCTCTCGCAGTTTCACAAACAGCTAGTGAGTGTTCATACCTTTTCACAGGCAACGAGGCCTTTAGTAACTCTTTCATTTGTACAAGTTCCATATTCTTTGGCTCCTTTCGAAAAATAAAACAGAAAGACCTACTACCGGCGGTAGAGGTCTTTCTGTCGAATATACTCCGCTACTGCCTCTGGCACTAATTCTTTGATAGAATGTCCCTTTTTTACCCGTTCTCTTATTTCAGTTGAAGAAATATCTACCTCTGGGGTATCAACCCAAAGGATGCTTTTACTACCTAAATCCCCAAAATCTTCTATAACTTTATCTACGGTTGGTGCAAATCCTGGCCTAGTAGCCGCAACAAAAGTACATATTTGCATTATTTCCCGCACCCTATGCCATGAATCTAAGGCCACCACTGAATCAGCCCCAATAATAAAAAACAACTCATATTCACTACCATATTGCTTCTTTAATGTCACCAACGTATCATAGGTATATGATACACCTTCACGTCGCAATTCTATATCAGAAAGTTTTAAATAAGCATTACCTTCTATTGCCAGTGCCGTCATATTATAACGATCCTGGGCCGGTGAGAACTCCCCACCGATTTTATGTGGTGCCGCATACGCTGGAACAAACATTACTTTTTCCAAGCCTAATTTCTTGCGTACGAATTCAACCGTTGCCAAGTGACCATTATGTATCGGGTCAAAGGTTCCCCCCATAATTCCCAATTTCTTACGGTTCATATCAGAATTCCTCTCTATGTGCCCAAGTTTATTTTTATATTATATCAAGTAAAAATAACTTGTACAAGCAAATAGATAATAAAAGCAAATGCACAAAGCAAGAGCAAAGCTTTTGCTCTGTCCTTTAAATCAAAAATTGTTTTGGGTTCATGGCAATATTTAATCCATGCCCGCCATACATCACTATAATTAATTTTTTTATTCATAACGCAATGCATCAATGGGGTCTAGCAAAGCAGCTTGCCTAGCAGGATAAATACCAAAGAAAAGCCCAATGCCCACAGAAAACACTACAGCAATAATAATAGCCCAAATAGAAATTACCGCACTCCAACCAGCAAAATGCGCGATGACCAGTGCTGTTACTACGCCAAAAATAGTTCCTATAATACCACCTACAACACCTATAACCACAGCTTCAATCAGAAATTGCAGCAGTATGTTCCGATAAGTGGCCCCCAAAGCCTTTCTAATTCCAATTTCGCGTGTCCGTTCTGTAACAGACACCAACATTATATTCATGATACCAATACCGCCAACTAACAGACTAATAGCAGCAATAATACCCAATAACAAAGTTATTGTACCGGTAGTCTCAACCATAGTTTCCATTAAAGCCGATAAGTTTCTGACGGTAAAATCATCGTCGCCGCCTGCTTTAATCTTATGCCTTGTACGCAGCAAAGCTTCAATATCAGCCTGTGCTGAATCTACAGTGTTCTCATTTTCAGCTTGAACCGTTATATTTCTAATATAAGTAATCCCCATTACCCTTTGCTGAGCAGTAGTTAAGGGAATATATACCACGTCATCTTGATCTTGCCCATTAGCAGATTGGCCTTTGGATGCCAGTGTACCAATAACCTGAAAAGGCGCCTTGTTAATACGCATAATCTTGCCTACCGCTGAACCTTCCGGGAATAAATTATCAACCACCGTCTGTCCAATAACACAAACACGGCTTCTACTGTTCAAATCTCTGTCCGTAAACATATGTCCATCGTCTATTTTAAAACTTCTAATGTCAATAATATTGGGTGTAGTTCCCTCCACAGTGGATGTCCAATTTTGATTGCCTACAACCAGCTGATAGCTGGATTGCACCGAAGGAGCAACATACTTGACACCATCAATATTTTTTTCAATAGCCTTAGCATCGTCATATGTAAGCTTAGAACCGCTACCTGCCGCAATTCTTGCTCCCGAAGCAGTCCTGCCTCCTGACATTACAATGAGTAAATTACTTCCCAAGCTAGAAATATTCTTTTTTACCTGTTCTTGCATGCCAAATCCTAAAGAAACCATGGCAATAACAGCACCAACGCCAATAACAATGCCTAACATGGTCAAGAAGGTACGAAGTTTATTCGTAATCATGCCGTCAATGGCCATTTTTATACATTCTTGAAACATTAAAGGCTACCTCCGTTCATCACTAACCATTTTGCCATCACGCATAGTTACAATTCTTTCTGTCATTTCTCCTATTTCCGGTTCATGAGTTACCATAATAATAGTTTTACCCTCGGCATTCAAAGCTTTAAAAATATCAATGATTTCAAAGGTAGACTTACTATCCAAATTCCCGGTAGGTTCATCAGCCATAACAATTGCCGGATTATTAACAAGCGCTCTGGCTATAGCTACGCGCTGCCGTTGTCCTCCCGACATTTCATTAGGTTTGTGATCTATTCTGTCCCCTAACCCTACGGATTCCAAAGCTTTTTTTGCTCTTTCGCAACGTTCCTCATAATTAACACCTGCATAAATAAGTGGCAAAGCCACATTATCTAAGGCACTGATTCTTGACAATAAATTGAAGTTTTGAAAAACGAATCCTATCTTCTGATTTCGTGTTAGCGCATATTCGTCGTCAGTGTAGCCAGCTACATCTTTGCCGTCTAAAAAATAGTGCCCTGATGTAGGTCTGTCTAGGCAACCTAAAATATTCATCATAGTAGACTTGCCTGAACCTGATGGTCCCATAATAGCGGTAAAAACTCCCACTTCAAAATTAACAGTAACATGGTCCAAAGCATGCACAACAGAATCACCCATAATATAAGTTTTCATTATATCTTTCAACTCAATGACTGACATATGCTTGCTCCTTTATTTACATTCCAGGTCCATGACCAGGTCCACCTAATATATTATTATTTTTTTTATTTGTAGTAGTTGCTTTAGTAGCCTTAACGAGAACTTTCTGTCCTTCTTGCAAATCCCCCGTAACCTCTACAGTGTCATCACCGAGCAGACCTACATTAACATTAACATTGCTTATTTCTTTAGTTTTTTCATCGTAGACTTGTACGTATTTTTGTTTACCTTCAGTACGCAGGCAAGAAGTCGGTACCATAAGCACGCCATCTTTTTCTCCCACGATTACATTGGCTCTAGCGGTCATAGTAGGTAGCAATTTACCATCTGCATTATCTACATTTACATAAACAGTATAATAGATAACGTTGTTGGTAGTAGTAGCGCTGCGAGATACTAAACGCACTTCTCCCTCAAAAGTACGATTTGTATAAGAATCCACCGTGAACTCTACCTTTTGGCCTACCACAACTTGACCTATATCTGATTCATCTACCATTAGCTCTATTTGCATTTTATTCAAATTAGCTACTGACATCAAAACTTGCGGTGTGGAAATACCCGATGATACGGTCTGCCCAACAGGAGTCGGTTTACCAATTATAGTACCGGAAATCGGGGAATAAATAGTAGTATCTTTGGTGCTAGATACAGCACTATCATAGGCTGCTTGTGCCACCAAATAATCAGCTTTAGCCGTGTCGTAATCACTACGAGCAATAGCTCCATCATTGACCAAGGCTAGATACCTATTATATTTAGCAGCAGCATCAGTAAGCAGTGCTTCTTTTTGCTTTTGCGTAGCCAATAAAGTAGTATCATCCAGCTGAACTAACTTTTGTCCTGCTTCAACATGTTGGTTTTCCTCTACAAAAACGCCAATAATTCTGCCTGTAATTTTAGAGTTAATAGAAACATTATCAATTGCACTTAAAGCACCTGTAGCAGAAATCGTTTTTCTTACGTTTCCTTTTTCTACTGTAGCCGTTTTAACTACTGGCTCAGCCGCTTTTTGTTTATCTTGGTAATATTTATAGCCACCAATACCAGCTACAAATAATACCAAAATGATGATTATCAAATATTTGTTGTTTTTTAAAAACTTCAACATTTTCATCTCTCTTTCCCTTAAAATATATGCCTCATCATACCCATACTAGCGCGCTGTTTGCCATTAATATACATTAAAAAAGTGACAGAAAAGTGTTTTTTAGCTAATCTATCACTTTTATTTTATTCTCTTATCTGCCCATTACCATTAACAAGATATTTGAAAGTGGTAAGTTCCGGTAAACCCATGGGGCCTCTGGCATGAAGCTTTTGGGTACTAATGCCAATCTCTGCCCCAAAGCCAAATTCAAAACCATCTGTAAAACGCGTTGATGCGTTAACATAGACTGCCGCGGCATCTATTGCTGCCTGAAATCTCCTAGCATTAGCATAATTTTCTGTTACAATAGCCTCAGAATGCCCCGTACTATATTTGCGAATATGCGCTATTGCTTCCTCCATGCTATCGACAATTTTTACATTAAGATGCAGGTCTCCATATTCAATAGCCCAAGCATTTTCGTCAGCAGCCTTTATACTTCTTGCATAACGTTGTGCCGCTTCGTCACCAATAAGTATAACTCCGGCTTCTCGGTATTTCACGATCATTGCCGGCATAAATTCATCGGCAATATTCTTATTTACTAACAATGTTTCCATGGCATTACAAGTAGACGGTCTAGAAACTTTTGCATTAAAAGCAATTGCTACCGCCATATCCACTTGCGCGGAGGCATCTATGTAAGTATGGCAGACACCTGCGCCTGTTTCAATCACAGGAACAGTACTATTTTTTACCACCATTTTAATTAAACCAGCACTACCACGAGGAATAATTACGTCCACTATTCCATCTAAGTGTATAAGTGCATCTACTGCTATCCGCTCTGCCGTATCAATAAACTGCACAGCTCCTTTTGGCATACCTGCATATTCGCCGGCTCCAGCCAGCACATCACTAATGATTTTGTTGGAATTAATAGCTTCCGATCCACCTTTTAAAATAACAGCATTCCCTGATTTAATGCACAAACCCACAGCATCAGCCGTCACATTAGGCCTAGCTTCATAAATAATCCCTATAAGGCCCAAAGGTACTTTTACCTTTGTAATTGTTAAACCATTTGGTAAAGTCTTGCCATCGATAATTTTTCCCACAGGATCAGGCAGTTGTGCTACTTTTCTTAATCCATCAGCAATTGCTTCCAAACGCACATCAGTTAACAGTAAGCGGTCTAAAAAAGAATCCCGCATACCTTTTTCACGTCCTACCTGCATATCTAAAGCATTTGCTGCTAAAATACGCTCCTGTTCATTAACAAGAGCATCTGCCATAGCCAGCAAAATTTTATTTTTTATTGTATCTGACAACAAAGCTAAATCAATTGCTGCATTTTTAGCTCTCTGTGCTTGTACCCTTACTAGTTCTTGCGTAACCATATTTGCCTCCTATTGTGGGCATCTACTGTACTGGATCTATATCCTACTTAACGGTATGCCCTTTTCATAGAATAACCAGATTATCCCGGTGAATTACCTCATCAAAATGTTTGTGTCCAATAATATTTTCTATTTCTGAAGTATTGGCACCCTTTATTTGGGTTAATTCTTCAAAAGAATAATTTGTTAGTCCGCGTGCTATCTCATGTCCCGCTTTATCAACTACACTAATAGTATTGCCTGCGTCAAAACAACCTTCAACTTGTATTATACCCGCCGGCAAAATACTACAACCACCTACTTTATGTATAGCATACATGCACCCATCATCAACAACAATCTTTCCCATAATACGTGCACCAAAAGCCAACCACCGTTTGCGAAATTGCAACCTATTTTCTTTAGACACAAACAAGGTTCCTACATTTTCACCATTTAAAATTCTAGTAATAACATTTTTCTCTTGCCCGGAAGCTATGACCAAATTAATACCTGAGCTAACAGCAGTTTTAGCTGCCTGCAGTTTGGTGAACATGCCACCCACTGCATTTTTAGTGCCGACACCGCCGGCGCTAGCCTCTATTTCCGGAGTGATGTCCGTTACCTCGGAAAGCAACTTCGCATCCGGATTAGATTGAGGATTAGCCGTATATAGCCCTGCAACATCAGATAAAATAATATCAACATCAGCATCTACGATGCCAGCAACTAAAGCTGACATATTATCATTATCGCCTATTTTTAATTCATCCAAAGCAACAACATCATTTTCGTTAACTATAGGAATAACTTTTTGCTCTAGCAAGGCTTGAAAAGTATTGCGCGAGTTAGTATAACGATGCCGATCGACTGCATCTATCTTAGTCAAAAGCACCTGTGCTACAATTTGCCCATATTCTGCAAAAAGCTTTTCATACACATGCATCAAAATTCCCTGTCCTACAGCTGCTGCAGCCTGTTTACCAGGAATAGTTTTCGGTTTTTCAGAAAGGCCTAGACGATTAACTCCCACTGCTATAGCACCAGAGGTTACTAAAATAATTTCCTTACCCTGATTACTAAGATCCGACAATTCCCTAGCCAACCGATCTATTTGCGAAAAATTAGTTTTACCATTTGGATAGGTAATTGTACTAGTACCTACTTTAACTACTATTCTTTTGGCTCTCACTAAAACTTCTCTATTCATGGTTAAGACCACCTTTTATTCTTGTTCTTTGTACTCAAATACCATATCACGGATACGAATGGATTGACCTTCTTGTACGCCCTTAGCCTTTAGTGCCGCTTCAATACCCAGCTTGCGCCAAATTAGTTGGAATCGATATAAGGCTTCCTCATTGTCAAAATTCGTCATAGCAACTAACCGTTCAATATTCTTACCTTTAATCTCGTAATTAGCATCCTCACAAGGAACAATTTCAAAGGCATCAGGATTTTCCTGAGGTAATGCTTCTATTTCTTCCTCTGCATCAGGCACAAAGTTTTGCAACATTTCATATGCCTTATACATAAGTGCTTGTAATCCTTCACCTGTAGCAGCTGAGACCTTTATTATTTCGTAGCCCTTGCTAGTCACATATTCCGCTACTCTTTCATAATTTTCTTGCGCATCAGGTAAATCCATTTTATTGGCAACCACTAGTTGGTGACGTTTAGCTAATCTTTCGCTATATAAAGCCAATTCCTTATTTATCTTATCAAAGTCTTCTACAGGATCACGACCATCCATGCCAGAAACATCAAGCACATGAAGAATAACCTTAGTACGCTCTATGTGGCGCAAGAAATCATGGCCTAAACCTACTCCAGATGCCGCGCCCTCAATAAGTCCCGGTAAATCTGCTAATACGAAGCTACGGTCAGAATCAATGCGTACCACACCCAAAACAGGTGTCAACGTAGTAAAGTGATAGGCTGCAATTTCCGGGCGAGCGGCCGATACTCTTGCTACTATGCTGGATTTGCCAACACTAGGATAGCCTACCATGCCTACATCAGCCAGTAATTTTAATTCCAACTTAACCCAAAAAGAGTTTGCCGGTTCGCCTTTTTCAAAAAAGGTTACACCTTGCTTAACTGAGGTTACATAACAAGCATTACCCTTACCACCACGACCACCTTTTGCTACCATGAATCTTTGACCGTCATCAACTAAATCAGCCAATATAGCACCGGTAACATCGTCACGTATTAAAGTTCCCATAGGCACACGCACAATAACATCTTCAGCCATAGAACCTGTACAATTTTTAGCTCCGCCATTTGTGCCTTTTTTAGCTACGAATTTACGTTTATAACGAAAATCCACTAAGGTATTTAAATTTTTATCGGCAACTAAAACAACACTGCCGCCGCGACCACCATTGCCACCGTCGGGACCGCCGCATGGTACATATTTTTCTTTGCGAAAACTAGACGCACCATCTCCACCAGCTCCAGCCTCTACATATATTCTTGCTCTATCAATAAATAACATGATATATCTCCGTTTCTATGAAAATGAATATTCATTCCTATATTATATACTAAAAATTGTAATAAAAAAACCCCGTTACCTAAGTAACGGGGTCTTAATGATGATGAATTATGCTTCTACTTCAACAGGATAGACGCTAATTTGGCGTTTATCTCTACCTAGTCTTTCAAAAGCAACCTTACCTTCAACTGTAGCATAGATAGTGTAATCACTGCCAATGCCAACATTGTTACCAACATGGAACCTAGTACCACGTTGACGAACAATTATACTACCAGCGGTTACTAATTGACCATTATGAGCCTTAGTGCCCAAACGTTGAGCATTAGAATCACGACCATTATGAGAACTACCGGTACCTTTTTTATGTGCAAATAATTGTAATTGAATTTTAATCATGGTATTTCACCTCCTGTGTTCCTGAATACGAACACGCTTCGGATATTGCTCAGCAAGATCTTTAAGACCAATTTCCATGGTAGCCAAAATCGCTTGCGATAAATCATCCGGCGTTTGTTTTAACTCTACATGCATATGCCCGTCGCTAATTTCATAAGAAACTTCCCGATGCAAATGTTCCTCTAAACCATTAATAGCAACCATAGTTAAAGTAGACACGGCTGAACATATTATGTCCTGACCTTCGGGCGCAAAACCTGCATGTCCATTAACGGTATAACCTACTATAAAACCATTTAGATTTTTTTCCATATCAATTCTAATCATCGTCTTATGCTTCGATAGAAGTAATTTCTACTTGAGTATATGGTTGACGATGGCCTTGACGCTTACGATAGTTTGCTTTTGCTTTATATTTGAAAACAAAAATCTTTTTGGCCTTGCCATGTTCCACAACTTTTGCAGTTACTTTAGCGCCTTCAACAACTGGTTTACCAATTGTTACTTCGCCATCATTAACTACAGTCAAAACTTTATCAAAAACAATATTTTCGCCAGCTTCTACGGCTAACTTTTCTACATTAAGAACGTCGCCTTCGCTAACACGGTATTGTTTTCCACCTGTTTTAATTACTGCGTACATGTGTGCACCTCCCTCTTATTATACTCGCCAAATATGGTACTCCCTAGGGAGATTTGGAAACCTCTTCGTGCGGTCGGAGATAGACTACTAGAGTCTATACTTGAATAGGTTAACATATTGTTTCAACCTTGTCAATATTATTACAAAAGCCTGCTTTTAAGACTAAGCTATGTTACGCCTGCCTTTAACTAATTTATATAAGAATAATAGTAAAAAAGGCTTTCGCTAAAGTGAAAGTCTTTTATCTTAAAACTTTCCCATCAAATTTAACAAAGGAGCTAATACCCTTACCTGGTGCTACCATAGGTTGCACCATATCTTTGGGATTAATGATAACTTCAATAATATGTGGTTTGTTTTCTTGTAGTGCTGCAGCGAGAGCTTTAGCTAAAGCTATCGGGGTTGTCACCCTAGTGCCGCCAACACCAAACGCTTCCCCATATTTAACGAAATCCACAAATCCCGGACATTCGCAAGCCATAAAACGTTTGTTTAACAAAACCGTCTGCAACTGTCTAATCATACCCAACCCACTATTATTGAAAACTATAGCAATAACGGGGATGTTATTGGACGCAATTGTAAAAAGTTCGGATCCCGTCATTTTAAAACCACCATCACCTGATATACTAATAACCCTACTAGACGGTCTAGCCAACTGAGCCCCCATAGCAGAAGGTAGTCCAAAACCCATAGTTCCGAGCCCACCGGAAGTAATCCATTGTCTGGCAAATTGAATTTTTATATGTTGTGCAGCCCACATTTGATGCTGTCCAACATCTGTAGTTATAATGTAATCCTTATCTTTTAAAACGGCATTTAAAGCCTGAAAAAATTTAGGCGCCTCTTCATCCCCTGTATCATTTTCCCAATTTGGCCATGAATCAATAAGCTTCCACCATTGACTCAAGTCTTTCGGTTCACAGGCATCTTTAAGCAAATTCAAGCTTTTTTTCATATCACCGGTTATACCAATTTCAGAATAAATATTTTTGTCAATTTCAGCAGGATCTATATCCATATGCACAATTGTCTTATGTGCTACATAACTATCAGCGTCATCTGTCAGTCTATCGTTAAATCGGCTACCAAAAGCTAAAATTAGATCTGCATTTTTCACTGTATTATTTGCCTTAGCATGGCCATGCATACCCGTCATACCCAAGGCAATACGACGATAATCGCTGCAAGCTCCACGCCCCATAAGTGTATTTACTACAGGTATTTGCAGTTTCTCCGCCAAATCCATAGCGTCATATTCGGTGTTAGCGTTAATAACGCCTCCACCAATAAGCATTACCGGTCTTTCTGCCGCATTAATAGCCTCAATGGCCTTTTGCACCTGTCCTGCAGCCGGAGCCTCAGGTTCTAACAATTGTGGTGCTTCAGGTTCATAAGCAAGCATCGCTGTTTGCACATCACGAGGTATATCAACCAGTACCGGCCCAGGTCTTCCTGTCTTGGCTAGCTGAAAAGCCAATCTTAAAGTGGGTGCCAATTGTTCCGGACACTTAACCAAAAAGTTGTGCTTAGTAATAGGCATAGTAATACCAGTAATATCTACTTCTTGAAAAGCATCACGCCCAATCATAGAAATAGCAACCTGTCCAGTAATGGCCACCACTGGAATAGAATCCATAAACGCCGTGGCTAGGCCTGTAACTAAATTAGTGGCCCCCGGTCCCGAGGTCGCTACACAAACACCAACACCACCGCTGGCTCTGGCATAGCCGTCTGCCGCATGAACTGCACCTTGCTCGTGAGCGGTTAAGACATGTTTAATGTCGCTAGAATCGCGCAAGGCATCATAAAACGGTAGTATTGCTCCACCAGGATAGCCGAAAACAGTATTAACACCTTGTTCCTCTAAGCACTTAATAATTACCTGTGCGCCTGATATTTGCATAGCGTCCACCTCCCCCGCTCTTTTTATTAATAAAACCTCAGCAAAGACAATATCATCTTGTCGTCTGCCTTTATTTTAATATTTCTGCAGCCACCAAATGTCCCATCTCAGACGTTGATACTTTTTTCAAACCCTCCGTCACCAAAACCGGCGTGCAGTAA
>Ga0265294_10006770_pt1 | contig 13696 bp, 15 predicted proteins | sample MunlanPumphouse3_FD_192504 | JGI IMG/M metagenome (GOLD analysis project Ga0265294, IMG submission 192504) | Groundwater microbial communities from a municipal landfill in Southern Ontario, Canada - Pumphouse #3 | ecosystem: Environmental > Aquatic > Deep subsurface > Groundwater | place... | reverse complement strand
ATAAATTAAAAAGCAAATGGAATAAACCTTATGAAGTAATGCTATCTCATGAATACTTTGAACAAGAAACCGATAATTTTTATAAGTTTTATCGTGAATTTATGATTAACACTACCGCTAAACCAAATTATGCTCATGAGTATTTAGCTCGACTTGAAAAAAGAAAAAAACTAACAATCATTACTCAAAATATTGATGGTTTACACCAAATGGCTGGTAGTCAAAATGTCATTGAATTACATGGATCCATTCATAGAAACTATTGCACAAAATGTATGACTATGTATTCTCTTGAGGATATATTAAAAATGGATAATGTTCCACATTGTCCTAAATGCGGCGGATTAATTAAACCTGATGTTGTTTTATATGACGAACAATTGAATGAAATGAATATCACAAAAGCTTTAATTGCTATCCAAGAAGCAGATTTAATGATTGTTGCTGGCACAAGTCTTAAAGTCTATCCTGCTGCTGGTCTAATTAATTATTTCTATGGAGACAATATAGTCTTAATAAATAAAGTTCATGTTCCAGTTGATAAAAAAATCAAACTAGAAATAAATGATAAGGTTGGTCAAGTTTTTAAAGAAGTTGATGAATTAAGCAAAGGAGAAAACCGCTAATGTCTACAAATATTTTATTATTTTTATTACCAAAAAAGGATGTTGAATACGTATTAAATACCTTTACAATTAGACAAACTCTAGAAAAAATGGAATTCCACCACTATAGTGAGATTCCAGTTTTAGATAAAGAAGGAAAATATGTCGGCTCAATTAGTGATGGCGATTTATTAAGAGTCCTTAAAAACAACAAAATTGATTGGGATGAAACCATGAAAATGACCGTTGATAAAGTCCCTGTTCTCCATGATATTAAACCAATTCAAATAGACAAAAATATGCTTGATTTAGTTTCAATTATTATTAATCAAAACTTTGTTCCGGTAATTGATGATATGGAACACTTTATTGGAATTATTACCCGTAAATCAGTTATTGAATATATGGATAAAATTCTTGAAAAAAAAGATAATTAAAAAATATATTTATTTAAATAATAAGCGATGCCATCATGATTATTGTCGAGAGTGACAAAGTCAGCTGCTTTTTTTGCGCCTTCACTACCATTACCCATTGCAACACCAATTCCTGAACTCGATATCATATCTATATCATTATCTTGGTCTCCAAAAGATAATACATTATCTATTGAAAAACCTAATGTTTTGCAAATAGATTTTATTCCATTAGATTTACTAACATTTGGATCTAAATATTCATAGATAAAAGAAGATGTAATTAGTGAAGCAAATTTAAATTTAGGATTACTAAAAGTTTTGCTTCGTTCTAAAACTTTAGGCATATAACTTGGATTACAAGCAATCATAATTTTTGGTTTTGGCGTTTTTAGAAATTCTTTTGCATCAACTTTTATCATTTGAAGATGCTCTTTATTTGAAATGAAGTTTAAATATTCATTTTCTTTATCAAAATAATAAAGATTACCATCTAATGGAATTGAAAACGAAACATCCATATCTTTATAGTGACTCATAATCTCAAGAATTAAATCACCATCAATTTGATTATTTGTTGTAATAACATCTTTTTCTAAATCATAAATCTGACTTCCGCCTTCTCCAACAATATAAGAAGCAACCCCATCCATTTTCCATAATTTTAGGTTTCGCATAGTTGCGACAACATCTCTTCCAGTTGCAATTCCTACTATAATACCCATTGCTTTTGCTTTTTTTAATGCATCAAGAGTATCTTTAGTTACTAAAAAGTCATTAGTTAATAATGTTCCGTCAATATCAAGCATTATCATCTTAATCTTTTTTCGCATCTATGCACCTCTTTAATAATTATATAGAAACTAAAATAGATAACTACAAAAAGTTATTAAAAAGTGAACAAAATTAAAAGCACTTTTCAGTGCTTTATAATGTACCAAATATTCTATCACCAGCATCACCTAAACCAGGAAGAATATAGCCTTTGTCGTTGAGTTTATCATCAACTGCGGCAATATAGATTTCAGTATTTGGATGATCTTTTAAAACCTTATCAATACCTTGTTTAACACCAACAAGACAAAGTAATCTAATATCATGATAGCCATGCTTTTCAAGTTGCGTAATTGCATCACTAGCACTTCCGCCAGTTGCAACCATTGGATCACAAAGTAATACAAGTGGATTATCAACTTTTGGCATTTTGCAGAAATATTCATGTGGTTTAAGAGTTTTTTCATCTCTATAAATTCCGATATGGCCAATTTTTGCGGTAGGAAGCATATTAACAACACCATTACTCATACCAATACCAGCTCTTAGAATAGGAACAATAATTAAATCTTTATCAAGTTTAATATTGTCAATTTCACAACCTGTTGGAGTCTTTATTTTACCACTAGAATGAGTCTTTAAATCTTTAAAAACCTCAAAGGTCATTAAACTTGAAATCTCATCTAGAAGTTGTCTAAAATCTTTCGAATTTGTGTTTTCATCACGCATTATATTTAGCTTAGCTAAAATAAGTGGATGACTTACTACGTGTAGCATCACTCTTCCTCCTTTATTTTATTTTCTATTGTTTACTTTACTATTATTTTTTTGATTTTCAATTGTTTTAGTTTCTTTATCGCTAATATTAATATCATTTTTATTTTTGACCTTTTCAGCTTTAGTTCTTGGGGTCTCATCAGAGGCGGCATCACTAGTTGTTGGCATAACGTTTCCAACATACATATGACGCTTAATATCATAGGTTAAATCGCCTATTTTTGTTTTTAATTTACTTGCAGCTAATTCAGCTTGCTCTTCAACCCAATTCTTATTACGTTTTTTAAAGATTTTATTTTTACTTAAATTAGATTGGAACTTTGAGAAATCAACAACAAATTTATTCTTCTTTGCAATTCCGCTAACTTTACTTGCAAGTTTAATACTTGTAACGACATCAATCGAAAGAATTCCAAGATAGATCCCAAGTATAAAAGTAATAACCCACATATGATTATTAAAGAAATCTAGCCAACCTATGACATAAGGTTCAATAAAGAACCAAAATATTGCCCCAACTGCTAACCAAATAGCACTAAATAATGGGCATATAATCCCCATAATATTACCTTTCAATGAACTATAGTCCCAAAGTTTAATGCGAAATCCTTTAATGAATATAATTCCAGCAACGAATTCAAGTAAGGTCATTCCTACACCAATTGCTAAAATAGCAACTACACTTGCTTCTGTAAAATTTAAACTTCCGCTAAAAACCATATCTTTACTTACACTATAATAATCAGGAATACCTTCACCATTACATAAATATTTAAAAGATAAACTACAAATTAAATAAAGCAAACAAAGTCCAAAACCATATAAAGGTAGACATGGCCCTTTTAAGAATCCTGGATTAGTCCATTTATGTTGAGTAAAAATACGCCTAAACAATATTTCAATTAGCCATCCCATGAAAGAACCAATAATAAAAAGATATAAATAAGACAAAAACGTTCCTAATGGAGAGTTTGTTTTTATAACAATATCTAAAAACCTGTAATTAATCATGTTTACCTTCTTTTTTAATTAATTGTTCTACTTTTTCATTCAATAAATCTTGCCCTCTATTATCTAAAAACTTTGAATTAACTTTTTGCACACCAGGATAACCCCAAATATTAAACATCCCACGAGGTCCTACCCATTCTCCATATTTTAATGTATGCGTTAAAGTATATATCGTTGGCAATGATGCTTTGCTAGGAGAAATAAATATAAATTTCATAAGTGGCACAATAAGAGCATTAAAGGCTTTAGTAAATCCACCACGCTTTGATGCGAATAAGCTTGTCGCGCTTGCGCCTGGATGCGAAACATCAATATTAACGCCTTTACGTTTTAGTCTCATTGAATCAAGCATCATCATTACTTTTGTTTTCCCATATTTTTGAGTTAAATTTTTAGTCTTATCAAGGTTTAAATCATCAAAATCAAAACTCCTAATCCAACGAACGGAAACACTACATTGACTAACGATTTTCCCGCCATTTTTGCTTATAGTTTCAATAAGCCCTTCGGTTAGTAGGTGTGGACCATAAAAATTTACACAAAACGTTCTTTCTAGTCCTTCTTTGTTATATTTTATTGGAAGATGATAAACTCCAGCATTATTTATAAGATAATCAGGATTATATTTATTTAATTTTGGCAAAACAGCATAAATGCTATCTAAATCAAATAAGTCGATATATTCAATAGAAATAGATGCTTTAGGAAACTTTTGAAGTAATTTATCTTTACAAGTGTTACCTTGATTCATATCCTTTACAACCATCACAATTTTGGCGCCCAAAACTAAAAGATAATAACAAATATAGTAGCCGATTGAGCCATCGGCACCAGTAACTACAACTATTTTATTGTCTAATCTTGGACAATTTTTGTTCACCCATTTATCGTAAATTTTCATTTTATTTTCCTAATCTCGTTATATCGAGAATCAATATCTTCAAAAGTCTTTATAAAACATTTATAGAATCCACTACTATCTTTTGTTATATAAGGCAATTCTAACTTTTCATTATTATAAATTTTTTTAAAATCATAAGCCCCATTAACACGCCATTTATCGTATAAACCAATTTTAATCGCATTCTCGGGACAATAAAAACTACAACGCATACACATTTGGCAATGTCTGCCAAAAATATATTTGTTATTTTTAAAACCGATATTATGTACAGGACAATTATCTAGACATAAATCACATTTCACACATTTATTGTAATCAACTTTATAAAACATTGAATTTACAAATCCACCAATCCTTTGAATTGCGTATAGTTTACTTGTTAAAGTAATTTTAAAAGTTGTTGGGATAGTTGCTTTCTTGCCAGACATTAAATCAAAAGTAATTATTTCAACCTGCTTATCAAGATAATTTAAAATTTCCTTAACAAATCGATCATCAAAACGGAAGTGAATCGTGTAAGGCATTACAATATGATATTCGTTATTAATTTCACATTTTCGATGTTTAAGTAAACTAAAGATTACTCTCGATGAAGAGTTATTAGTATCTAAAGTTTCGCCACTATTCTTGTAAATAAAATATTTCTTATTAGGAATAAATTTTAACTTTTTAAGATATTTATTAAAAAGTTCAGGCGAATTAAAAGCATAAATAGGATATCCAAACCCAACAATATCGTAACCATCAAGCTTAATTAATGGCGTATCTCTATTAACTTCGACAGTATCAACAAAATTGTTTGATTTAATCAAACGATTTTTAAGCACATTAGTTACGTACCTTGTGTTATACGTACCCGTATAATAAATTAAAAGAATCTTCATTACTTTAATTTTACAATAACCAAATAAAAAATGTAGAGGAAAGCGTACTTTTCTCTACATTTATAATTTAATGTTGAATATTAGATATCAACTTTAGCAAAATGTTTAACGGATAAACGGATTGTTAAAAATGATAAACCAACAAATATAAGTCCACTACAAACTGTAAATATTAATTGATAATACCAATTATCAATTGTTAAAGCATCAAAGATATCTTTGGTAAAAGGCATAAATCCTAAAGCAAAATAAATTGCGCAACCAAATAATGATGCGATAATAAACGAAACAAAAAATGGAACTGTAAACTTATCAGGATGCTTATAATACCATGGGAAGAAGATAAAATTGTTAACTGCAAAAGTTAATAAATATATGCCAACTACCGCAATATTCGCATCCATGCCTGCATTATTCCCGTATAAGAAATTGCCTTCTACATCAGTGGCTGTACTAAAATGTGAATATAAATATCCAGCAGGAATTAAACAAATAATTATTAATAAAAGAAATAATAATTCATAACTGATAACAAAAAGAATTTTGCTTTTTGGAACATCGTTTCTCTTAATAGGCAAAGTAGCCGTAAATAAGATATCGTTTGCTTCTTTCGAAAAAGCAATCATTTGAGGGATTGCCGATAAGGCAAAAACACCAGGAATTATAATTGGATAATCAGGAATAAATACCATACCAACCATAATAAGAAAAATCCACGATTGTGGAGTCATTGATAATTTCCACTCTTTATATAATAAGTTTTTCATTATTCTGCCTCCCTTTCGTTAAAGACCATAACATCTTCGATATTAGGCTTCTTTGTTTCGAATTCGCTAAAAGATTTTGCGTCTTCGGAATGAATTAGTCCTTCAAAAGTATCACGAACTACACGAATTCCAATAATTTTATTTTCGTTAGTAGCAGATAATTTTTCTTTATCTCCTTTTACCAATAAATATTTGCCAACAAAGTCCTTGATTGAGGTACTCTCTTTAATAACTCCATCACGAATATATGTGATAAAATCCGCACATCTTTCAAGATCACTTACAATTTGCGTTGAGAATAAAATACTTATATCTTCATCATGAACAAGATCTAAAAAGATTTGAAGAATTTCATCTCTTGATACAGGATCAAGTCCACTAGTTGGTTCATCAAGAAGTAATATTTTTGCATGATGCGATAAAGCAAGAGCAAGATTTAATTTAACTTTCATACCTTGAGATAATTCTTTAATCTTTTTAGTAACGTCAAGATTAAATAAGGCTAAATATTTCTTAAAAACTTCTTCATCCCAATTTGTATAAAATTTTGAAGTCACTTGAGCTAAACTCTTAACACTAACAAATTGATAAACATTAACCCCACCTAATATAAATGCGATATCTTGCTTATTTTCAATTTCGTTTTTGCTAAAATCTTCCCCATTCATTTTTACTGAACCAGTAAAAGTAATAAGATTCATAATAGCTTTTAAAGTTGTAGATTTTCCACTTCCATTACGACCAATAAATCCCATAATAGAACCTTTTTCTAGAGAAAAAGAAACTTTTTTTAATTGAAATTTTGGATAAACTTTACAAACATCCGTTAATTCTAAAACGTTTTCCATAAAACTCCTTTTAATTCGATAGCAAAATGCTAGCATAAAATCGCTTATTATTCTATATATAGCGTTTTGCAAATATAAATTATTTAAAAAAATCTTGATAAAATTTATCAAGATTAATTTTCAATGGCGCCCTAAGCAGGAGTCGAACCCGTAACCCCTTGATTCGAAGTCAAGTACTCTATCCAGTTGAGCTATTAGGGCGTATCTATATTATACTCAAAAAAATCCTAATTTTAATATATAATGTTCATTATGGAAATAAAAAATTATAAAAAAGATTTTGACTATAGTTACACTCTTGGTGCCTTCCCTACAATTGAACTTTTAAAACACCATAAAGATGACGTTATTGATATTTATATTCATTCATCATTTGATAATAAAGAAGTTAAAAAAATGATTCTAGATTTATTAGGTCATGAATATAAAAAGAATGATAAATTAATTAATAAACTTTCTCCAAAAGAGAATTGTTATATCGTTGGAATTTTTAAAAAATATAGTTGCATACTTGCGACTAATGAAAATCACCTACTTTTAGACAACCCAAGCAACATGGGAAATTTAGGAACAATTATTCGTTCTTCGTTAGGATTTGGAATTAAAAACATTGCAATTATTAAGCCTGGTGTCGATATATTTGACCCAAAAGTTGTTAGAGCATCAATGGGTTCTATTTTTAGTGTAAACATTGAATATTATAGTTGCATAGATGACTATAAAGTTAAAAACAAAGATCACACTATATATGCATTTATGCTAAAGGCAAAAAACAACCTTCAAACTTTTAAATTTAAAAAAGGATTATCCACTCTCGCATTTGGTAACGAAGCAACTGGTTTACCAGATTCATATTTAGATGATAATTCCATTATTATTAAACACACACATGACATTGATTCATTAAATTTAACCAATGCTGTAAGTATTGCGCTTTACGAATTTAATCGCCAAAATTATTAGTCCCATCTTTTCCATTACTATAATCACGATCAACGTTTATTACGCAATTATATTTTTTGTTTACGTTTTTAACTTCACGTTTTAAACCACGAACAATTTTATCTGGTTCTTTGCAATCAATAGGAACAACAATATCAAAAATAACATTAGTGTGAGTTGGACCCTTTACAATTCGTAAATCATGAAAAGTTATACGAGTATCATATTCTCTTACAAACCCTTCAATAATTGGTCGCAATTCTTTTAGCTCTTTGCTCTTTGTATCGATTGGATCCATATGAATTGTGCAAAGTGCACCATACTTCTTATCAATTTCTTCTTCAATATTATCGATTAAATCATGTGAATCAAACATATTTTTATAACCATCAACTTCAACATGAAGCGTAATATAAAGCTTAGTTGGCCCATAAGAGTGACAAATAATATCATGAACTCCTAAAACGCCATCATGATTTTTAACATCTTTTACTACTTTTCTAATTAGGTCACTATTTGGAGATATTCCAATTAATGGCGAAGCTGTATCTTTAATCATCTTTACACCATTCACAAAAATGAAGATTGCAACAACGATAGACATAGCAGCATCAAGCCACCATAAAGTTGGATAATAATATTGAACAACGTAAGCAATTAAAACAATCGTTGTTGAAATTGCATCATTAAATGAATCTTGCATACTTGCTTTAAGCGTTACACTATCAATTGCTTTTCCTAACCCATGATAAAATAAGCCAAGCAAAACTTTCATAACAATTGATATACCTAAAATAATAAAGACCCAATAACTAAAACTAAGCGCTGAATCTTGACTAATTAATTTAGTAATTGATTCATATCCAAGTAAAACAGCAATAATAATAATTACAAATGAGATTATCATCCCAGCAATATATTCAATACGTTCATGCCCATAAGGATGCTCGTAATCTGCTGGTTTACTAGCAAGTTTAAAACCAAATAAGTTTACAAAACATGAAAATAAATCAGTTAAGTTATTAAAGGCATCACTAATAATCGACATTGAGCGTGTAATAATACCTATTAAGAGTTTGAAAGCAAAAAGCAAAACATTAACAAATATCCCGCCAAAAGCCGCTAAAATACCATGTTTAGTTCTAACTGTTGGATCATTAACATTCTTATAATTCTTTATGAATAATTTCCTTAAAAAGGTTACCATACTCTTTATGCTATTACAAAGCCTTATTTCTTGCAATTAAAATCACAAAAATATAAGTCTTTGTAATGATTTTATCGAACTAATCTTTAAAGAAGCACATGACTTTATAGAGATCATTAAAACTTAAAAATCCTTCGTTCTCTAAAAGCTTAAATGGTTTAACACTCTTGCTACTTTCTAAAGCAACAATATTCTTTGCTCCATCAGGTTTAAGTTCTTCAACAGCTCCTCGTAAAGCTTCTGTAGCATAACCAATATTCTTATAACTATTGTTAATTAAATAACCGATTTCATAATCAGTTGAATTTACTTTCTTTACGAAAAGTCCACCAATTACTTTCATTGATTTCTTTAAAACAATCGCATAATAATTGCTAGATTTTTCTTTAGCTTTAAAATCTTTATAAACTTCGTTAAAATCAAGAACTTCACCATCTTTTTTATTATCATCAAGCATCGAATAAAAGGCATGTAAGTCTAAGTCTTCAAATCCCCTTAAAATTAATTGGGGTGTATCAAATTGTTTTTTCATATTAAATTATTTCCTTTAAAATTATGATTTTTATTATTAAAAAATCTTAAAAATATTACTAAACGACAAATTATATTAATTATTATCTCAAAGCAAAAAATTGCTTTATTTTAAATGTATTCGCGGTTATCCGCGACGACGGTTGTCGAAAACACATCTAATAGAGACGGAATTTAAAAGGCATCTTAAAGACTTAGAATTAAAAGCAATGTTTTTGTTACTAATAATATCCAAGTTGCTACCTCCTAAATTGAGTTCTCTCAATTCGTGAATATTTTAACATGCTAAAATTTTAAGTAAACACCTTTTTTCATTTTTTAATGCAAAACAATGCAAATTTTATGTAAAATTTTATCAAAATCAAGGCTTTATCGAAGTAATTACAATTTAAAAGCTATTCACGCTTACATGAAAAAAAGTCAGGAATTTCAATTTCCTGACTTCGTTTTCTATAAATAAATGGTCGGGGTGGCTGGATTTGAACCAGTGACCTTCTGCTCCCAAAGCAGACGCGATACCAAGCTACGCTACACCCCGAGCAAGTTTTATTATATAACTTTCGACTTTGAAATCAACCAGAAAATTAAGATTCTAAATTATGTATTTGCACAAGCAATCTTGGCAAATCATTTTTAATCGTTTCATAAATGACGTCTAAATAAACATTGCCATAATCATGGACGATTTTATTTCTTAACCCTGATATTTTTGCCCAGGGAATTGTTTTATCCTTTAAAATTATCTCATCTGACAATTCTTTTGTATTTTCTGCAATTTGTATAAATCTAAAATTAACTGCATTATTTAAAATAGTGTCTTTATTGTATTGTTCAAAAGAAATGTTTTTTGTTATTAAAATAATAAAAGAGATATCTTCATCAATCTTTTTTAAATAATAAGAATCATTCTTAACCCTATCCATATATTTTTATACCATCCTTCAAAATTTCACTTAGTAGTTCAGGATTATTTAAAATTTGATCCTTATTTAGAAGATCTATTTTTTTATTAAGCTTTTCTCTTAATTCTTCAACTAAACCAAAAAAATTAAGACCGGTAACACTTGAATCAATAAGTAAATCTATATCGCTTTTTTCATTTGCCTTGTTTTTTGCATAAGATCCAAATAAATAACAAGCTTTAACATCATATTTATTTAATATTGCTGCAACACCTATTTTTATTTCATCTATGGTTAAAATGCCATGTTCTTCGTCTATTAAAAACATTTTATCAAGTTTTTCACACAAAAAAGAATATTTGTCTTTGTTTATAGAAACGCCTTTTTCATAAGTTTGGTAGCTTCTTCTAGATATATTTAAAATTTCCGAAGCTTCTTTTTGGGTCAGTTTATTTTTTAATCTTATTTCTTTTAATTCCATATTCATATTTTTATTATATTACGCTTTTATTTAATTTAAAAGCGCAAATTTTGCGCCTTATATAATAATGAAAGCGCAATTTTTGCGCTTCCTAATAAATATAATAAAAAAGGCATCTACTTAAAGATGCCATATTTTTTGCCTGGTGCGCTAAACAGGAGTCGAACCCGCAACCCCTTGGTTCGTAGCCAAGTACTCTATCCAGTTGAGCTATTAGCGCGTGCTTTAATATACTATGATATCTATTAATTATTTTCAATACTAATAATTTTTAGATAATTCATAAATGGTCGGGGTGGCTGGATTTGAACCAGTGACCTTCTGCTCCCAAAGCAGACGCGATACCAAGCTACGCTACACCCCGAAACCTACGATTTTAGTCGCAATATTATTCTATCATTTTTTAGCCACTATTCAACCAATAATTAATATCATACTAATATTAAATCGATGAAAGATAATATCCTTAGTTAGGTTTATTTTCATTCTTTTTAATATTATCTAATCTTTTTAAAATAGAAGGATGACTCCATAGCATAAATTCTAAGAAAGGATGGGGATTTAAGTAGGAAAAACTACTTTTTGTTAATTTGATTAAGGCAGCCTCTAAATCTTTTCCATAGCCAATTTTTACTGCAAATGTATCAGCAGCATATTCGCGTTTTCTTGAAAAATAATTAGAGATAAACGAAAACAAACTAGCAACTAAACTCATAACTTCTAAATAGACAACAAACATAAGTCCATCATTATGAGCGTTAGCTTCTATGCTATCAAAGCCTGAAATAAATGATGCCCATAAATATAAACAAACTACTTCTGTAATACAAATGAGAATTGTACTTGGAAAAGACTTAAGGTTATCTTTATGTTTTGCGTGTCCAAGTTCATGAGCAAAAATGGCAGTTATTAAGTCTGGACTAAAATTATTAATTAAAGTATCGTAAATAACTATTCTTTTGCTTTTCCCTAAACCAGTAAAATAAGCATTTTCCTTGGTTGATCTTTTTGAAGCGTTAACAACATAAATTCCTTCAATAACAAAATTATTTTTATTCATTAAATCCATAAGTTTAGTTTTTAATTCTCCATCTTCAAGAGGAGTAAATTTATTCATTACTTTCGATAAATATGGGAATAAAAATTGGATTAAAAGAATTACTAAAATAAGTAAAACTGTAGCAATAATTACTGCAAGATAACTTGGTAAATATGTCATTAATAAAAAGAAAACGATAGCGGCAGCAATTGTTACAAAACATTCAAGAAATAAAGATAATAAATTATCTAAAACAAAAGTGGTAACTTTTGTTCGATTAAATCCATATTTTTCTTCAATACGAAATGTTTTATAAATTGAAAAAGGAAGTTCAACAATAAATTCTATAAAACAATAAAGTAAAATAATAATTGTAATCTCTAAAAGGTAATTGTCTGGAGTATAACTATTAACAAAAATAAAAAAATTAAACCAAATAAGAAAAATTAATGGTAAACCACTAATTGCATCTTTAATAATTCGATATCTATTTACTTCTTTTTGATAACTAATTTACTTATTATATTTAGGATCTTCTTCAAATTCTTTCAATGATTCAGGAACACTTCTTTTAGTGCTATTTATATAGAATAGGTCAATAAAAATGCTATAGAAATAGCTTATTAATAGAGTGACAACCGAGATAATTCTTAAATTCATTTACTTTCGTTATTTTTCTCAGTTATTATTTTATCACTCTCATTTTTTTCGTCATTATTTATTTTTTCTATCTCAAGAGAACGCTTCTCTTGTTCTTTTTTAGCTTTTTTATATCTAATCTTTTGATGAATAGATTTAAAATTTACGCAACAAAGTAAAACTGCAAATAAAACAATTCCACCACCAGTAAGGAGTTGCCAAGTTATTGGACTATTATAAAAAATGATTGAAAACATTGTGCCAAAGGTTGATTCTTGAGCAAGTAAAACGCCACTTACCGTTTCATTAACATGCTTTTCAGCAATACCTTGAATAATGTAAGCAAGACAAGCGCTAATTAAAGTAACATAAATTATTCCCACCCAACCATCACTACCAAAATGAGTTTGATTTGGAAAGAAAGGTACCATAATAAGCGCTAAAATTCCCATAACCATAAGTTGCATTCCTGCCAATCCAAAAGGTTTATCATATTTACTTAATTGAGCAATATAAGCAATTTGAACAGCAAAACATAAGGCTCCAGCAAAGTTAAGTAAATCGCCAATTCCTAGTTTAATTGTTGAACCATCATAATTTAATAAACCAATACCAAGTAAAGCAATAAAAGCAGCAATGATAAACTTTTTATCAAGCTTACTCTTAAAAAATATTGCCGCAATAAAAGGAACTAAAATAACATTAATTGCCGTAAAGAAAGCACAATTAGGAATTGAGGTTCTAAGTTGCCCTTCAGTTTGTGCGTAGTATCCTAAAAAAGTAAAAAGTCCGCTTATAAGCGCACCTTTTATTAGTTTTGGTTCTCGCCACCATTTTTCTTTAAAAGATAACAAAAGACAGATTCCGCCACCCACAACACCTTTAGCCACCATGATTCCAAGTGATGACCATCCACCATCTAAAGCATTTTGAACAGCGCTATAACCAAGTCCCCATAAAATTGCAACA
>Ga0265294_10006769_pt1 | contig 13699 bp, 12 predicted proteins | sample MunlanPumphouse3_FD_192504 | JGI IMG/M metagenome (GOLD analysis project Ga0265294, IMG submission 192504) | Groundwater microbial communities from a municipal landfill in Southern Ontario, Canada - Pumphouse #3 | ecosystem: Environmental > Aquatic > Deep subsurface > Groundwater | place... | reverse complement strand
GCATATGCCGCGCGCACACGTTTTTATTGCATATTGAGCAAGAATGGTTTGTAGGGTTTTCACAATCTCTTAAGATAAAAAAGCCGGTTTTTACTTCGCATTTAGGCATGTTGTTTTCCTTTTCTTGCCGGCGACACGCTCATCATAAGTTTGCCAATGAGGGTAAGAGAAGCTTCCGGTATAAGCATTCCGTTATCTTTTTCGCAACGTATTGCCCGGGTCACAGTCAAACGCTGTTTTTTGTCGGATTCTTTAAGTTTAAAATTGTCATTTTTTCTGTTACCGGGTTTAAAATCAGGAGTTAAGCTAAATCTTTTACGGGCAAAGTCTATAGAAACCGATATAACTTGCTTAACTTTTCGTTTATATTTTGTTTTAATTTTGTTGGATCTTGAATAATCAGTTTTTTTTCTGACATTAAGATTAGCAGTTATTTGTGTGTCGAGGCAGGCTCCGTTTATGAGTTGAGCGCGAATCACAAGCCATTTATGCATATATTTATTGTAAACAACCTTGGGATACTTCATAAAACCGGGGTCTTGATTGATTTCTTCTTTATGGTGCTCTTTGGCCTCATGGGTTGAAAAGTCGCCCATAACGAACATAGGCTCATCTTCGGCCATGTCTTGAGACAAAATGTTAATAAACGGAACGGCAAAATGCCATAAATTGTCGTCAAGATCATATCTTTTAATGAAAGCAAAAGTGGCCCAAAATAAAAAAGCGAACAGTAAGGCAGAACCGAAGCCGCCGAACATAACCTCGGGCGAGTCGACATATATGGAAAGGCCGAACCCTCCGATAATCGACAAAACAATCATGACAATAAACAGAACTTTTAGTTTTGGTTTTAAAGCATTGAGCAGCAAATCGAATTTAGGAGTGTTCCCACGTGAGATTCTCTTTAATATATTTATACGCCTCTTCGCCTATTTCAGTCAACCTTTGGGGATTCATAACCAAAAGTCTTATTGCGCGGGCTTTAAGTTATTCTTTATAATCTGTGATGGACAAACTATTTCGTCACAGTTATCGAGGCAAAATTTTTCGTAACTTTTTATTTTTTTCAAGGTTGCGGGCAATATGGCGGAATAGCGCACAGGCAGTTCAATTGAGGGCAGTGCGTTGACTTCATAAATGTTCTCAGAGATATCGGGCATATTTGCGTGCAGCTTTAAGTGAAAAGTTCGATCGGTAGCTTAAACACAGCCTTGCGCACTTGTTGCGGCGCTTCTGCGGCTATGCAAGGCATGTGGGCCTCATTCGGAAAAATGACCAAAGCGTCGTTTTCTTTGAGCAGATAGTCTTTTCCGCCGTCAGAATACGCGTAAAACTCGATATCTTTTTTGAGGCAATAAGGCGTAGAGACGCTGTTTTTAAGGTCTTCAACGGGCTTTACGACGATAATTTCCGTTCCGGACAATATCATTTGAACGTCGACAAACTTCACGTGCGCTTCAAACTTGCGTTCGGTGCGCATTTGCGTTTCGTATGTTTCAACATTGACGTAGGCGCCGCGGGGCAGATTATGGCGCCCGTTCGGCAGGCTTTTTACGTCGGTTTCGGCGATAAGTTTATACACATCGGGGTATTTGATTTTTAACGTGGTTATATTCATATAAGACATTTTAATTCGTAAACAGCAAAAAAGCCACGAAGTTTTGTAAGTTATTAAAAGATAGGCGGTCACATTTTAATGTTTGAGCGAAGATATGGTATATTGAGGCGGATCATTAATTGTCACACGCGGGAAAAACAGGATGGAAAACTTTATAAAAGCAACATTTGAAGATGCGGCACTGCTTTCGCGCTTGGCTGAAACAATTTGGCGCGAGCATTACACGCCGATAATAGGTGCAGAGCAGGTTGAATACATGCTTGAGCGTTTTCAGAGCCGCGAGGTTATCGGCGCGCAGATACGCAGCAACGAGCAAAGCTATTATTTGATTAAGCATAACGACGAAACAGCGGGCTATTTTGCGATAAAACCGCAGAATGACATGCTTTTTTTAAGCAAAATATATATTTTAAAATCGCACAGAAATAAGGGAATAGGCAAATCGGCCTTTCGCTTTATCGCCGCTGAGGCGCGCGCTCTCGGTTTGAGCGGTGTTTATCTTACGGTTAACAAAAACAACAGCGACAGCATCAAAGCCTACGAAAAAATGGGGTTACAAAAAGAATCTTCTGTTGTCAACGATATTGGCAACGGCTTTGTGATGGACGACTATATAATGGTTTACAGGCAATAAAAAACCCGCTTATTAAGCGGGTTTCGGTGGAGCTGATCGGGATCGAACCGACGACCTTTTGAATGCCATTCAAACGCGCTCCCAACTGCGCCACAGCCCCAAGGTGTATGGTTATTGTAGCATACAGGAAAATGTTAGTCAAGCATTTTTTAAAGGTCGTACCAAGATATTTGGCCTGATTCGTAAATAGCAAAAGCGGGTGGCATGTTGTCTTTTGGCATTGATGCCGAACCGGGATTACAGATTGTTATACCGTTATGGGTTTCGAGGGTTCTGATGTGCGTGTGCCCAAAAAAGAAGAAGTCATTTTTGCCGAGCTTGGGCATTTTTTCGGGTGAATAAACGTGCCCGTGGGTTATAAAGAGGCGGCGTCCTTCGTCTATTATAAGCACATAATCAGACAGCATCGGAAAATCTAAGACAAACTGATCAACTTCCGAATCGCAATTCCCTCTGACGGCAATGACTTTGTCCGAGAGGGAATTTAGAAGTTCGGCGACTTTGGCCGGCACATATTCTTCGGGAAAAGGATTGCGCGGGCCGAAATACAGGGTGTCGCCCAGTATGACCATATAATCGCAGGCAAGCTCGTTAAAATGCTTAACAAGCTTTTGGGTTGCGGCAAAGGAACCGTGAATGTCAGAGCAAATTAGATACTTCATATTGTAATTTTCTCGAAATCTGACGCGGGGTGCTTGCAAACGGGGCAAATGTAGTCAGGGGGCAGATCTTCTCCGTCGTAAATGAATCCGCAGATTTTGCAGCGCCAAACGGTTTTAGTTGCTGCGGGCGGCTTAACTTCTTTAAGCTCAAACACCGAAGCGGGCTGGTGGCAGACGGGACAAATGTAGTCAGGCGGCAGTTCAGCGCCTTCATATTCGTAGCCGCAAACGGTGCAGCGCCAAATCGGCTTAGCGGGGATTTCGCTTTCGATCTTAACAAAAGCAGAAGCGGGCTGGTGGCAGACGGGGCAAATATAGTCTTGCGGCAGTTCATCGCCTTCATATTCGTAGCCGCAGACAGTGCAGCGCCAGACAGTTTTCTTTTTTGAAGGACCCTTTGCTATTGGGGGCATGGTCTTAATGTGCTTATGATAGTATTCGTAGGTTACCGAATCTTCTTTTGAAAGAATTTCGCCATCGACAACATCGGCCAAAAACAATGAATGTGTGCCCAAATCGGTTACACTTACAACCTTACACGACATAAAAGAATTTGCGTATTTGCTCAAATAGGGCAAACCGTTGTTTGAACGTAAATAATCGATTCCGGCAAACTTATCGCAGTTGCGCCCGCATTGAAAACCGAAGTTTTTGAAAATATCGAAAGGCACAGATTGCGAAAGAGTCGAAATATTGAATTCATTTGAAGCGGCAATCAAATCGTGTGTGTAATTATTCTTATTTACGGCCGCCACAATTCGAACCGGCGAGCTTGTAACCTGCATTACGGTGTTAATTATGCAACCGTTGATTTTTGCGTTGTCACGCGCGGTAATCACAAAAAGACCGTAACTGAGCTTGTGCAAAATACTGTTGTCCATGAACGCTCCTTAATTTTGCTTTCTGAGTTGGATTATAACATACAATTATCTTACAAAAAAGCCTTATCAAGCAATTGGCGAGTCATTTCTTCGCGTAAAAACGATTGTTTCACCGATTTGATATTTTTCGCCGCCGCTTCAGAGAGTTTCGAATAATCGCTCAAAAGCTTTGTGGCCGCATCTGCTAAGCTTTGCGCGTCGGCGGGGTCATATTTCAGGTTTGCTCCGTTGCCGCCCAAAATCTCGCATGCTTCGCCCTTTAATCCATAAAGAATGGGGCGCCCAACTGCCATGTAATCAAAAACTTTCGACGGAATAGTTTTGTCCATGGTTCCGTCGTCTTTTAAATGCAGCATTAAACCGTGTGCCTGAGCTGACATTTCAATTGCCTTTTCTTTGGAAACCACATCGCGAATTTCTGCCAATTCGATTTTTTCGTCTTGTATTCGCTGTTCTAGCATTTGCTTTTCAACGCCGTTGCCGATCATTATGAATCGAATATTCGCGATATTTTTGCTTTGCAATATTTTGGCGGCATCTAATACCAGCCCCAAATTTTGGCAGAATCCCATGTTGCCGATGTAGAGGATGTTTAAATTACCGTTGTAGGTTGGCGGCTCTGCCTTTGAAAGCATTTTTTCAGATATGGCGTTATAAATAATAACCGGCTCACAAGCCGTATTAACAGTTTTAATATATTCTGCCATAGGCTTCGCGACGCATGTTATTATGTCTGCGGCACCGTAAAGCAGTTTTTCAACAATCTTTGCAGCCTTAAATAACACGCCTTTACCTGATATTTGTCCCGCAACTACTGCAGATTCAGGCCAAATATCTCTTATATCCAAGCAAAATTTTGTATTTTTTTCTTTGGCAATCGCCCAGCCCGCGATTCCTGCAAACAATGGCGGGCTTGACGCCCAGATCACATCGTAGTTGCGGTCAAGTTTTCGAGCAGCTTTAATGGCGCCAAACATAAACGAAAGATAGTGTCTGATGTAGTTCCATTTGCCGGCCGGGTTTTTAAACAGTTCGACCCTTATAACTTTAATTTTACCGTCGTCAATTTCTGAATCAGAGACCTGCCCCTTATGAGGTTCTCCGCCGATAACATGCACCTCATGCCCCATATCGGAAAGAATCTGCGCTGTTTCATGCATTCTGAAAGCACAAGCCGTAATATCGGGATAATAAAACTGCGACACAATCAGTATTTTAAGTTTTTTCCCATCTGAGCACATATGCAATTTCGTTCCCTTCGCAATTATTGAATATTATTTTTTTGCCTTCCGCAGGTTTTCCGAAATCTTTGTAATAAGTGTGATCGCTGATTCGATAACGGCTGTCCGCACACACAACAAAATTATAGCCTTCGATCTCAAACTCTGCCGCCACATCTCTTTGAGCAGTGCTTATATCTTTGACTTCGTCAGATAGATGCAAGACAGAAATAAAAGCGCCGGTCATGGTTCGATTAGTTATTTTATCGGAGACCTCGATATAGTTTTCGCCAAACAAAACTTTTCGCGTAAAATATTGTCCGTAGCGGTCGATAACAGTCATTTCCAACAAATTTCTGCGCTCATCAAAGTTTTTCGCCATCACTTGGGCACGCGCGCCGACCTTGAAACAGTCATACATTTCCGACTGGTCTAGGTGTTCGATTTGCGGAATATTGTGAGATAAGCTTTTTCTGCAGTGTTCTCGCACCTCAAAATTTTGGTAGGAACCGCAACCGGTATCTGTAATGATTTTTTTGTTTTGAAATGACAGCTCAAACGAAAGGGCGTCGCAGTGGGAGTGTCCGGGCTGAAAGCTTGGTGAAGGAGCGCTCACAGACAACACAAAATATATTGGTTTTTTGCGATAAATAAAAAAGCCCGACTCTTTTAATAACTCGACAAGCTTGGGCTCATAGTTTAAGTTGCCCGCAACGGCGGCGCTGTCACCGAACATGGCGACTTTCCCGTCGGGGTGTGTTAGTTTTGAGAGCCATATTTGCATTCGCGCCAACTTTTTAACACAAAGCGACAAGGTGAACTGCATTTGCATGACCAACACATGCTTGAATTGATGTCTTTTCACCAATCTTTCGAGAGTATCTTTAATATCTTCGACGGCCGCCATCATTTCGACATGATACATAGGACTGCGCTCAAAGTGTCCGCCATCCGCAAAGAACTGCAGATTCAGCTGATTTATCAGCTCATCTGCTATTTTTTTAAAGTCTTTGTGCAAAGCAAAGTTTTGACTCAGCAAATAATCAACAGCCGCTAAAATCGCCTGAAGATTTGTAATTACATGATTTGCCTGAATATGGTATTCAATATCTCTAAACAGCCTGTTAAGCTGACATTCGATTGCTTCCGATATACATTTTACAGTAGAAACTATCAAATTCTTCTCATTCTTTTTCAGCCATTTTACCCACGAAATCAATCTGCGAGACATGGGGTAAGGTTCCCAGGTTTCCGCGCGGCTGTCAGCATTTTTGCATATCCAATCTAATATGGCGTATTCAGCCACTTGCAGATTGAGCTTATTATCAAAAAGCCAATCGAAATAATTAAGCTTATAAAGCCACAATTTTTCGGGTTTATCTAACCATCCGTAGTCTGATGAGTTCCATTTAATGCGGTTGCAGAGCATACGTTGTTCAGAATTGTTAAAATTAAAAGTTATGGCCTCAAAGCCTGCGGAAACAATTCTTTCGGCGTTTTTTCGGGCTTTATCGACAAGAGCCGGGCTGAATCTTGTAATCTCAAATTTGCGCCTAAGCATAAATTTAACGCGCCCAAAGGTTTGTTCGGGTTTTAGGTAGGCAAAGGTGTCGCAATATTTAAATAATTTTAAGAACCAATCTCTTCCTGATTCCATTGTTACTTGCCCGCCTTTAACGTAAATCTCGCAACCTCCAAGATTTCGTCTACGCCAATCGGCGTTCGCGAACCGTTTTCAACTGCTTCGACAAACTCTTTAACGCAAGCTTTTTGACCTTTATCCTGGCTCCATAACGATATATTTTTCGCTTTTTTCCAACCAAAATGGGTCAGGGACTTAAAATTATCTATTTGCATAATTTTACCGGCGCAAAAAATCTCGATTCGTTCTTTAGGAAACTCTTTAGACCCGTTCGCAAAATAATGCACCGTGCCGATGCTTCCATTTTTGCATTTAACAGAAATTGAAGCGGTATCAGGCGGGTTCTTGCTGTCGCCCGAGGCGTTCATATACATTGAATCGACGCTTTCGATCGGGCTTTGCGTTAAATATCTTATCAAATCTATAAAGTGACAGCATTCGCCCACGACTCTGCCGCCGCCCGCCTCTGCATCGTGCACCCAGTGTTCATCAGGGATAGCTCCGGCATTAACGGTAATAATTATGGCGCATGGGTTTGTTTCAGTTTTTAGAGTTTCTTGCGCAGCCTTAATAATTGGGGAAAATCGCCTATTATAGCCGATCATCAGATGCAGTCTTTTATTTGCCGCGATGCTTTTTTCGTAACTCGTTTTTATTAATTCAATTTCATCTTCGGTTAATGCTGCAGGCTTTTCGCAAAACACGTGTTTTTGGTTATTTAGAGCCTCTGCAATCAATCGCGCGTGTGATGAATGCCCCGTTGCTATCACGACCGTATTTATTTCGGGGTCGTTTAAGATTCGGTTATAATCGGTTGTAGCAACAGAGAACCCGAACTTTTTGCCCACATGATTGCCTGATACCCCGCCCGAACTGGCGATTGTTTTTAAGATAGCGTCAGTTTCGGCAAAAGCAGGCGCAAGTATTCCGCTCGCATAGTTGCCCGCTCCTATAAAGCCGACAACAGCACGCCCCGCATCGTTAAAGGCGTAATCGGGCATGGGCTTCAAAATCACCGACTTTTGTGCCAGATCGACCGGTTTATTGTATTTCAAGACTAACCCGAGTATGTCAGAAGCGCTTGAAACCAGCTCATAGGCCTTTTCGGCTTCTTCAAAATCTATTTCTTTTGAAACCAGCTTTTCCACGCAAAGTTTATTGCGCGCCATTAAATCTAAGACTGCCTCAAAGTTTCGTTGTTCTGTCCAACGCACGTAGCCGATGGGGTAATCCAGGCCTTTTTCTTCGTATTCTTTCGCGTATCGCCCGGGACCGTAAGAACAAGATACGGTAAAAGAAATTTCTTTTTTATAAAAATCATCGCGCGACATTTCGAGCCCCACAACGCCCACCAACACTACTCTGCCCCGTTTGCGGCACATTTGCGGCGCCTGCCGTATCGGGTCGTTGCTTGTTGTTGAAGCGGTTATAATAACGGCGTCGACACCATTCTGCCGCGAAAAAGTCATTGCCGCGACTACAGGGTTTATGCCGACGGAAAGGTCGTGAGCTTCAACGCCGTAGCTTTCGGCAAGCTTAACCTTCGCGCTGTCGTAATCAAAACCGATAACCCGACACCCGTTAGCTAACAGGATCTGAGCCGTTAAAAGCCCGACCAGACCAAGGCCGATTACAGCCACCGACTCACCCAAAGTTGGGTTCACCAAGCGTATTCCTTCAAGCGCGATAGACGAAACGACAACAAATGACGCACTCGTATCATCTACATTATCAGGAATCTTCGCGCACAAATTTGCGCCTACGCATACCACTTCGGCATGGTAACCATTTGAAACCACACGATCACCCGGCTTAACCCCGTATACCCCTTCCCCAACCTCCAAAACGACTCCGGCGTTCGAATATCCAAGCGGCAGAGGCTGCTCAAGCTTGTTTAGCACGGCATTGATTGTGGGAGCGATGCCGTCATTTTTCGCTTTTTGCAGGGTTTGGCGCACCTTGTCGGGTTGTTGCAATGCTTTGTCGATTAAATTCGCTTTGCCAAAATTCAGCAACATTCTTTCTGTGCCGAGCGAAATGAGGCTTTTAGACGTTTTAATAAGCAAACAGCCTTTTCTGACCGATGGCACGGGAATTTCGGCCAGTTCTGTTTTACCGGTTTTTAAGTTTTGCAATATTTGTTTCATCATTTGCCCCTTAGCAAGTCGATTATTTTTTTGAGGCCGATAAATTCGAGGCCTTTAATCAAATCTCGGCGCAAAATGCGCCTGTCATACATATAAACGTGCTTGCGGGCGAACAGGCGGCGAGCCAGATTAAACAGGTTGGTATTGTGTTTATGAAATGCCTGCGACATTATCTCGGACAGCTCTGTAAATCGCTCGTGGCTTATGTGTGCAACACGCCGTTTCGGGTCTTTAAAAAACAAATCTTTGGGATTAGTGTGCAAGAAGTGCTCTAGCGGAGGTTCTGCATCGAGAAGTCTCATTTCGAGGCCTTGTCGGAAAAGTTTTGTGCCCGGGAAAGGGTTGTAAACGCCTAAGCCGCCGAAATGAGGCTTGCTCTTGCGCAAAAACTTTAAGGTTTTCAATATGTCTTCTTCTGTTTCGGTTGGAAGGCCGATCATAAAGTAGCCTGTCCAGAAGACTCCGTGTTTGTTCAAAAGATCTGCCGCTTTGAGGATTTGGTCGTGTGTTATGTCTTTGTCGGTTTGTTTCAAAATTTCTGCCGAACCGGATTCTATGCCAACGCTGAGCTGTGAGAGCCCGGACTGCTTCATTATTCTGATCAATTCGTCGTCGAGCAAATCGACTCTTGTGGTGCAATTAAAAGTAAGTTTGAAAGGCAGTTTCCTAAAAGCCTCGCATAGAGCCAAAACGTGGGATCTTTTAACTGTAAAAGAGTCGTCTTTAACAGAAAATTGTGTTGTGCCGTATTTTTCGTGCACTTCTTTAATTTCTGCAATAACCGATTCAACGCTTCGGTAGCGCACTTTTCTTTCCCACATATGAAAGCAATAGCTGCATCTGAAAGGGCAGCCGCGCGAGGTGAGAATAACCCCCATGTCTTCCGATGAATAGTTTTCGGGGTTCATCAGGGCGCCCCTATCGGGCAGAGCCAACGCGTCGAGGTTTTGGGCAAACACTCTGTCGGAGTTGTGCAAAATTTTGTCGCCGACTTTATATGTAAGGCCCGCGATTTTGCTGAAATCGCCTTTATCTCTGATGGCGTCTAAGAGTTCGGGGAACGACTCATCGCTTTCGCCTCTCATAACAAAATCGACTTCGGGGATTTTAGCGGTTAGCTCGGGCATTGTTGAGGCGTGCGCCCCGCCGACAATTATCGGCACATTCGGCAGCACTTCTTTGCAGAACTTCGCCGTTTGAATCACGGCGCCGAACTTTGTCGTCAGCGCGGTAATGCCTATTACATCAGGTTGCTGCTCGACCGCCAAACGTTTCAAGAGCTGCCAGCTCGGGTGCATCGGGTCATTAAGGGCTGTAATATAGTTGTCGTAGCTTTGGTATTCCCGGGTAAAATCAACCGAACCTTCTTTTGCTTCTGCCGCGTCCATATCGAGGATCTTGCAAGAATACCCGGCACGTTTTGCCGCGCCTGCCAAATACGCAAGGCCAAGCGGAAAATACATGCTGAAAATGCCCGCAAAACTTCTGAATGGGGGGTCTATGAGCAAAATTTTCATGAATCGTTCTCCCGATATTTTTGTTTATAAATTTCGTTTAACTGCAAAACAAGTTCGTTTGTATGGCGTATCATATCCGCCGAATCGCCGGGCAAACCCGCAACGACAGCCGCAGAAATCTTTTCATACATTTCTTTGTAGGCGCCCATTCTATTGTAAGAGGCGCGGCGGCGCAAACAAATGTCGTCTTCAAAACGATACTCGGAACCGTTAGTTACGGTGGCGGTAGCTTTGCCCGAACGCATAACGACGTGGTCCTGCACTCCGATTCGAGGGCTGCCCAGATGCGTCAAATGCAGGCAAAGGCAAGCACCGTTCGCGAGTTCGGCAAAAGAAACGCTGTCGCCGTTTCGCATAAGCTCTAGGGTTGCTTTAACAGGTCGGCTGTAGTCGTTTGCGAACAAAAACAAGTCTATCCAGTGGCACCCGTTCGAAACGACATGACTCTGCGAGTTTGGCCACCTATACCAATGCAGCTCGGGCAGAGGAACTTCGAAAACATCGGCGGTTACGTGCACAGGATTGCGTTTTGAGGTGTGAGGGCTTTGAGTGCTATTTGGGCTGCCGAAGCTTTGCGGGCCGTTTAAGTCGCGTATCGCCTGTTTAAACAGCGGATTATATCGCATATGATAGCAAGTAAAGAGTTTTCCGGGAAAAAGCCTATCGCATTCGAGCAGCGCTGTTAGCTGGTCTTTCGCTGTAACAGCGGGTTTTTCGACAACCGCGACTGCTCCGTTTTTGATAGCTTTTATGGCTAAGTTTGCGTGTGTGTGGTGGTATCCGGCAATAAAAAAGACAGCGCAGTCTTGTGCCGATTCAAAGTTAGGCGATGTCGATAAATCGCAGTCAAAATTGCTTATATCGCCTATCTGCATAGGGTCGATTTCGTGAATCTCTTTTACTTTAATTCTTTTATCTAAATTTGGCAGAATTTGTGTCTTTGCGTAGTTGCCCAGCCCGAACAAAGCTGCGGGAATTGGCTTTACAGAAGGCATTAAGCTTGCAGAAGAGGTCGAACTTGCATAAGAGGTTTCAGCTTCGGGGTTTGCAGCAGAAATATCACGTTCTGCCGGATTTTGGGCTTCTGATTTTTGCGTTTCTAAGTATTCTGTTTCAGCGCTCTTTGCTTCAGGGTCTTGCGATACGGCAGCGACATTTTGTGACGCAGTGAGTCTATGTTCGGCTTGGGGCAGATTTTTTTCTTTAATTTTATAGTATTTTGCGTCTGAAGTTGTTTTATTTTGCCAATATTCTTCGATAAGAATCAGGTAATTATTAACATTTTCAACATTAAGAGAGGCCCCTGATTCTTGCTGCCAGCCCAGCAGTTCGGGTAAAACCAAATCATCTTTTGTTTTGGCAAAATGTGTAAGTTTGTTTTCTTTTTTAAACTTATTAATAAGCTCAGGATCAGTAGCTTTAACCAAGATTTCGGGCAGCACGAGTCTTTCGCAAGCCCTCGGGAAAACCGGCGCCACAAAGACCACGCTATCGCCTTTGCACAAACTTGCGTTTGCCCCTTCCACAACTTGCCCCAGGCCTATTGAATAAAACTTTTCGTTTCTGAATCTTTCGGCAAACCGCGACACAACCTTGTTAAAAACGGCTCTAATGCCGATTTCTTTAACGTATTCCCACAAAGACCTGATGTTAAAGGAGCGCTTAAAATACAAGTCGCCCGCCGCGACAACATTTGCCATTGCAGCGACTTCTATTCTGACGCAGCCCTCGCCAAGCCAATAATCAAGGTATCTATTTTTCCATTTGTTTCCGGTTAGTGCATACATATGTGCATTCTACAACAAAGTTAAGTTATTGTCTAAAGTAACTCTTTGTGCGATAAAAAAACTGCGTAAAAAAAACTGCACCGCTGTTAGTCGGTGCAGTCTGTTTGGTTCGGGTTTTATGTTATGCTGCCGGAGCTTTGTTTATAAAGCCCTTTGAAGCGGGGCCCGTATCGGCCGGAGTGCCTGCAATGCGGGCAAGGAAGGTGTTGCCAAGTTCTTTGATGTGGTTGGCAACGTTGTCGAAGTAATTGTAATGTTCTTGTTCTTCGTTGATGATTGTTTCAAAGAGTTTGACAGAGATACTGTCGCCGTTTTCGCGGCAAACGAGCAGGAATTGGTTATAAATTTCAATTGTATCGTCTTCCAATTTGCTGTCCATTTCAAATGCTTCAGCGGCTTTTTGACCTTTGATAACTGTATCGGCCAATTCGCTGGTCGGTTCTCCGCCGAGTTCTTTAATTCTTTCCGCGAAAGCTTCGGCATGTCTCATTTCATCTATTGCGATGAGTTTCATGTTCGCAGCCAATTCGCCATAATCAGCATTATCGAGATTATAATGCTGGTTCATATATTGATGAATGCCGTGAAGCTCCATTGAACGAGCTTTATTGAGAACTTCTATAATTCTTTGTTTACGTTCGCTCATAAATTTCCTCCGCTGTGTGAATTTGGATAACCTGTTTAAGTTTACTACTAATTTTAAAATTATGCACTTTTTTAATATCTTTTGATTCAAAGCTTTATGCTTTCAACAACCATGTTGCCGTTAAATTCGTCGATTTCGACGAATGAATTGACTATTTTAAACCCGGCTTCAAAGACTTCTTTTTTGAAGTTCTTTTAGTATTATGTGATCACAGTGTGTTCCGATATATTCAACGAAGTCATTCGCATCAAACTCTCGGCCTGAAAATCGCCCACCATAAACATCATTGCCAGATAGGCTCCTTTTTTCAATAATTTGTATATTTTAGGAAATCCTATCTCTTCAGGAATCCATTGAATAGTCGCAGCCGAATAAACTAAATCATAATGGTTCTCTTGCAATTCATATTTTTCGAAATCTCCATTTACAATGCTAAAGTTAGTATAGTTCCCAAACTTTTTAGAAGCCAGACTTGCAAGATTTTCTCCCAGCTCAATACCTAAGTATTGGCACCCGGTTTTCAAAGCACCAATACGACGTTTTGCGCCACTCCGGCGGCGCCCCCTGTTTTCTATGGTTATGCTTTTTAGTCTGCCCGGATTACTCAGGCAAAACCGGCATAAAGAATCTAAACGCTAAAGTAACTACAAAAATAATTATAAAAGATATAGTTATACTTTTATTACTGTTTTTATACTTATTAATGAAAACAAATAAATTGAGATAAGCAGAGCTTGTCAGGTTAAAGCAGTTGTTAGCCATTTCTTTTTTTTCGGTATCGCATCATCCTTCCAGAACCAATAGATTCTATCAAGCCGTCTAATAATAATTGTTTAATATCTCTACTTGCAGTTGCAGTAGAAATACCTTTGCAAATATTCATGTATTCTTTCCGGTCAAACCAATCATCCAACTGTGATAATGCAAATTCAGCACTTTTGTCGT
>Ga0265294_10006768_pt1 | contig 13700 bp, 5 predicted proteins | sample MunlanPumphouse3_FD_192504 | JGI IMG/M metagenome (GOLD analysis project Ga0265294, IMG submission 192504) | Groundwater microbial communities from a municipal landfill in Southern Ontario, Canada - Pumphouse #3 | ecosystem: Environmental > Aquatic > Deep subsurface > Groundwater | place... | reverse complement strand
TTTTTTGTGATTATTAGCTTTCAATAAACATTGGCAAGCAATACCACAATTATTATTATATCATTTTGTCCATGCTTTAGAAAACCTATAATTAAGGCTCCCCAAAATCATGGGGTCATATGACACTATTTCATAAGTATCATTTTCTTAGTTTCTGATTTACTTCCAGCTTTTAACTTATAGAAATAAACACCTGAAGCCACAGGTTGATCTTGGTTATTATCACCATTCCAAACAAAAGAGTATCTACCTTTAGAGAAGTCATCTCTTACAATAGTTTTAACTTTTTGTCCTTTTAGATTATAAATAGATAGTTCTACATCTTTAGTATCTTTTTCTAAGTTAAAACTTATCTTGGTAGTTGGGTTAAATGGATTAGGGTAGTTTTGCAATAAAAGTGAAGTTGCAACGTGAGCATCATTATTATCATCTATAGAAACTGGAGAGAAGTCAACATATTGAGAGTAAACACCAAGAATAACAGTTTTTCCTGATGAAATACCATCAGCCCAGAAGAAGAATGCTTTACCATTTCCCATAGGGACTATTCTAACAGACTCCTGGTTTTTTAACTCATCTGTTAAAGGAATACCTGTTGAACCATTAAGTGTTTCACCGTTATATCTTACTAAATTCATATAAAGGTCAAACTCTAGACCTGCTTCATTTTCTTGTTCCCAAGCTATAACATAATAGCCATTGCTAACTTTTTCAATTTGAGGATTAATTTGTGAAAAGTCACCTTCAGCAATCATTAAACCTTCTTCGCCAAACTGCTTCTGTCCATCAAAAGAAATTTTTTGAACCTTAATGTTTTGATTATCAGAAGTAGGACTTTCATTCCAAGTAACATATACAGCATCCCCAATAACTAAATCAGAATTACTTGCTTCATTTAAAGCTTCACCATAAGAATGTACACTGGTGGTCATATCTTCCTGCCAAACATAAGAACCATCATCGGTATACCCTTGGGTAAAGATTGTAGAATTATAATCTTCTCTGTTATCTGCCCAAGAATAATACAGATTATTATTATAGATTTCTCCAGTACTACCAGCAAAGACTCTTACTGTATCAGGTGCAACTGAATTACCTTCCACAGAATAACCATCAAAAATATCACCATCTTCGTTAACCTTAACAATTCTCCTGTCAACTGAAGAGACATTCCAGATAAAGTAATTTCCAATCAGGTCATATAATTCCATCTCAATATCGTCAGCTCCACTTTCCGAACCAGAAATTTGAATTCCTTCATCTCCCCATTGTTTTTGGCCATTACTAATTCTTTGTCCAAAAACTTTCTTGATAATTGTGTATTCTTCTGTATATTGATTATCGCTCCAACCAACATAAAAATCTCCATTATAGTAACTAACGTTTGGATCTTCTTGTCCCGCAGTTGAACCTGTTGTCATTTCTAAGCCAGTATCGTCCCATAGGTAGTTACCATTGACATCAATTAATTGAGCATATAATTTTGGAGTTAATCCTCTTTGTTCAATCCAAACAATCAAAGTTTCACCTTCATCATTTACAGCAGCACTGAAATCGGTTTGAGAATATCCTGTAGGTTCACAAACAGGACGACCATTATCTTCCAAGTCAACTGTACCATCTGGATTAACAAATTGGAAGAAGATTTGGTAGCCATTACTAGCTCCCCTGGTATCATGCCAAATAACAACAGCATCATTTTGTGTAAGTCGAGGATAAGCTTCAATTAAACCTTCTTTTCCTGCATCTCCACTAAGACCAAAGAAAACTGTTTCTCCATTTTCTTCTAAAACAATGTTTGAAGAATCATCCACAACCTGCTGACTGATCCCGATTGAACCTGTTCGAGCATCTAAGAACACAACAAATACATGATCTCCTGTCATTTTGATTAGTGGGTTATTCTGTTCATTTGGAGCTGTACAAATAGCAATACCATCATCTCCCCATTGGAAAGTACCATCAGAGTTTAGATGTTGAGCATAGATATCAGATTGAGGGAAATTTCCATTTCTCAAATCTGTCCAGACAAGATAAGCTCCACCATTATCATCACTATCGATTCTGAGAGTAAGTTCTTTGACTAGGTTAGCTCTTACCTCAAGACCTTCTGCATCCCAAAGTTTTACCCCTTCAGAATTAATTTTTTGGGCAAAAATACCTACATTGTCAAAAGAAAATCTTTTGTCTTGCCAAGCAATAATGGTATTTCCCATCCCATCATTTTGAATTTGAGGATAACTTTGATCATAACTCATTTCATTATCTTCATCACTATAAACCTCTAAATAATCTCCCCAATCAGCTGTACCATCACTAAGTAACCTTTGAGCGAAAATATTTGTAGTAGCCACTCTTTTATCTTCCCAGACAAAAATGAAACCACCCAATCCATCTGGTGCAACTCTTGGAGTTGATTGATCACCATTTGCTACTGCAACAGGAATTGGGTCTCCCCAAACTGATTCCCCAGCACTATTAATTCTTTTAGCAAAAATGTTTTCATTATTGCTGATTTTTACTTGGTAACCAATAAAGAATCCACCATCTCCATCTTCACGCATTGAATTAGAAGTTTCAGGATAATTTGTATTTGCGATTGGAATACCATTGGTTGCCCAGAGATTGTTACCATCACTATCTAAGTTAGCAGCATACAAATCAATTGATGGATTTCTGCTGTCTCTCCACAAGATATAGGCACCACCGACATTGTTCTCAACAATATTAAGAGAAATTTGGATGTCTTGATATTCACAAACAGGGACTCCACCTTCTTGCCAGAGCAAATCACCATCATTGCTAATTTTTTGTGCATATACATCGCCATCATGATCTAAAGAGAAATCAATCCAAGCAATCACAAAATTTCCATCAGAGGTTTTGATTATCACCGGGTCTTCTTGTCTGTCAATTTTGTTATCGATAATTGTGGGTTCTGTACCCCATTCAGAGTTCCCTTGCTCATCAAACTTCATAGCAAAGAGATCTCTTCCACCAAATTTAGTATCTGACCACACATATACAATGCCACCATCATCAGAAGTGGCAGTAGCACGTGACCATTCGATATTGACACCTTGCCTAATAGGCAGGGCACTGTCCCACATAGTTTGTGCTGTTACTAGGGTCGTAAGTAACATTAGAAAAACAATAAGTCTAATTCTCATTTAGATCCTCCATACAATAATTAATCTTTTAATAATCTAACTGAAATAATTTATAATGCAAGATACTTTCCAAAAGAGTATGTTAGTTTTGTGTGTTTTTTTATTAACTGTCATATCTTTTTATAATTCTACTATAAGTATTGCAAAATAAACTATTGAAATTGCAAAAAATGAGCATATAAGATATAATCAAAATAACTGATTGACTTTTATATGGGGTTTAAGTATTTTGAATTTAGAAATATTTGTAGGGAGTTAATAAGCTTCTATGAAGAAATTAAAGATAAATTTGTATCAGAATAAATACCTTTTATGCGAAAATTACTAATTATTTTTATAGTGTGTTATTGTTCTGCCCTTTTTGGTCAAACAAGGCTGTTTTATCTTCCGAAATGGGAGTATATAGAAATTGATGGCACACAGATAATTTATGATAAAACTTATGAAGAAAGAGCCAAATTGCTTGCTTCATTTTTACGCTTCATCGTTATTGATCAGCCTGAGATGAAACAATTTCTCAAAAGTGAAAATATTATAATTGACGCTCAATTTATGGCAAACAACTTAAACTTTGATTTCTACAGTTTTGTGGAGAATAGCTTCCGCAAAAAAAATCAAGCAAAGCTAAACTATGATCCAATTACCCTTAATAATCTACAACAGCTTACTGATATCCCTCTTTCTTTGAACTTTAATGTCTTTAAAAAAGACCTGCTCCAATATACCTACAACATTACCCGTGGTAGATCTTTGAAAGGTGCTAAGGAAATTCTCTATCCTGATTGGTTCGAGATTCCTGGTAATAATCAACAACTTGATTTGCTAACTGCCTTTGAAAGAAGAATTGAATTAAATGCTTATGATAACTACCGTGATTTTGCTCTCCATAATCAGAACTTCACTACTAATCAACTGCTAAACAACTCTTTTCTAAGAAAACAACCAGACAAAATATACTTGGGTATCTTAGCCCAAGACTATTTTATGTTAGAATTTGGTTTAGATAACTGGGAGAAAATTGTCAAAGATGTTGAGTATTTTGACAATATATTCTTTCCCTATTCCAGAGCTTTTAAAAAACATACTGGATTAACCATAGACCAATTCTATAAAAACTCCCACAATTACTATAAAAATCGCTTCATATCAGATATCGCTTCCCTCCCTCCTGATGTTAGTCGACCTCTTTTCTCTGAAGATATTATCACTAAAAATAGATCATTTTCTTATCCACATTTTTTGAATAATGGAGACGTTATTGCCCTTTTTTCCAGCTTTGAAGAGACTCCAACCATTGTAAAAATTGATTCTTCTCAAACAATTCATAAGCTTACCAAGCTGGGATATTCTAATTCTGATAAAATCTCAGTAAATGAACCATTTGTTCTATGGAGTCAAAACTTTGCCTATCCTAATTTTAATAATTTCAACTATTCTCGCATAGCTGTTTATAACATCTTGGACAATAGCACTTTCTATTTGGGAAGTAATAAACTGTATCATAATCCTTCCCTCTCTCCACAACAAGATATCCTTAGTGTCGTTGCGTATAACAATGCTTTTGAACAAAATATTATACTTCTAACCTTCCCTGACGGTCAACCTATTCTTACTATTCCTAACCCAAATTGCTACAGTTTTCGTGACCTTACTTGGCTTAACAATAAGGAATTAATCTATGTCTTGGAAAACTTCTTAGGGCAAACAGCTATTGGTAAATACAACTTAGAAACTAATTCTCAAGAAATTATTACTCCTTATTCAATAGATCCAATTAAAGATTTAACCGTAGAAAATGATCATATCTTCTTCTCTTATCCTGTTAATAATGTCTATAATATTTGTTCTCTTTCTCTTAATGATTCACTTGCTTATCAAACTTTTTACGCTGAAGTCAGCGCTAGCCACCCTTCAATTAAAGACAACACTATGGTCTATGTTTCAAATAGATACTGGGGTAACCAATTACGCTTGCTTGATTTAGATAAAGAATTCTGGACACCTATTCTATGGAATGATTACAATGATTTATCGCAAGAATGCTCGACCATTCTACACTTAGAAAATAGTAATGCCTTTACCTCTCATAAAGTCAATCCCTTTTATAAATTGATTAATTTTAAAAGATTACGCCTTAGCTATGACCAAAAAGAAGCCTTTATTTACTCCATTTCTCAAAACCCTATGAAAACCTTCACTATACATGCTAAGACACAATTCAACTTCTCTAGCCAGGGAGTCAAAACTAACATTTCTAACGTGATGTCTAAGCACTATCCAAATCTATTGTCTGAAATCTCCCACGCTAATTCTAATTATACAAGCGATAAATTTGAGGAGATTACTTTCGGTAGCAGCATCAAACTTCCCTATTATTTTGCTCGAGGCTCCTATTCTGGTTACTTTAACTTTAATTCAGGATTATACCATTTAGATCGTCATAAATCAAGACGTGTTCTTAACTTTATTCATGATGCAGATTTAAAGTTTAACTATATCAAGAGTGATATCAGTTTTAATTATTCCAAAATCAGAGCTAAGAATAACTTCTATTCACCCTTAGGACAGAACTATATGATCAGCTATAAGAAATCTATCAAGAATAATGTAGCTCAACAATTCTATGCTATGGCTGATTACTCTTTCCGCGGATTGCGGAGCAGTGACTCTATTCTCTTAGAAAACTCTTTCCTCACTGAAAAGAATAGTAATAAATATCTATTTGGGAATATGATAAATAATGTCTATGGCTATGATGTATTCCCAAAGTCTGATAGAATCTACAAAACTACTCTTAAATACTATTTTCCGTTATGTTACCCCGAAAGAGGCATCAATAATGTAATCTATCTTAAAAGAATCTATACTGCTTTACTCGGAGCTTATGCTAAATCTATTCTGACCACTAATGATGTTACCACCTCTCATGAACAAAGTACTATCGGTAACGAAATCATATTTGACTATAATATTATGGACAGTATCGAGTTTAAACTGGGATTCCGTTATACTTATGCATTTAATCGAAGTGCTAAACATCAGTTTGATCTTTTTATTCCATTTACTAAGTTCTAAGAACAAAGAAAATTCAAAATTAAGAATTGTGGGACTACTATTTTATATAAATAGACATGAATGTAAATGCGTATTTCATACGATTCCTTGAATAAACTAACCTGTCCGGGAAATTCTCGCTATCGCTTATGGAGAGGAAAACTAAATCCATCTTCTAATATACTACTGACACCCTTGTTGGCATCATAGCAACAACAAAGGTAGTATTCTCCCCCAGGATTTATTCCTTAAAGGGATTATTCAAAATAAAACAGTTACATATTTTTAACTGTACAAACTAAGCTCTGTCACTTCTTTTATTATCAAACCTTTTTCTTTGTAAATGATTTAGAATTTTCTTTCTCATGCGAATAGCATCTGGTGTGATCTCTAATAGTTCATCGTCTCCAATATATTCTAAAGCTTGTTCTAAACTGAAAGTTCTAGGTGGAATAAGTTTAAGGGCATCATCAGTACCTGCCGCACGGACATTAGTAAGTTTTTTTCCTTTAATAACATTGATAACTAAATCCATTTCTTTAGCATGTTGTCCCACTACCATCCCAGCATATACAGGTGTGTTAGGGTGAATAAAAAGGACCCCACGAGGTTGGAAATTATTTAGTGAATAACCTGAAGCTACCCCCGTTTCCATTGCTATTAAAGAACCATGGTTAGAATATTTTATTTCACCTTTATAAGGTGCATATTCCAAGAAACTATGATTAATAATCCCTGTACCTCTGGTTAGTGTCATAAACTCGTTTCTGAACCCAATCAAACCACGAGCAGGAATTGAAAACTCACAACGAGAATAGCCATCGACTGCAGAATTCATATTAATCAATTCACCTTTTCTTTTTCCCATCATTTCAATTACAGTTCCAACAAACTCCTCAGAAACATCAACTACGGCTAACTCTATTGGTTCGTGAAGTTTACCATCTATCTCTTTAAATATAACTTTTGGTTTGGAAACCTGTAACTCATAGCCCTCTCTTCTCATATTTTCGATCAGTATTGAGAGTTGAAGTTCTCCCCTACCTTTTACAATAAAAGTATCAGCTGATTCGGTTCTTTCAATATCCAGGGAAATATTTGTCTGAAGTTCTCTCTGAAGTCTTTCCCAAATCTTTTTTGAAGTAACCCACTTTCCTGACTTGCCAACAAATGGAGAATCATTAACCATAAATTCCATTCCAATGGTAGGTTCATCAATATCTATAGAAGGCAAAGCTTCAAGATGATCTTTATTTGAGATTGTCTCACCCACATCTATAAAATCTGAACCAGCTACACAAACAATATCACCAGCATAAGCAGTAAATACTGACTTCTTTTTAAGGCCATCAAAAGTAAATAACTTACTTACTTTGAAGGAAATAACCTTACCATCTCTTTTAATTAAAGCAACTTCTTCTCCTACAGAGATTTCTCCATTATGAATTTTACCTGTTCCAAGTTTTCCTAGATAATTATCATATTCAATCGCTGAAGTCAGCATTTGCAGTGGTTTATCCTTATCACCTTGAGTATCCTCTACTTTTTCCAAGATAGTATCTAGAAGGGGAAAAATATTATCAGATTCATCTTCAAGATTAATCTTAGCATATCCATCACGAGCAGAAGCATACACAACTGGAAAATCTAATTGTTCATCTGTAGCATTAAGTTCCATAAACAATTCAAATATTGCATCAAGCACATCAAGAGGCTTGGCGTTAGGTCTATCAATTTTATTAATTACAACAATCGGTTTTAAACCTAATTCTAAAGACTTCTTTAAAACATATTTTGTTTGAGGCATTGGTCCTTCATAAGCATCAACTAAAAGAAGAACAGAATCAACCATCTTCATTATTCTCTGAACTTCTCCACCAAAATCAGCATGACCAGGTGTATCTACTATGTTTATCTTATAACCTTTATAGTAAACAGAGGCATTTTTAGAAAATATGGTAATACCTCTCTCTTTTTCTATATCATTTGAATCCATCACCCTCTCTTCAATTCTCTCATTTGCCCGAAATGTTCCTGCTTGCTGCAAAGCAGCATCCACTAATGTAGTTTTTCCGTGGTCAACATGAGCAATTATGGCGATATTCTTAATTTTCTGCATTCTTTTTCCTTTTTTTAACAAATTTACAAGAGACTCCTAATTTTATGAGCCTATTTCGTCAAGATAAAGCGAATTTTTTTTACATTACCAGGATAAGTGATAATAATTCTGATAAACCTAAATGGTGAAGTAGAATCTTATGAGCTACATCCAGATAATTATTGATATTTCCTTTTTTTATTGACAAATTTGAACCTTCCTACAAAAAGAAGAAAAAATTTGAGTTATATATGGAGAGAAATATGAAAAATATTCTTATTCTTGGAGCTGCTGGTCAGATTGGTTCTGAATTAGTACCTTACTTAAGAAGCAGGTACGGTGCTGATCATGTAGTAGCTAGTGATGTTAACAGTAATTGTTGTCCAGCTTTAGCAGATGGTGGTCCTTTTATAACATGTAATGCTTTGGATGCATCAAAGATAAATGAGATAGTTACGAAATACAATATTGATACAATCTACAACTTAGTTGCAATGTTATCCGCTAAAGCAGAAGCAAATCCTAAATTTGGATGGGATTTAAATATGGGTGTTCTCTTCAACTGCTTAGAAATAGCAAGAGAAAAGAATGTGGCAATATTTACTCCAAGCTCAATTGGAGCTTTCGGACCAGAAACTCCATTGGACAATACCCCTCAAGACACAATTATGAGGCCCAAAACTATCTATGGTGTTTCCAAAGTTGCAGGAGAACTATTATCAGACTATTACGTAAAACGATTTGGTATTGATGCCCGTGGCGTACGTTTCCCTGGTATCATCTCTTATGTTACTCTACCAGGCGGAGGAACAACAGACTATGCAGTTGAGATTTACTATGATGCTATTAAGAAAAAAAGTTACTCTTCTAATCTTAAAGCTGGTACTCTCTTAGATATGATGTATATGCCTGATGCTTTGAGAGCTGCTGTAGAAGTGATGGAAGCTGACCCAGCTAAATTAATTCACAGAAACTGCTTCAATGTAGCATCTATGAGTTTTGACCCAGAAACAATTGCTAATGAGATAAAAAAACATATTCCAGAATTTACTCTTACTTATGATGTAGATCCTATGAAACAAGCTATTGCTGAAAGCTGGCCTAACAATATGGATGATACCGCAGCACGAGAAGAATGGGGTTGGAAACCAACCTATAACCTAGAGACAATGACTGCTGATATGTTAGAAAAATTGAAAGAAAAATTAAAATAATAATTTACTTATTATTTAATATAGATTAAAGGGACTGAAAATTCAGGCCCTTTTTCTTTTGTTTTAGATTAAGTAACAATGTAATATATTTTCCTTTGTAAAATACTATCAAATCTTTGCTTTTACTAATACTTATTCTTACTAAAATTTTTATAAATGAAGTTAAAAGATCTATATCCAAAAAGAAAGAAAATAAAGCAAACCAGCTAGAAAATTAACTAACATTCTAAATATTTATAGGTCTTTCCTAATAATAAGAAATAAACACATTTAAACTAAAAACACGAAATAATTATATTTTAGTAAAAAAGTTCTTGACAATAAAATTATTCATAATAAATATGTATAAGATGCTAATAGCTTTTATATCAAAGCTTTAATAACTTTCATATTAACTTAGATAATTTTTAAATGTATTTCTAATAACCCTAAAGGATGATTTATGGTAAAAAATATTCAACTTGTCACACGCCATTCACAAATTCAAGAACTTGCAAATCTACTTAAATTTGATATTATTAGAGAGTTGATTAGTTCTGAAGCAACTTGTCAACAAATTGCCGATATTCTAAATGTAAGTAAACAAAAAATCCACTACAATCTTAACAAACTACTCGAGGAAGACCTAATTGAGACAGTAGAAGATGTTTCAACTAATGGAAAAGAAGTCTATTATCGAGCTAAAGCCAAAAACTATGTACTTGACTTTGCACTTGGTGAGCATGTTAAAGAAAGTACCGTCAATGGTAGAAATGTTATTCAAAATATTATCGAAAGAGAATATAAGCTTCCTCTCTCTGCTATTGCTTCCAAAATATTAAAAGAGTCTTTAAAATTAAAGGCACGCCAAAAACTACTTATTGTTACTGGTAAATACAATCTTCCTTTAGTGGAGAAGATTCTTTTAGAAGCTGGAAGAATAAATATAAGAACAACTTTGATTTATCAAGATGTAGAAATACTTAAAGCCAAATATGAAGAATACTCACTTTCTGCTTTTAACTCAGATTACAAATATTTTAACCAACTTTTGAAAAGTCATCATGTTTATTTAAATTTAAATGGTGAAGCTAGGCATATTCAAATTAATGATCCAGAAAAAGCAAAACTAAGATCAGAACATTTTACAGAGAGTTTGAAAATTATTAATGATAAGAAAGTAAAAGTAGCAATGATGCCAGGTTTGCTTGATGATACTTTATCAAATAAAGCAATCGATAGCGAGTTACAATTCTGGAAAGCTCTTGATGTAGATTATTCTAAATTAAGTAAAGATACTCTTAGCATGTGTGCAAAATATCGTAATACAAACATTATTAAAGTTTGTGGAAATAATTCAAATCTCCAATTTAGAGCTCAGACTGTTTATGCAGAAACTGGTTCTTTCAGTGATAATCCCTATCAATGTCCAACTATAAATTATCCTGGAGGAGAGGTTCTGATAGTCCCAGCTGAGAGAACAATGAATGGTATCATACAAGGTGATGTAGCTTATGCATTTGGTCAAAAGATACTTAATCCAGTGATCCACATTCAGAACAATGAGGTAATTAGCTTCTCTGCTGAACAGAATGAAGAACTACTATACAAGGCTCTAGAGCAAGGTGGTGAAGATGGATATAAAGTAGCTTTGGCTACAATAGGAACTAATCCAAATGTATCTCTGGCTAATATTGACCTTTCATTTAAACAAAAAAGTCAAGGTCTTCTCTCTTTATATTGGGGAGATAACCGTATGCTCGGTGGTAAAGTTGCAGGTAAATTCGAATGGATTTTACAAATTGATAACCCAGAATTAACAACAAATTAAATGAGGTAAAAATGAAAAAGTTATTTAACACAATACTGTTCCTTCTTCTTACTGTTCTTTTGATGGGACAGTGGTATATTGATGAGGACTTTGAAAATATCAGTGAACTACCAACAGGTTGGAGTGTTGCTGATGAAGACGATGACGGAATGACATGGCGTATACTTGAACATGAGAATGCACATGGTGGAAATCAAGCTATTTTCGTGGATAACTATTTACCAAATCAAAATGAAGATTGGTTAATGACTCCTCAACTCAGCGTTATAGAGGGCGATGTTCTAAAATTATACTGTCGCTCATGGTTTAGTACAGAATCTCTTCAAATTTACGTTTCTACGTCAGGAAATGACGTAAATGATTTTGATGATTTGTTATTAGAAACTCAAGACATAGGAAGTTCCTATGAATATTTAACAGTATCTTTAGATAGTTATGCAAATATGGATATATATTTAGGTTTTCTTTGGGAATGCGAGAATTACGCAATTTTGATTGATGATATTATGATTGGACAAGAGCCAATTATTGATCCAGAGTTAAATCTTCCTAATGAAATATCTTTTTATATTAGTGAAGGATATGATATGGACTTCACAGAATATATTGAAGCTACAGATATTAACAATGTTACTCTTACGGCTTCAGAAAATGATAGTGTTGTAGTTACGATTGATGGTATTAATGTAAATTTTTCAGCTATTGACTTTGTAGGTAGTCAGGAAATAGTCTTTACTCTAACAGATAACATAACTGATGAAACAGCTGTAGATACATTAATTGTTAATGTACTTGCGGACCCAGTCGCAGATTTGTACATAGATGAAATTGTCTCTCCACAAGCTATTGAGTATTTAAACAATCCTATCATTCCTGAAATTGTTGTTGGAAATTCTGGAACAGCGGACTTTAACAATAATATTGAGTTATCCTTAAATGTTTTTAATACTCAAGATGAGCTTATCTATACTGACCAACTAGTTAGAACTATATTATTATTGCCTTCTAATACAGAGATTATTGACTTTGATGATTCATTTATTCCTGAAACAGAAGAAGAAATGCGTTTTGTCTATGAAATTACAACAACTGATGATAATTTTGCTAACAATACCTTAGAAACAGTAAGCACCATACTTATGAGAGTAACAACAGCAGGGCCAGATTCTTTTGGTTACCATTTCGCTGATAGTAATGATTTACAAGGTCCAAGTTATGAATGGATTGATATTTCTGAAACAGGTGAATCTACAATAATGTACAATGTTTCAACTTGGTCTGGTGATGACAACTTTTCTGAACCAATTCCATTAGGATTTGATTTCCCTTTTTATGGTACATCCTATAACAATGCCTATGTAGATATTAATGGTGAATTATTGCTTGCACCAAATAATTGGTATGATGAATACCCAACTAATGGTTGGGATACTGATGGTAACGTTTTTAACTATATGTATAGTATTCCAGGATATTCTCAGATGCCAGCCTTAATCGCGGTCTATTGGGATGACTTAGAAGCAGAGCAAGGAACTGGTGATGTATATTTTGAATCTTTTGGAACTGCACCAAATCGCTATACCATTATTCAATGGGATAATCTTAGTTTCCAAGCTGGAACAAATCCAAGTAACCTATTAAAATTCCAAGTTATTCTTTTTGAAAATGGTGAGATAAAGATGCAATACCACACAGTTGCAACTGGTCAAACAGGAGCAAATATTCCTCATGACTTTGGTCAAAGTGCAACAATCGGTATTCAAAATGAACTTGCAAATATTGGAATTTCATATCTACATGAATTAGTTGATAATAATACTTATCTTGGAGTTGAACCTGCAGGTAACATTCTTCATGATGAGTTATCTATTCTTTTTTACTGCGGAGACGACATGCAAGCTCCAGTAATTACACATGATTCATTGAAAAATACATTTAATCAGTATGTTACTGCTGAATTTAATATTATTGATATGTCCTTACCTTTATACCCTATTTTATATTATAATAGTGGTTCAGGATGGCAAGAACAAGATATATGTACAAATGAGGGTCAGAATTTTAGTTTTGAATTACAAGATTTTCCTTTAGGTTCTACAGTTAACTACTATCTTGAAGTTGAAGATGCCCAAGGTAATTCAGCAACACTTCCCGAAAATGCTCCGGAAGAATCTTATAGCTTCAATATTTTACCTACAGAGAACTCTTTAATACTGCTAGCCTATAGTGGTATTCAGGATTGGACAGGAGAAGAACTTAATGCCTATGAAGAAGTTTTGGATGAACTTGATATAGATTATGACCTCTGGGACTGGCAATCCGATGAAAACTATACAATACCTAGCCAATACCAA
>Ga0265294_10006767_pt1 | contig 13702 bp, 13 predicted proteins | sample MunlanPumphouse3_FD_192504 | JGI IMG/M metagenome (GOLD analysis project Ga0265294, IMG submission 192504) | Groundwater microbial communities from a municipal landfill in Southern Ontario, Canada - Pumphouse #3 | ecosystem: Environmental > Aquatic > Deep subsurface > Groundwater | place... | reverse complement strand
AGGATGCTGATGTTCTGAATAAGGTCAGTTTTGTGCTTGAACCAGGCAAAATGATTGCTATTGTCGGACCGACAGGTGCAGGCAAATCAACTATTGCAAATCTTATGATGCGCTTCTATGATCCGGATGAAGGCAGAATACTTCTTGATGAAAGAGATATATCTGAATATTCTTTACAAGGTATAAGGGATAATATCAGTATAGTTATGCAGGACATATTTCTTTTCAATGGAACTGTTTCTGAAAATATCGCATACGGTGTTGATGAGCCGAGTGAGGAGGATGTCAGACGGGCTGCGGATATGGCAAGAGCTACTGATTTTATAAATGAAATGCCGCAAGGCTTCAATACGATCATAGGAGAGCGAGGAGTTAAATTGTCGGGTGGGCAGAAGCAGAGATTATCTATAGCAAGAGCGCTTTTGAGAAACACTCCAATCTTAATACTGGATGAAGCGACCGCTGCGGTCGATATGTATACTGAAAGACTAATACAACAAGCGATCGACGAAGTAGTTAAAGATCGAAGTACAGTTGTTATCGCGCACCGTCTTTCGACTATCATGCACGCTGATGAGATATTATATCTTGACGGAGGAAGGATAACAGAACGAGGAACTCACGAACAACTGCTTGCATGTGACGGATCATACGCTATGTTGTGGAGACAGGCAGAGATTTCGGGAAAAGTATCGGACACTGATATAGAAATGATAATGGAGGAAAGATCATGTATGAGTATTTAACAGCTATCGGACAGGACAGTCACAGATTCGAGGAAGCATCGGGCTCAGAAGAGTATTCTAAGCCACTTGTTATGGGTGGAATAGAGATACCTGATATTGAGGGCTTTGAAGCAAACAGCGATGGAGATGTTGTTTTGCATGCTCTTACAAATGCAGTTTCAGGTATTACAGGGATAAATATACTTGGTGCAGTCGCTGATGATATGTGCCTTGCTCAATCTATAACTGACAGCAGGGAGTATCTGAAGTGTGCGCTTGACGGACTGGGAGATGACAGAATAGTTCATGTTTCATTCTCAGTAGAATGTAAAAAACCCGTATTGGCTCCTTACATTGCTGAAATAAAGGCAAGTGTGGCATCATTGCTTGGGATACGGGAAAGTTCAATTGGTTTTACGGCAACTTCAGGTGAAGGGCTGACCGATTTCGGCAGAGGCCTTGGAGCTCAGGTTCTTTGCAGTATAACTGTAAGAAGAAAGTCAGTGGATATCTGATGACCGGGAATTCAAACGATAGAAGAAAATATGGACTTATAGGTCATCCGCTGAAACACTCACTTTCCCCTTATATACATGATTATATAATGCGAAAATGTGGGATAAAGGGCAGCTATAAATTGCTTGACATCCCACCGGATGAGTTTGATGATCAGGTTCTTGAAGTCACAGAATGTTTGGACGGATATAATATAACTATACCGTATAAAGAAAGGATAATACCTTATCTTAATAAGCTTGAAGGCCATGCAGGTAAATACTCAACAGTTAACACAGTAATAGAGGCTAAAGGGTTCTCTTCGGATATCGAAGCATTACTTCAAAGTGAGATTCCATATAAAGGAAACAATATCCTGATCCTTGGTGCAGGAGGGGCCGCAAGAGCTGTGCTTGCTGCTGCCCTGCTTTCCGGATGCAGAAGCGCAGGAGTATGGTCAAGACGCACAGAACAGTCAGCTGGTCTGATAGAAGAGTTCAGAAGATTACATCCGAATGCTATCATATTTCAGGAAGATACTATAAATACCGACACTGGATCAACTAATCTATATAGCTGTGACAAAGCTTTATATGATGTGATAGTCAATGCTACCCCTGCAGGGATGTGGCCTGAATGCGGTATTCCGCCTGTAAGCAGAGAACTTATATTGAATTCGGTCTATGTTTATGACACGATCTATAATCCCCTTGCTACAAGATTGGTGCTTTGCGCGAGATCCTATGGTATCAGAGCCGAATCAGGATTGGATATGCTTGTTAGACAGGCTGTAGTTTCGCAGAAGATATGGGATCCTAAAGCAGATCTTTCGTTGTTTTCACCATTAAAATTACAACAGCGTGTAAAGTACATGATGTTCAATCTTTTTCCGATTAAAATAGTTCTTACCGGATTTATGGGATGCGGCAAGACAGTTACGGGAAAAGCACTTGCTTCAGTGTTGAGAATACCCTTTACAGACCTTGATGAAGTTATCATTGAGCGTACCGGGATGACGATAACTGATTTTTTCGCTGAAAATGGTGAAGAAACTTTTAGAGATATTGAAAGTGAGAACCTGAAGGAAGTCATGAGAAAAGAAGGCAGTATCGTTATAGCTACCGGCGGCGGTACACTTATGCGCGATCAGAATGTTGAAACAGTCAGATCCAATCGGGGTTTTATTTTCTTCCTGGATGCTGAACCGGAAATTTCAATTAAAAGAACGGAAAATGATACACTAAGACCTCTTCTGAAAAATCGTACATCAGAAGAAATAAGAGAGTTATATTCGCAAAGGTTGCCTGCTTACATCAGAGCCTCTGATCACGTTATCGATTCTTCAGGGAGTGTCACAGATTCTGTCAACAGAATCAAAGCAGCGCTGGGATTATCAGATGCTTTGCATACCTAAACGCTTTGCTGTATAATAACTTATCATTTTCCGGGGAAAAAGGAGAAAAGTATGATTCTTGTTTTGAGGCAAGGCATATCTAAAGAAGATACAGATAATATATGTTTATGGATGTCGAAATTCGGAGTCAGCGCTAATCCGATTTTTGGCAGCGGAACGACCATTATTGGCCTTGTAGGCGATACTTCGTCCATCGATGTTCATCTTTTTGACAATGACGAACGTATAGAAAAGGTTATGAAGGTCCAGGAGCCTTTCAAGAGAGCGAACAGAAAGTTTCATCCGGATGACACTATCGTAGATGCCGGACACGGAGTAATGATCGGCGGCAGTAAGATAATTATTGCAGCCGGACCTTGTTCAGTTGAATCTGATGAACAGGTTGGTCTTATTGCCGGAGCCGTTAAAGATTCCGGTGCAAAGATAGTGCGTGGCGGCGCTTTTAAGCCGAGGACGTCACCCTATGCATTTCAGGGACTTAAGGCTGAAGGATTGATGTATATGCGTAATGCGGGTCAGAGAAATGATATGCCTGTTGTATCAGAGATAACAAATCCTTCGCAGATCGAATTATTCAATGACTACGTTGATATAATTCAAGTCGGTACTCGTAATATGCAGAATTTCGAATTGCTGAAAGAACTTGGTAAGAGCAGAAAACCGATTCTTCTTAAAAGAGGATTTGCCAATACTATCGAGGAACTGCTCATGTCTGCGGAGTATATAATGAGCAGCGGAAATCAGAATGTAATACTATGTGAACGTGGAATCAGAACGTACGAGACTGCAACCAGAAATACGCTCGATATAAGTGCTGTTCCTGTTTTGAAAAGAATGTCACATTTACCGGTGTTTGTTGACCCGAGCCATGCGGCGGGAATGGCATGGCTGGTTGAACCTCTTTCAAAGGCTGCGATAGCTGCGGGAGCTGACGGGCTTATCATAGAGGTACATAACGATCCTAAGAATGCCTTGTCAGACGGACAGCAATCTCTGACACCTGAGGAATTCAGTGGACTGATGAACAAGCTCAAGCCTCTTGCCGAGTTGATGGGACGAAGCATCTGATATTTATTGTTATAGTGGAGGGCAAAATGCCTGAGATAATTACTTCTGCAGGTAACAGAAACTATGAGATATCAATTAGAAAGGGAGCACTTTTTCAGACAGGAACGATCGCGGCCGGTATCGTTGCGGGGAGAAGGGCTTATATCGTCACTGACAGAAATGTAGCCGGCTATTATTTGGGTACTGTAGTCGCATCTCTCGAAGGAGCCGGATTTAAAACAGCCTATAGCATTCTCGCTCCCGGCGAGGCCTCTAAATCATATGAAAATCTTATCGAAGTGTATGGGAAGTTTCACGAAGCAGGTATAACCAGATCTGACCTGATAGTCGCACTTGGCGGCGGAGTGATAGGTGATCTGGCAGGGTTTGCCGCCGCTACTTATTTACGTGGGATCGCTGTCTTGCAGATACCAACATCTCTGCTTGCGCAAGTTGACTCATCAGTTGGCGGAAAAACTGCGATCAATCTGTCTTTTGGGAAAAATCTGGTGGGTGCTTTCCATCAGCCTGCAGCTGTTATAGCAGATCCGGAGGTCATCAGAACTCTGCCTGAAGATGAGTTTTCGGCAGGAATGGCTGAAGTTATTAAAAGCGGATGCATTAAAGATCTCGAGCTTTTCGAGAAAATCGAATCAGGAGAAGCCGGACTTGAATGGATCATTGAAAGGTGTATAAGGATTAAATCTGCCGTCGTTGAAGAAGATGAGAAAGATACCGGAGTGCGGATGCTTCTGAATTTTGGCCATACGGTAGGCCATGCAATAGAAAAGGTTTCGGGATATGTTGGTTTTACTCACGGTCAGGCGGTTTCTGCCGGGATGGTAGCAGCTGCCGGTCTTGGTGAAAAGCTGGGTGTTACGAAATCAGGGACTTCTGAAAGAATGACTTCTTTGCTTGGAAATTTCAAACTTCCTATCTCTTCCGGGTTGCCTGCGGGTGACTTGATAAGAGCCGTCAGATCAGATAAGAAGACTATGTCTGAGACCGTATATTTTGTTCTTCTTAAGGAAATCGGTGAAGCAGTTCTGTATCCGGTTTCTGTTAAAGAACTTGAGATGTTATTGGCGGAGGTGCTTTCTTGATGGAGTATCTTACTGTTTCACGTTCAGTGCTTTCAGGTGTTGTTTGTATGCCGATATCTAAGAGCGTTGCTCACAGGGCAGTCATATGTTCTGCTATTGCCCGAGGAACTGAGGACAGATTGGATATGGGAGATGAGACTAGTCTTCCTGATGATATAAGGATCACAAGAGAAGCGATCAGGTCTGTTCTTTCCGGTGAGAAGGAAATTTTCTGCGGGGAATCGGGGTCTACGTTGAGGTTTCTTATACCGGTTGCAGCAGCGTTAGGATGTAATGTTGTGTTCACAGGAACAGGAAGATTACCTTACCGGCCGCTCAGAGAATACTATGAAGCATTCATAGGTAAAGGTGTTGAACTGATATATCCATGCAGCGAGAATGTCTTTTTACCGCTGGAAATATCCGGAAGACTTATGCCCGGTGGTTTTATATTACCAGGAGATGTCAGTTCACAGTATATTTCAGGTCTTTTAATGGCTTTACCGTTAATGAAAGGTGATTCAACAATAACACTTGCCAATAAACTTGAATCATCCGGTTATGTTGACCTGACAATTTCTGTAATGCGTGATTTTGGTGTTGAAGTGTATCGCACAGCTAAGGAGTTCAGAGTAAGTGGCGGAGACAAATATTCGGATGTCGATTTTAAGGTCGAGGGTGATTATTCTGCGGCAGCTTTCTGGGTCGTAGCAAATTATCTTGGAGGAAATGTAGTTCTTGAAGGTCTAAGAAGTGATTCACTTCAAGGTGACAGGAAAATAATCGAGATAATATCAAATTATAACGATATGAGAAAGGCTAAAAGAAACTGCGGCTTACGTTGCGAACAGCCTGTCCTGGAGATCGATGCTTCAGATATACCTGATCTTGTTCCGGCGTTGTGCATAGCAGCCGCAGCAACTGATGCTGTGACAAGGATATGTAAAGCGTCAAGACTGAGATTAAAGGAAAGTGACAGACTGTTATCGTCTGTTGCCATGATAAATGCTATCGGCGGTGAAGCAGAAGTAACAGGTGACGGTATAATAATTAGAGGTAAAGATGCCCCTTTCGCAGGCGGTATAGTTGATACATTTTCGGATCACAGGATAGCAATGGCTGCTTCTGTTGCAGGAACATACAGTACGAATGGTGTGAAGCTGACTGATCATACTTGTGTAGCCAAATCCTACCCGGGATTTTATGAGGATCTGATGATGCTTGGAGGAAAAGTCGATGGGTTCAGTAACAGGTAGATCATTAAAGTTGAGTCTTTATGGTGAATCTCATGGTGTCGGGATAGGAGTTGTTATCGACGGCCTTCCTTCCGGTTACCATATAGATATGGATCCGGTCATTAAAAGCATGAAACGAAGAGCACCCGGTGGGTCAGGGGTATGGGCTACTAAACGAAAGGAAGAGGATATCCCCGAGATAATGTCAGGAATATGGAATGGGTATACTACAGGAACGCCTCTTTGTGCAATGATCAGAAATACCGACACAAGATCATCAGATTATTCCGATGCATTGCGTATACCAAGACCGGGGCATGCAGATATCACAGGGAATCTGAGGTATTCAGGGTATTCTGATCCTCGTGGAGGCGGACATTTCTCGGGAAGGCTAACAGCGGGAATGGTTTTTGCCGGAGCAGTATGCGAACAAATACTCAAGTCAAGCCTGCCATTGATCATTTACTCGCAGATCAGATCAATAGGAAAAGTGATTGACATCGGTGATGCGGAGTATGCTGACGATATGCTGATCATGGAACTTATGGGTTCAGAGTTCCCGGTCATGGATCGCGATTCCGGAGAGAAAATGCGCAAAGTTATTGCTGACGCAGCGGCTGAAGGTGATTCTGTCGGCGGAGTCATAAGTACTTTTATCAAAGGATTTCCGTCCGGAATAGGTGATCCGGTATTTGAAGGAATGGAGTCCGGACTGGCTTCTGCCATTTTCTCTGTTCCCGGTGTAAAGGGTGTTGAGTTTGGATCCGGATTCGCGGGAAGTGCTTTGATGGGTTCTCAGAACAATGATGTTCCGTTTTATCCTGAAGATGGCGAAAATCACGGGTATAAAGATATATCGTATAAGACAAATAATTCAGGCGGCATACAAGGCGGGATCACTAACGGAATGCCTATTGTGATAAGGACAGCGTTCAGACCCACAGCATCTATTGGACGTGAACAAATGAGCGTAGATGTCGTTAAAGGTGCTGAAACACAACTAAAAGTTACCGGAAGGCATGATCCATGCATCGTTCCAAGAGCCATACCTGTGATAGAAGCTGTATGTGCATATAAACTTCTGGATCATCTTATCACTTCGGGACAATTGAAAAGAAAGGGGATATCGATATGAAGACCGGATTTGCCGAAATGACCGAAACTGAGATCTCTTTCAAGGCTTTCGGTGATCTTAAACTGACATTGCTTCTTATTAATGGCCCTAATTTGAATATGCTTGGTAAAAGAGACCCTAAGCAATATGGTACGTTTACTTTGGCTGATGTTGAGAAAACCTGTTCGGATAAAGCTCTTTCAAGGGGATATGAATTGATAACTTATCAGTCAAATCACGAAGGAGATATAATCGATAGAATACACAGCGCTATGATTGAGTGTGACGGTATTGTGATCAACCCGGGAGCATTAACACATTATAGTTATGCTATTCGTGACGCCATCGAGCTTTGTGGTTTGCCGGTCGTTGAAGTTCATATTTCGGATATATCTTCCCGGGAAGGATTCAGAAGGATCTCTGTCGTGGAAGATGTCTGTATAAGTCAGGTGAAAGGATTTGGTATCGATAGTTATACAAAGGGAATTGACATCCTTTGTGATACAATAGAAAGACAAATCGACAGGAGATGATATGACTTCAGATAAAATCAACGGAATTGAAAAACTAAGGGAAGAAATAAGTGATCTTGATGATAAGGGTGCTGCTTATTTAAGTAACAGAATTGGTATAGCAGCTCAGATCGGCACTCATAAGAAAGTAAATCATTTACCAGTCTATGATTCCAACAGAGAACAGGTCGTGATCGGAAGAATGACACGAAAATTTGATCCTGATCTCAGGGAACGAGTGGCATCTGTTATGAGCTGCATAATGCGCGTTTCCAGAGAAGTACAGTATGATTCAGTCATGGACGAGGACAGCAATTGGGAACCGGGACAAACTATAGGCAGAGCTGAGGATTCGCTTCCGGTTGAGCCAAGGATATGTTGTCAGGGAACAACGGGATCATATTCTCACCTTGCAGCCGCATCGGGGTTTCCTGACGCGGCCTGTATGCCGGCACTCACCTTTGAAGAGTGTATGCTCAGATTGTCTGACGGAGATTGTGATATAGCTCTTCTTCCTTTGGAAAATACAACAGCCGGTACTGTTAATGATGTTTATGATCTGTTGACCAGATATCCTTTCTATATTTCGAAAGCAATTACTGTGCCTATCCACCATAAACTGGTCGTATTGCCCGGAAGTAATGTACATGGTCTCAGAACTGTACTGTCACATCCTCAGGCTCTTGCGCAGTGTTCGAGTTTTATCAGGTCCAAAGGACTTGAACAGATCGCTGTAGATAATACTGCTTTTGCTGTTAACAGGCTGAAGGAGATAAATGACAGAGCATATTGCGCCATTGCGTCCGGAACTGCAGGTTCTTTGAACAACCTCGAAATAATTGAAGAGGATATTTGTGATTCAGAACATAACCAGACCAGATTCGTTGCGATAACAAGAGAACCTGTGATAACTCCCGAGGCTAACAGGGTAAGCATATATTTTAAACTGCCGCATCAGAGCGGGTCACTTGCTAATATTCTCAGCCTGATAGCTGAAAGAGGTCTCAGTCTTACTAAGATACAATCACGTCCTGTTCCTGAAAAGCCTTGGGAATATAGCTTTTGGGCAGATGTTTCAGCATCGTACAGATCACGTGAAGTGTTGCTTATGCTGTATCAATTGTCTAAAGAACTTCCTTTTGTTAAGTTCCTGGGATGGTATGAGGAGCTTCGTGAACCAATCGAGGATCATAGGTGATTTATGCTTAAAACGCATCTTCGTCCCGGTGATTTTATAATAGTTGTTTTAGCTTTGATCGTTAGTCTGGTTCTTATTGGTAAAGTTTTTCTGCCGGGTAAAACAGCTTCCGTTGCTGAGATAGTGTCTGATGGGGAGATCATTGCTACTATTGATCTTAGTACCGGAAGAGTTGAATCAGATTTGGAATCAAGTTCGGTCAATGGTGTAACAGAAATCAGTTTTGTTTCATCGGGCTATCATCTGACGATCGAGTGCAGAGACGGACGTGTTAGATTTAAAGATAGCGATTGCCCTGACAGAGTATGTGTAAATACGGGGTTTATATCATTGAGCGGACAGATAGCCGCGTGTGTTCCTGCTGGTATTCTGATCAGAGTAACGGGAGGATCATCAGAAAGTGATCCCGATATCATTATCGGATGATCGGAGAAGAGAATTGAGCAGTAAACCGTCTTACAGCAGAAATGTGTCCAGAAGGATAGCTTATGCGGCGATTTTCACAGCGCTTGCAATAGCGTTGTCGTTTCTGGAGAATTATTTTCCGATCGGGCTTTTTATACCTGTTCCGGGTGTGAAGATCGGTCTGGCAAATATCGTAACTGTTTTCGCTATCATTATGCTAAGGGTCCCGGATACTCTTGCCATCATTATAACCAGATGCCTTGTAGTGGGACTGTTCACCGGACCGGTATCTTTGCTTTTCTCACTTACCGGTGCATTGATGGCTTGGATCGTTATGACTGTGATGTCTCATTGGACAGACCGGTTTTTCTCTGTAGTTGGTATAAGTATCGGAGGTGCTCTTACTCACAGTTTCGGTCAGATATGTGTAGCAGTGTTTTTATTAAAAGATTGGAATATAATGTTCTATTATTTGCCTTTTTTATTGTTGATATCGATATTTACAGGTGCCATAACGGGTTTTGCCGCTATGCCGGTAATAAAAGGCTTTTCCGGGGGGAGAGAATGAATCAGTTTCTTCATACATATATTTTTGCAGTACCTGTGATCATACTGACATCGATCTATATTGCTATGGACATTTTCTATACGAAACTTGAGTGGTTCAACCGATGGGTCAGGATACTCGTACACAGGAACAGGGTGCAGGAAATCAGGAATTTCATGGTTCTTACTCATAAATATAATGATATAATCCCATCTTCTTTGCAGATCATTGGGGTTGCAATGATACTGGGATTCGTATGGAAAGATTGGAAAAGCGGAGTTTTCCTTATTTCCTCACTGATGATCCAGCTTGCAGTAGTTTCATTTACGAAACAGATCGCTCAGCGAACAAGACCGCCACATTTAACTGCTCATAAGATAATGACATCAGGTTCATATCCAAGCGGACACTCAGCTTCTACGCTTGCTATGGCCTTGCTGGTACCGGCATTCATGATACCGTATCTGCCTGTTTGGGCTGTTGCTGCGATACTGTCAGTTCTTGTTGCTAATGCACTTACTACGGCTTATGGCAGACTTTACCTTGACATGCACTGGGCAGCTGATATACTCGGAGGCTGGATATTGGCGATCATAACAACTTTGGTAACATATTATATCAGGGTATATACCTGATACTGATTCGGAAAGAGGGGAAAATGATAATTACAGCCACAATGCTATTCGGTCTTGAATCCACCGTAAAGGATGAGATGAGATCTCTTGGCATAGATATGTCTACAGCAGTTGTTTCTGACGGTAGAATAGACGTCCGGATGCCTGATTTGGAAGTTTGCTCTCAGGTAGCGAGACTGAACATGAATCTTCGTACCGCAGAAAGAATTTTACTGAGATTTGGCGGAAACCATGCAGAGAGTTTTGATGATCTGTTTGAAGCTGCTTTGTTAGTGCCATGGGAAGAACATATACCTAAAGGATGGGCTTTCCATGTGAACGGCCATTCATTGAAGTCAAAGTTGTTTGGTATTTCGGCTTGCCAGTCTGTCATTAAAAAGGCGATCGTTAAAAGACTGATCCGTGCTTATGGTTATGCTGATAGTGCCGATGTCCCTGAAGACCCAAACAAGGGGCTGATGAAGATCGTTTTCTCCATTGTAAGAGATGAGGTTTCTTTTATGGCTGATACATCAGGTGACGGGCTCCATAAAAGAGGATACAGGCCTCTTACGCATACTGCTCCGCTGAAAGAGACTCTTGCGGCAGGTCTTGTCTTGCTTTCTATGTGGAGATACGATAATGGTGAAGTTCTTCTTGATCCAATGTGCGGAACCGGAACGATTGCTGTGGAAGCTGCACTTATAGCGTCAGAAACAGCTCCCGGCCTTAACAGAGGATTTGCTGCAGAGAAGTGGTCGGACGGGTATTTGAAAGCCTTCATGGCAGCAAGGGAAGAAGCTATGGATAGAAGACGTGTATTGCCGGCAAGAAAACCTGAAATGATCCTTGGTTCGGATATCGATCCGTCATCTATAAGTGCAGCAATGAAGAATTCTGAAAGTGCAGGTGTAAGTAAACTGATCGGGTATTCAGTCAGAGATGCTCTTTCCTATGATCCGGCTGCGATAAGGTCAGCGACAGAAAGCGATAAGGTGCTTATAATTACTAATCCACCTTACGGTGAAAGGATGCTTGATGCTGATAAAGCTTCTGCTTTGTTTTCCGGGCTGGGCGAAAAATGGCTATGGTCGGGTTCTGTTATACCGGGCCTTCGTCTGAGTATTATTGCTCCTAAAGACAATTTTGAAAATGATTTTGGTGGATTTGCTGATAAAAGAAGGAAATTGTATAATGGGAAAATACAGTGCAACATGTATCATTATTTTAAATCAGGGAGGAAACAGAAGTGAAAGCAATTATCTTGCTGGCCGGATATGCTACAAGACTATATCCATTGACTAAGAACATGCCTAAGGCTCTTTTGGAAGTGAAGGGTAAAACGATACTGGACTACATCGCTGATGAACTGGAAACTATCGGGGAGATCAATGAAGTGGTTCTGATAACTAATGAAAGGTTTTATCCGAATTTTCAGCAGTGGGCTGATGATTCCGCAGAGAGACATGAGAAGAAGTACACGGTCGTCAATGATAATACTACAGATGATACTAATAAACTGGGTGCGGTCAAGGATATATGGTTCGTCGTTGATAAACTGAAAATCGATGAAGATATTGTGGTTATAGCCGGAGATAATCTGTTTACCTATGACCTTAAAGAATCATTTGATATCTTTATGAAACACAGAAAGGATCTTATTCTCGCGAAAAGACTTGATTCACTGTCTGACCTCAGAAGAATGGCCGTAGGAATTATCGATGAGAATAATATAATTACCGATATGGAAGAGAAGCCAAAGGAACCCAAGTCTGACATAGCTTTCTTTGCAACATATTTCTATCTAAGGGAAACATTACCTTTACTGACTCAGTATCTGAATGAAGGAAATCCTCCGGATGCACCCGGATTCTTCCCTTCATGGTTGTATAAGCGTAAACCTGTAATGGCACACCTTTTTGAAGGCGAATGCTATGACATCGGAACATTCGAATCTCTTGAGGAAGTAAGAGCGAATTTTGTACCCGGAAAATAATTCGGTGTACGCGACAGGCGGACAAGATGGAATATGTAAATGATTGTGATCTTGTCTGAAATGCGTGATACAGGGAACAATATGGGTTGAGAGAAAGAACGTTCGTTTTAAAGGTAACAACATTAAAACTTGGATTCCCCATAGTATAAGGCTTTGAACACCTTTGAAGAACTGAAACATTGTCTTTGCGGTTATTCACAGACTTATCCACATTATCCACAGCATGAATGTCATTACGCCGGGATCATAAATAAAGAGGTAAATGAGGTAAACATGGATACAACGGTTGATAAAGCTGCTTTTGGAGCTCGCAGGGCTTCATATTCAATGAGGGCATTGTCTTCTGAAGCGAAGAACAAGGCGCTGATAAGGATTGCTGAAGCTCTGGAGATGAACCGCGATATTATCGAAGAAGCTAACATCACTGACATAGAACGTTCGAAAATTGAAGGACTTGCGTACCCGCTTCTTAAGAGACTTGAGTTCAGTGGAGTGAAGCTGGATGCTGCTATTAAAGGGATCAGGGAAATGGCTGAGTTGCCCGATCCTGTTGGTTCTACAACTTATCAGTGTGATCTAGACGAGGGTCTTGAGTTGTATCGTGTTACATGTCCGCTTGGTGTTATCGGAGTTATTTTCGAATCAAGACCGGATGCTTTAGTTCAGATATCCGCACTATGCCTTAAGAGTTCCAATGCGGTCATTCTGAAAGGAGGATCCGAAGCAGATAATACAAATAAAGTTTTGACAGGTATTATTTCTGACGCTGCATGTGAAATGGATATTCCAAATGGATGGATAACGCTTTTAAGGACGAGAAGTGATGTCGGTGAACTTCTTAAGCAAGACAGAAATGTGGATCTCATAATACCCAGAGGTTCAAATGATTTTGTGTCAATGATAATGAAAAATACGAATATACCGGTTCTTGGTCACGCTGACGGGGTGTGCCACGTATATATCGATAAATATGCCGACCCTGAAATTGCCGTCAGAGTAGTCATAGATGGGAAGACCCAGTATCCTGCAGTGTGTAATGCTGTAGAAACTGTACTTGTACACAAAGATGCGGCTTCGTTGGTATTACCGTTGCTTGATAAAGCTTTTAATGAGAATAATGTTCAGGTTTATGGATGCGAAAAGACAGCGGAGAAACTCGGATGTCAGCTTGTTTCAGATTGGCATACTGAATACCTTGATCTTAAAGTCTCACTTAAGATAGTCGGGAGCATTGACGATGCAACAGATCACATCAATACTTATGGGTCAGGTCATACGGAATCAATTGTAACGAACGACAGAAGATCCGCTGAGTTTT
>Ga0265294_10006766_pt1 | contig 13703 bp, 11 predicted proteins | sample MunlanPumphouse3_FD_192504 | JGI IMG/M metagenome (GOLD analysis project Ga0265294, IMG submission 192504) | Groundwater microbial communities from a municipal landfill in Southern Ontario, Canada - Pumphouse #3 | ecosystem: Environmental > Aquatic > Deep subsurface > Groundwater | place... | reverse complement strand
TTTCTTATGGGGTAAATTCAGTATATTATTATTTAAAACCAGGGATGTATCATCCTTTAGGAGAAGAGTCTCTGGTTTTACCAAAAGATTTGAAAACAGAAACAGCTCTTGAGTCAGCAGCATTTTTAAGTGACAGTTGGCAGATTACAGATAAACTTTCCTTTGACTTTGGGCTGAGATATTCCTACTACTTGGCTCTTAATCCGACAAAACATTACGGAGGCCCTGAATACAGGATTTCAGGAAAATATTCTTTTTCAGACAAGTTTTCTATAAAAGCAGGTTTCAACAGTATGAGGCAGTATATCCATATGATTTCAAACACCACTTCCATTTCTCCTACCGATACATGGAAATTAAGCGATGAGGGGATAAAACCGCAGGAAGGATGGCAAGCTGCTTCCGGTATTTATTGGACTTTTGCTAATAACAGATATGATTTATCTGTCGAAGGATATTATAAAAGTATGTATCATTATCCGGACTATAAAAGTGGCGCTATACTATCTATGAATGAAAACTTATCTGAAGATTTGATAGAAACAAGAGGAAAAGCTTATGGCATTGAGTTCATGTTGAAAAAACCGTTAGGAAAACTTAATGGATGGATTTCATATACATATTCAAGAACTCTTTTGAAGGAAATGGAAGACAGAGGTGTATATACAATAAACGGAGGAGACTGGTATCCGGCCTCTCATGACAAGCCTCACGACTTGAAGTTTGTGGGAAATTTTCAATTTACGCACAGATACAGTATTTCGTTAAATCTGGATTATTCCACAGGAAGGCCAGTGACGATTCCTGTTAGCAAATATTATTATGCTGGAGGATACAGGCTGTTTTATTCTGATAGAAATGCATATAGGATTCCTGATTATTTTAGAATGGATCTTGCTCTTAATGTAGAACCGGGGCACTATTTGAAACAGCTAACTCATATGTCCTTTACTTTGGGCGTTTATAATGTTACCGGCCGGAAAAATGCTTATTCAATTTATTATACTACAAATGAGGGCAGAAAAATAGAAGGCCATATGTTGTCCGTATTTGCCACACAAATTCCATATATCAATCTTAACCTTAAATTCTAATGAGACAGTATACGTTATACATATTAATTTTTTTTTCCATGTTGTTAGGCTCATGTGTTTATCCTTATAATCCTGAATTGACAATACATGGTGACGATATCATTGTAATAGAGGGAGATATTTTGGCCGGAGAACAATCTGTATTCGAGATAACTTATTGTCAGGACCTGGACGAAAAATCCAAACCGGAATCAGTTAACGCGGACCTATGGGTGGAAAGTAATTCCGGTGATTTATATCCAGCAATAAAAACTATTGTGAACAGTAATTACATTTACAGTGTAGACACAAAAAATCTTGATTTGAATAAAAAATATAGAGTACACGTCGTTCCGATTTCTTCTCAAGATGTTTATTATTCAAATTGGCTTTCAATTCTCATTACACCTCCTATTGACAGCATATCGTACATTATTCAAGGAGATAATGAAAGAATGGTTTTTAATATTAGTACACACGGAGATGATCAAAACAGGTACTACAGATGGTCTTACACGGAAGATTGGGAGTATCACTCTTATTATTTTTCATATTTAGAATATAATGTCACAACAAATGAGATAACTGATATTCTTGGTATAAAAAACCGGTATTATTGCTGGAACGATAATGCTTCTTCAGAAATTATGGTAGCTAATACTTCTTCTTTAGTTGAAAACAGATTAGTAAATCAAGAATTATATCATATTCCCAGAACAAGTCTTAAAATCTCATATATATATTCAGTTGAGATTTCTCAAAAAGCTATTACCAAGGAATCATACATTTATTGGAATACTTTGGCAAAAAATTCCGATGAGACGGGTGGTTTGTTTTCCCCGCAGCCAAGTGAATTGAGGGGAAATATAGTATGTACAACGGATACAACAAAGGTTGCATTGGGATATATTAGCGCATCTACCGTTGAAAAACAGAGAAAATATGTGTATAATGCCGATACGAGGTTTTACAGGCCACAAATACAATGTGAAGATGCAATAGCTTTACCAGAAGATATGTGGTCATTATATTATATGGCCGACTATGATATTGTTTATAGTGAAGATTTGGGTGGTTCAGTCGATGTATATTGGGCAAAAAAAAGATGTGTTGATTGTACTGTTCAAGGTGGTTCAAAAAACAAACCTAGTTTCTGGCCTAATGATCATAAATAGAATATAAAGATGAAAAAAATAGTATTATTAACAATTACATTGTTTCTCGGGTTTGTACTGGTATACTCACAAACGGATGAGAGGATAATAGAAAGGGTATATATTTCAACTGATAAAGATTGTTATGTTGCCGGGGATGTAATGTGGTGCTCGGCATATTGTTTTGATATTAAAAACAATACAAAAGAGTTATCAAATTTAAGCAGTATAGCGTATCTTGAACTTCATTCAACTTCCGGTCTTGTTCAAACAGGTAAAATTGCTTTAATAAATGGACGTGGAGCCGGAAAGATAACCTTATCTGCAAATCTTCCGACCGGGAATTATAAACTGCTGTCGTATACCTCACAAAACAAGAACGAAGTGAATTTTGATATTAAAACGGCTAAGACAATATCTGTTTTTAACACATTTACAAAAGATAGGGTACCTGAAGGCGTTGAATTGATAAGTGGAGATAAGTATTCTGAAAAGTTTGATTCCATAAAATTTGAGAAGAGCGTAGGCAATTTTGAAATAATTCTTCCGCAAGAAAAATATTTCAGCAAATCTTCCAATATCCCTATTAATCTGAAAAATAACTCTTCAACAGGAGCTACCATAAATGTTTCTGTTTTTCATGACGATGATTTGATTACAAGTTTGCCTTATACTATAGATCAATTTATTAATACCACTTCTAAAATTAAAAACGTACAGTTCTCTGATGTTGCAATTCCGGAATATGAAGGTGAGATTATAAAGGCTAAAGTAGTTGGGCCTGATAGTAACAAAAAGGACTATCTTTCTCAAAAATATGCAGTATTGTCATCACCCGGAAATATGGATGACATATATATCTCAAGTATAGATACTTCCGGAGAAATAACTTTTTTTACAAACAATATTTATGGTGACAAAGATTTGTTTTGTGAAATAGAAGGATTGGACTCCACCCTGAATTGCCACATTGAACTGGAATCTCCTTTTATAGGGGTTAAAGTTTCGGATATACCAAAGCTTTACCTGTGTGGCGAAATGAATGGAAAATTGGCAAAAAGAGGAGTGAGTATGCAGTTGCAGAGGAGGTTTGATGCAGATACTCTCTATCAGTATCTTACCCTCAGAGAAAATCCTATATTCTGTTCTAACAGTACATCATCATATATTTTGGATGATTATACCAGATTTCCTTTAATGGAGGAAGTTTTTGTTGAATTCATACCACAGATAAGAGCCAGAAAGACTGAAAACGGCAAAATGGACATTCAGGTAAGAATGGAAAATGTTTTCAGAACATTGTATTTTTCAAAAAAGACATCACTCGTTCTCTTAGACGGAGTTCCAATTTTTGATCATGATAAAATATTTAAGTACGATCCTCTTCTTGTTGAAAGAATAGATATATATGCTGATTCATATTTATTGGGGAAAAGACAATTTGAGGGAATTATAAATATATCAACATACAAAAAAAATCTCCCATCACTTGTTTTTGATAAAAACGTAAGGATAATTAATTTTCAAGGGGCATCTTTCCCTATGGCATATACCTGTTCATCTATTTCCGGGAGTGAAAATTATCCGGATTACAGAGAAACAATTTATTGGCATCCGAATATTTTAATTGAAACAAAAGATGTCGATGAAATTGAGTGTGTAACTCCTGCTTATGGAGGAAAATTCACAATTGTAGTTGAAGGAGTAGATTTCAATGGAAATGCAATTTATCAAAAAAGGTCATTCGAAGTTAAATAGAAACCATAGATTTGTTTAGAACTTGTTTGTAAATAGGAATTTTTGTTTTATCTTTGCAACCCCGCAAAATTGCGGGAGTATTACATAAATAAAAGATTAACAACTATTTATGCCAACAATTCAACAATTAGTTCGCAAAGGTCGTGAGGTTATCGTGGAAAAAAGTAAATCTCGCGCGTTGGATGCTTGCCCTCAAAGACGTGGTGTGTGTGTACGTGTTTACACAACAACACCCAAAAAGCCTAACTCAGCTATGCGTAAGGTAGCTCGTGTTCGTCTTACAAATCAAAAAGAGGTCAATGCATACATCCCTGGTGAAGGACACAACTTACAAGAGCACTCAATCGTATTGGTGCGCGGCGGTCGTGTAAAAGATCTACCAGGTGTACGTTATCACATCCTTAGAGGTGCTCTTGATACTGCAGGCGTAGAAGGACGTACTCAAAGTCGTTCTTTATACGGAACAAAAAGGCCAAAAGCCCAAAAAGCAGCCGCTAAGAAGTAATTATTAACTATTTAATTTTTGAAGAAAAATGAGAAAAACGAAGCCTAAGAAGAGGATTCTACTTCCTGATCCAAAGTTCCATGACGTGTTAGTTGCACGTTTTGTGAATAATTTAATGCTACAGGGGAAGAAGAGTATCGCTTATTCTATTTTTTACGATGCGATCGATATGATCGGCGAGAAGATGAAAGATTCTGACAAGGCTCCTCTCGAAGTTTGGAAAAAAGCTTTGGAAAACATCACACCTCAAGTTGAGGTAAAAAGCCGTAGGGTTGGTGGTGCTAACTTCCAGGTTCCAACAGAGGTGCGTCCGGAACGAAAAATCTCTATCAGTATGAAGAATATGGTGCTCTATGCCCGTAAACGTTCTGGCCACTCAATGGCAGAAAAGTTGTCAGCAGAAATACTTGCTGCATATAATAATGAAGGTGCAGCATACAAAAGAAAAGAAGATATGCATAAAATGGCTGAAGCAAATAAAGCTTTTGCCCATTTTCGTTTCTAAAAAAGAAGAATGGTGTTTTAAATGGCAAGAGATCTTAAATATACAAGAAACATTGGTATCATGGCCCATATTGATGCCGGTAAGACTACTACCTCTGAGCGTATACTGTATTATACAGGAAAAACTCACAAGATTGGTGAGGTACATGAAGGGGCTGCTACTATGGACTGGATGGTCCAGGAGCAAGAGAGAGGTATTACTATTACTTCCGCTGCTACAACAGCGTTTTGGCACTATATGGGACAACAATACCAGATTAATTTGATTGACACTCCGGGGCACGTTGACTTTACCGTTGAGGTTGAAAGGTCTTTACGTGTTCTTGATGGAACAATTGCTACTTTTTGTGCCGTTGGGCGAGTACAGCCTCAATCTGAGACTGTATGGCGTCAAGCCGATAAGTATAAAGTTCCAAAGATTGCCTATGTCAATAAAATGGACCGTACTGGAGCAGATTTTCTTGCTGTAGTTGAGGAAATAAACGAAAAACTGGGGGCCCGCTCAATTCCTATCTGTCTCCCGATTGGGGCAGAAGATAATTTTGAAGGAGTGATTGATCTTATTTCAAAGAAAGCTTATTATTATAATCAAGGGAAAGAGCTAGTAAATTATGAAATAAAAGAGGTCCCGGCAAATATGGTTGCTGAGGTAGAAGAATGGAGAGGAAAACTTATTGAATCAATTGCAGAATATAATGATGCAATTTTAGAGAAGTTTTTTGATAATCCTGACTCTATTTCTGAAGAAGAAATTATTGAGACTTTGAGAAAAGCCACTATTGATATGGCGGTAGTTCCTACTTGCTGTGGTTCTTCTTTCAAGAATAAAGGGGTACAGTTCCTTTTGGATGCTGTAATGCGCTTTTTGCCATCCCCTCTTGATAAAGGCAATGTAACCGGAATTGATCCACGTGATGATAAAAAGATTATTCGCCGTCCGACGGTTGAAGATCCTTTCTGTGGATTGGTTTTTAAAATTGCTACTGATCCATATGTTGGTCGTTTAGCTTTTATCAGAGCTTATTCTGGGAAACTGGATTCAGGCTCATATATACTTAATACCCGTTCAGGCAAAAAAGAGCGTGTTGCGAGATTATACCAAATGCACTCCAATAAACAAAATCCTATTGAATTTGTTGAAGCAGGTGATATCTGTGCAGCAGTTGGGTTTAAAGAGTTGCGTACAGGCGATACAGTTTGTAGAGAAGACAAACCTATAATTTTGGAATCAATAACATTTCCGGCACCTGTTATCGGATTGGCTGTTGAGCCTAAAACTCAGAAAGATCTTGACAAATTGGGATTTGCTCTTGGTAAATTATTAGAAGAAGACCCTACATTTACTGTAAACACAAACGTTGAGACAGGTCAAACTATAATCAGCGGTATGGGTGAGCTTCACTTGGATATTATTGTAGATAGGTTGCGTCGTGAATTTGGTGTGGAAATCAACCAGGGTGCTCCGCAGGTTAACTACAAAGAGGCTATTACTACCAAGTATAGACATAGAGAATTATTCAAGAAGCAATCAGGTGGTAGAGGTAAATTTGCCGATATTATTGTTGAAATCAGTCCTGCCGATGAAGGCGTTAGCGGGCTTCAATTTATTGATGCAGTTAAAGGCGGTAATATTCCTCGTGAATACATTCCTTCTGTAGAAAAAGGTTTCAAAGCAGCAATGGTAAATGGTGTTTTAGCAGGTTATGAAGTGTCCGCCATGAAAGTAACACTTTTAGATGGTTCATTCCATCCTGTTGACTCAGATGCCCTTTCATTTGAAATATGTGCGCGCCAAGCATTTCGTAAGGCTTTGCCTAAATGTGGTCCTATATTGATGGAGCCTATTATGTCATTGGAAGTTGTTACTCCTGAAGATTATATGGGTGATGTTGTAGGAGACCTCAATCGTCGCAGAGGCCAGATTGTAGATATGGATTCTAGAGGCAATGCCAGAATCGTTAAAGCAAAAGTTCCACTTTCAGAACAATGCGGTTATGTTACCATTTTGAGAACTATTACTTCAGGTCGTGCTACCAGCACAATGGAATTTTCTCATTATGCAGAAGTTCCGGGCAGCATCGCTAAAGAAGTTATTGAAAAACAGAGTGGGAACAAGAAACATGATGACGATGACGAATAATTAAAAAAATAAATTATAATGAGTCAAAAAATCAGAATTAAATTAAAATCTTACGATTATATGTTGGTTGATAAATCAGCTGACAAGATTGTAAAGACAGTTAAGGCTACTGGGGCTGTTGTAAGTGGACCTATTCCGCTTCCTACAGACAAGAAGATATTTACTGTTAACCGTTCTACTTTCGTTAATAAGAAAGCACGTGAACAGTTTGAGCTTAATTCTTTCCGTCGTTTATTGGATATTTATAGTTCTACACCAAAAACTGTAGATGCTCTAATGAAACTTGAACTTCCAAGCGGAGTAGAAGTTGAAATCAAGGTTTGATAAAACTTTGAAAAATAAGATTATCTTTGCACTTTGTACATCATAGATAGTTTCAGGTCCCATAGCTCAGTTGGTTAGTAGCACCTGACTCATAATCAGGGGGTCACTGGTTCAAGCCCAGTTGGGACCACAAATCGCAAAAACAAACCTTTGTAAATTATAATTTACAAGGGTTTGTTTTGTTTAAGGGAAATTTAGAGGGGCTTCTTTTTCTGTTTGTCTTTCCTGATTAATCATAATTATTTTTTTGTTCTTTTTATCTTCGTATGTAAAATCTTCGGATTTGGGGATTTAAACATTAATCATACCAGTGGATTCAGCTTCTATCGGCTCCACAATGAATGATAGATCAGGGTGGGCTTAAATCCCCTCTTTTTTATTTTAGTTTACAAAGGTGATTAAACGCTACTTATTAATTATTATTTAATTACCTTTAGTATCTACATAAACAAGTTAGCGGTTATTGTGTGAGTGCGACAGAAATGACAGATGTAGACAAACCTAAATGAAATAGAATTGAAAAATTTTCCAGTATTACAAACAGACCGATTAGAACTTGTGGAGATTAAAGACAGTCACCTGAGAGATATTCAGGATTTATTTGGAGATAAAAAAGTGACAAGATTTTACAATCTTCTCCCATTTGAGAATGAACAAGATGCCCAGAAATTTATAGACTGGTATCACATCAGATTTAAAGATGGACTAGCATTTCGCTGGGGAATTTCATTGAAAGGGGAAAATAAAATAATTGGAACAATCGGATTTAATAATTTTACCAAAAAACATAGAGCAAATATTGGTTATGATTTAAAACCCGAATATTGGAATCATGGATACATTACTGAAGCCTTAAAGGAAGTTATTGACTTTGGATTTAATCAACTTAAAATAAACAGAATTGAAGCTGAAGTTATGCAAGGAAATGGAAGTTCAGAAAGAGTACTAAACAAACTTAACTTCAAGAAAGAAGGCGTTTTGAGACAGTGGATGTTTTGGAATAAAAAGTATTACGACATGTCCATGTTTGCATTGCTAAGAATAGAATATGAAAAAAATTAAACAACAACCGCTAACAAAAACTATATGTCAATTGGGGTTACTGTGCGGACAACAAAGTCCGCAGCCCGCAACAATGGCATCGGGGTTCGACAGGAAAGTAACCCACAATCTCCCAACTGCATATAGTTCCGTCCGTTATGCATAAGGTTCATGAAAAACATTACAACTAAATAAGACTAAATATGGAAAACAGATTTGTAGATGCACCAATAATATCAATTGACAGTACCACATGCAATAAATGTGGTCTTTGTTCAATAATTTGTCCAATTAGGGTATTTGATTTTAGAAAAGAGGAAATACCAGTTATTCAAAATAATGATGAATGTGTATTATGTGGTCAATGTTTATGTGTTTGTCCAACAAATTCAATTAATCATAGTGGATTTGACAAATCGAATTTTATAAACATCCAAAATAAAAATAAAATTGATACCAATAATGCTTTTGACTTTTTAACACAAAGACGGTCGGTGAGAAATTATCGAAAAGAAATACCTTCAAATGAAATATTAGAAAAAATAGCAAATATTGCCGGATTCGCACCCGGTGGACCTCATCACAGAGTTGGTTGGATAAGAAATATTACTATAGTTTCAGGTTATGACAATATGAAAATTGTTTCAGATATTTCTGCTGATTATATGACTGAAATGATAAAAACGATAGGTAGTTGGTATATGAAATTAGCAGCTAAATATGACGACAGGGCAAAAGCCGCGTTGGGAATTATACCGAGTTTCAAGTATTCACTAAATGAGTATAAAAGAGAAAACGATTTAATAACTTACAATGCCCCTGCCGCAATTTTTCTTCATGCACCGATTAAATCATCTACACCTCAGACAGATTGCGATGCAGCTTGTATGTTGATTCAATTATATGCTAATGCAAATGGATTGGGAACATGTTGGAATGGAATCATACAAGGAGCAGCAGCAGGAGATTATATAAAGAATTATAAAAGGATGTCAGAGTTTCTCAAAATTCCAAATGGACATAAATGCTATGCAGCTATGACAATTGGTTTCCCTTCTATTAAATTACACAGTATACCGGAAAGAAAAACAGAAATATCATGGATAAATTGACAAAAACCCTGTGCATAACAAGCGATATAAAGCATTGGGGTTTAAGTGGTTATTTGAGCGTTATGCCCCGCATCAAGTTCGGTGTAACTGGACAGGAAAGTAGCTCGCAATCTCCAACGATTTCATACCGCCATTTTCCCTTTTTCAATGTTACTATCAAGACTTCGAGGATTAGCGATAACGATTGACAGCACTCACCTTAATAGTTACATGGCAAAAGAATTAGCAAGAGCAGTGGAAAAGCAGTTGCTCTGACATAATTTATGAGTAATGGAACCTTCCGTGTACAACATCACATAACAATATTTTTCCGAAATTTATCAGCATTTAGTTTGAATAATCGGGAAGGTAGTGAGCTGATAAACTTCGGAAAAACGCCAAAAGTTGTGAGTAATTTAAAAACTGAACGATATGAAAAAACTTCTTTTACTAATTATTTTAATCGTAATTTCTGCATCAACCTTTGCCCAATCTAAGAATGAGATTTCGATTCTTTATGGTAAGTCTACTGGTACTGCAACATTATTTAGTGTTTTAAGGGGTGGAGTTCCTAAAGGAGCTAGTTCAAGTTCTCTAAGAGAAAATAATTCTATAGGAATAAGATATTTAGCCTGCATCAAAAACAGGCCAAAACTAAAATTTGAAACAGGGATTGATTATTTATTTGGGAAATTAGAAATAGACCCGGCTCCCACAGGAGACCCTATCCATGATGCATCACATATAGAGGATTTTTACCTTATTTCAACTCTAATTTTTATAAACCATTATTTTGGAAAGCATTTTTATATAAAAGAGGGGATAATGCTTGACTATCAAAAGACAGAATCACATACATATACAGGTTTTGGCGTAGGTATAGGATTCGGCATAGGGGCTAAATTTGAATATAAAAATTTCACATTTAATATAAATCCCAAGTTTGAACGACACCTTTTCTTAAGTAATAAATATGGACTAATCGAGTTAGGAATAATGTTAGGAGTGGGATATAAATTTTAAAATAAAAAACAGTGGCTAACACAGTACATAATTAATTTTGTAAAAAATATTAGAAATGAAAATTGAAAAAGCAACATTGATATATTTTTCTCCCACATTGAGCACAAAAAAAATATTAAATGCCATTGTAAAAGGGATGAATATTGAAATAAAAAATGAAATTAATTTAACAATAAAGAAGAATAGAGATAAATTTGAATATAATAATAAAACTGATTTACTGATTATTGGTGTTCCTGTATATGGAGCAAGAATCCCAAAAGATTTATATCCTTATCTTAAAGCAATATGTGGAAACAATACACCAGTTGCTCTTGTAACAGTATTTGGAAATGTTAGTAAAGGATTTGCATTGAATGAGTTGTATACATTAGTTTCAAAAAGAGGATTTGAAGTTATAGCAATGGGCGCCTTTATCGGAAGACACTCCTTTGCAACAGAAAAAGCTCCTTTAGCATTTGACAGACCAAGCATTGAGGATTTGCAGACAGCTAAAAATTTTGGGGAAAATATTATTCGAAAAATTCAATCTATAGATAAAATTGAAAAGAAAGATATTATTCATCGATGCATTTTTTCTAAAGTTGCCGGTAATTTTTTTAATATATTTCATACAATTTTACCTCAAAACAGTAATAAAACAGTAATAAAAGAACCTATTGTCGATTATAATAAATGTACTAAATGTAAAATATGTGTTGATGGTTGCCCGAAACAAGCGATAAATACCGATACATTGGAGATTGATATGGCATTATGTATAGGTTGTTTCAGATGCGTAAGATTTTGTCCTGAAGGAGCAAGGGAAATAGTATATAAAGGAGATAAATTTGTTAGAGCCTTTTTCAATAAGAAAAATATAATGCAGAAAAAGGCAGAGATTTTTATTTAAAAGGGAGAAAGGCACAAACGCTTGACACGTGGTTAAATTTATTGGTGCTGATACGCCTATAAACAAGTTTTGGAACAGGAGGTTTTTTTATTTGTGCTAAATGTGGAGAAAAGATACCACATTAGCAAGGCATAAAATGTACAACACTTAAATGTCCAAAATGTGGAAAGACAATGGTTTGAGAAGAATTATTGAAAAACAAAAAGTAAAGATGTATAAATATTTATTTGGACCTGTTCCTTCAAGAAGATTAGGAATGTCATTGGGGGTTGATTTAGTTCCTAAGAAAGTCTGCTCACTTGACTGCGTTTATTGTGAAGTAGGAAAAACCACAAAATTGACGCTTGTCCGAAAAGAGTATGTTAAATTCGATAAAATTAAAGAAGAACTAACCCATTATTTTAATAATAATCCAGACCCTGATTATATTACTTTTTCAGGCTCAGGAGAGCCTACTTTGAATATTTTTATTGGTGAAATATTACTATTTATTAAACAAAACAAGCCTAATATACCTGTTGCTGTTTTGACGAACGGTACACTTTTTTATGATAAAAATGTTAGAGCAGGAATTCTCAATGCTGATGTTGTTCTTCCATCTCTTGACGCTGCAACAGAAGATGTTTTTAAAAAAATAAATCGACCTGCAAAAAATTTAAATTTTGATAAATATATTAATGGCTTGATTGATTTTAGAAAAGAATTTAATGGCAAAATTTGGCTCGAAATATTTATTTTACCTAATTATAATGATACTGAAAATGAATTAACAGAATTCAAAAATATTATTTTGAGAATAAAACCTGATTCAGTCCAGTTAAATACATTGGACAGACCAGGAACGCTGCCAAATCTTCATGGAGCAACAAGAGACGAATTACAGAGAATAGTTAATTTTTTAAACTTAGATAATGTTGAAATAATTGCAGCATCGCTTGAAAGAAAAAATATACAATCGTATAGGAGTGATAAAGAAACAGCAATTATAGAAACCATAGAAAGAAGACCTTGTACTCTTGATGACTTAACTAAAATATTAGGTTTACATGTCAATGAAATAAATAAATACCTTGACGTTTTGGAAGCAGATAATAAAATTGAAATAGTAAAGCAAGAAAGAGGTATTTTCTATCGGCTGATAGAACGTAGACCATAAATACTGCCACGAAGGCCTAGTGCGGGAACGTTGTATGCAAGTTTATAATTACACGTTATAAATATCAATTAAGGTAATAAATACAAAAAATTAATATTAAAATAGAAAGACTAGTAATTAGAAATTTTGAAGACAAAGATGCTGATTTCATAATCCGGTTTAGACTGTGTCAACAAAAACATCAGGTCGTAAAAATCACGTCCTTCAGCGCGAGCTAACATGGCTGCAATTTTCATACTACACAATATACCTGATAGATATTGAAGTATGCCAAATCGAACATTTTATCCTTAAATTCCAGAAAGGTCATTTTTTTGTTTTTTACTTGTGCAAACTTGTTGGTATCGGTAATTAACAGGATTGTTACCAATAGAATAAATTTTTTTATGGATAAAAGTTATAAACTGCTTCAATTTTAGTTGATTAGTATGAATTTTCCAAATATTAATCAGCCGAAAAATTATTTTTCTTTCATATGTTTTAAATTTATAATAATTTTAACACCGTATCTTCTGATGCTTTTTGCTATGATAGTAATAGTTAGCAGAGGATTTCTCTTTTTATAATTGCCGGTATTTTAATTATTTATAAAATCATATGAAAAAATTATTTTTATTTCTTTCGCTTATTTGCCTTTTTGGATTTACTGATCAACCTGAAACGAAGGTCATGTCATACAATATACGAGTGAGTCCGAATGATGAATTTGACGGTGAAAATAGCTGGTTGTATAGAAAAAAAGCAACCATAAAGATGATTGAATCCGAACAGCCGGATCTTTTAGGGATTCAGGAAGGGCTTTTTAGGCAGGTTAATTATATAGAGGATAATTGTCCTGATTACGGAAGATATGGAGTTGGCCGTGATGACGGACAACAAACAGGGGAGGCAAATGCTATCTTCTATAAAAAAGAGAGATTTGACCTTATAGATTGTGGCACTTTCTGGTTAAGTGAGACTCCTGATACAGTTTCTCGGGGATGGGATGCTGCATGTAACAGAGTAGTTACATGGGTGAGGTTGAAAGATAAAAAAGGAGAAA